>JACCDN010014710.1_pt1 | contig 12547 bp, 9 predicted proteins | sample 7441691 | NCBI WGS metagenome assembly JACCDN01 (sample SAMN15323439, study PRJNA562643) | freshwater metagenome | isolation source: river surface water | place: USA:Blue River Watershed | collected 2017-08-16 | reverse complement strand
GTCGTCGCCGTAGTCGGTGGACTTGAGCCACAACGCGCCGTCTTGCTCGTAGGTTTTGCCAGCCGCTTGCAGGCGACTCACCGCATCGGCCACTTTGCCACTGGTGTAGAGGCTGCTTTCCAAGTAGTAGTTGTCGAACTTGACGTCAAAAGCTTTCAAGTCGAGGTCTTGCTCGTGGCGCAGGTAAGCCACGGCAAATTCGCGCATGCCGTCCACATCGTTCACATCGCCGCTGGCGGTGAATTCGCGGTCATCGGACTTCACGGTTTTGCCAGCCAAGAAATCGGTGGCAATGTCTTGGATGTAGTCGCCGTTGTAAAACGCTTTGCTCTCTGGGTTCTCGGGGTCCACTGGCCAGCAGTCGTCACCGGGCTTGAAGCCTTGGGCACGGAAATGTGTGCTCTTGGCCAAGGTGTTGATTTGCACGCCCGCGTCGTTGTAATAAAACTCGCGATAGACGTTCCAGCCTTGGGTTTCAAACAGGTTGCAAATCGCGTCGCCCAGCGCCGCTTGGCGACCATGGCCCACATGCAAGGGGCCGGTGGGGTTTGCTGACACAAACTCGACCAACACGCGTTGGCCGTTGTCGGCTTGGTAACCAAAACGCTCCTTGGCGCTGAGCACCTCGCGCACGATTTGCTGTTTGGCTGCGGGCTTCAAACGGATATTGATGAAGCCAGGGCCTGCAATTTCGATGTCTTGCACCCATTGTTGGTAAGCGGGCTCGGCAAGCAAGGCGTCACGCAGCTGCTCGCCCAACTGACGGGGGTTGAGCTTGAGGGGCTTGGCCAGCTGCATCGCGGCCGTTACGGCGAAGTCGCCATGGGCGGCCACCTTGGGGGATTCAAATGCGGCCTTGTTGCCAGAACCGGGCAACAAACTGTCGAGGGCTTGGCTCAGTGCGGCCAGCAATTCTTGTTTAACTTGGAGCATGGCTAGATTTTACGGGGCACAGCACCCTCAAGCCGTGATCAAACTGGAAGCATCGGTTTTCCACTGCCCCGCACCACGCGCACGCTGGCATCCATCAAATGCTGCACAAAGTCGTGGCCAGCCAGATACGCAAATTCATGCTTGCGGGTGTTACCCAGCGGGTCATCGGCTTGGGCCGACACGGCAGGGTTGCACATGATGAGTGCGGTTTTGTCTACGGGCGAACTGGCCAGCCAACCTTGCATTTGGCGGGCATAGTCGGCCATGTTGGCGTTAAAACCGTAAGCCCCCAAGACGGGACCCACTGTTGGCCAAGCGCAGCTATGCGCTAATTTTTCAAGCGGCGTCCCACCCGACACCCGCACCCAAGGGCGACGCGTATGCGCACCGTAGCGGCGCATCAGCACATGAATCAAAGCATGGCGATATACCGGCAACTGATGCACATGCTGATGACTGTCGATGTGATCAGGCGCGGCCTGCCACTGCGCTTCAAAGGCATCCAACTGACGTTCAATCTGATCTTCGATGGTCTTTTGTGTGTACAAACGCAAGGCCGACCGTAAACGCACTTCTGTCAGGCTGCAGCCATGTCCAGCGGACTTAGCAAAGCCGCTGGTCCAATCGAGATGCACGCCCACATCCAAACGTTCACGGACATCACGCAAAGCCACCACATCTTCCGACCAGCGAGGCGACAGGGTCATCACACTGGTGGCACTAAGCCTGCCCAACACAGCCAAAGCCACGATACCCTGTGACACAGGCGCATTGAGCGCATAGTCGTCCGCACACACCACCACTTCTTTGATTTGATGTTGCGTCATACAGCCGAGCTCCAATAGTTGGCGTGGCCGTAGTGATCTTTCAAGAAATCAATCCACAAACGCAAACGCAACGGCAAGTGTTTGCGCTGCGAAAACACCGCATAAATGCCATTGGGCGGCGCAGCAAATGCCTCCAACACGGGCACGAGTTTGCCGCTGTTGATTTCAGACTCCACTTCCCATGTGCTGCGCCATGCAATGCCATGCCCCGCCAAACACCAGTCGTGCAGCACTTGTCCGTCTGAGCAATCCATCGGGCCACTGGGGCGCAAATGAATGACCTCGTGCGTTTGCCCCTCTTTGCTGGTCACGGGCACACGAAAAGCCCAGCCACGGGTTTGTGATGCATCGCTCGAAAGCGTCAAACACTTAAAGCGCATCAAATCGCTTGGCACTTTTGGTGTGCCATAGCGTTTTAAAAATTCGGGGGTTGCCACGCACAAACGGCGGTTGTCAGCCATGCGCACGCTCACCAAGGATGAGTCTGGCAAATCGCCCACACGCACGGCGCAGTCAAAACCTTCGGCAGCCAAATCGACCACGCGGTCGCTCAGATTGAGTGACACGGTCACATCAGGGTGCATGCTGTGAAACTTGGGCACCAAGGGGGCGACATGACGGCGGCCAAAGCCCGCAGGCGCTGTCACACGCAAGTGCCCGCTGGCTTTGAGGCCACCCGCACTCACGCTCGCCTCAGCGTTGGCGACTTCTGCCAGCAAGCGCTGGCAATCTTCAAGGAATGCTGTGCCTTCGTGTGTGAGCGTGATGCGTCGTGTGGTGCGCACCAAGAGCTTGACACCCAAATGCGCCTCTAAGCTGTCCAGGCGTCGCCCCATGATGGCTGGGGCCACGCCTTCGGCCTTGGCGGCTGCTGTCAAGCTGCCCTTTTGGGCCACCAACACAAAAGACTCAAAAGCTTTGAGTTTGTCCATGCCTGCATTATCTACGGGGGCATTGGCTCTCACGCAAACTGACAAAAGCCTAAAATTAAGTGATGACTAATATGCCCACGCCCCACCCGTTTTTTGTTTCGCGAGCCATTGCCAATATTGAGCACATGGCCCCTTCTTGGTTTGCACTGGTCATGGGCTGGTGCGGGCTTTCACAAGCATGGTTGCGCGGCGCTGAGTTATTAGGAGAACACGCCCACACACTGGGGATGGCAAGTGGCGCTTTCAGTGCGCTGCTGTTCGGCTTGCTATGCCTGGCATCCATCATTCGCTTGAGCGCTCATCCTCGAGCGGTGGAGGCGGATTTGCAGCACCCCGTTCGTCATGCGTTCATGGCTACGCTGCCCATTTCTATTTTGTTGTTAGCTTCGCTTGGCATTGCCTTGATTTGGCATATCTCCCCAGCGATCGACTTGGCTCTCACGGCCCTATGGGTTGTTGGCTCAATACTTGAGGTGGCAGCCACCGTTTGGGTGATGGCGCGATGGCTCAAGCCCGGCGGCTTGCAATGGGCCACCTTCACACCTGTTTTCTACATCCCTGTCATCGGCAATGTGTTGGCGCCTTTGGGTGGCGTGCCTTTGGGTCTAGAAACATGGGCCGCTGCCCAGCTAGGCTTTGGGCTACTCATGTGGCCCGTGCTGCAAACCTTATTTATGGTTCGTCTGGCACAGGCTGGCCCACTGCCTGAGCGCATGACGCCCACCTTGTTCATCACCTTGGTGCCACCTTCGGTGGGCGGCGTGAGCCTGATGCTGCTGGGCGCGCCTATGCTCGTGGTCTGGGGCATGTGGGGCGTTGCTGTCATCCTGCTGGCTTGGGTTCTGACGCAAGTACCGGCCATGATGTCGCAGCCCTTTGGTTTGCCACACTGGGGCATGAGTTTCCCATTGGCAGCCTTTACTGGTTTGACGCTGACGCTTTCACAAGAAGCAGGCGGGAGCTGGCTTGAAATCCCCGCGTTGGTGCTGCTGGCCATCACCACGCTTGTCATTCTCAAGCTCACAAGCAACACATGGCGCGGCTTGCGCTTAGGCCATTTGTTGGTCCCCGAAAAATAAGCCGCCGGATTAGGCAACTATTTGTCAGGACATTCGACCACTTTGGCGACAGAATTCTTTCAGCCGCATCTCCTAAGATAGCGGCTGAATTTTTCGTTTTTATTTTCTATCCAGAAAGTTTTCACCATGAGCCAAGCTTCTACGCCACGCACGCAAGTTCACAACTTGCAAGTTGCCACCAACTTGTACAAATTCGTCGAGACCAAAGTGCTCCCCGACACCGGCGTGAGCAGCGATAAATTCTGGAAAGGCTTTGACGCGATCGTGCAAGACTTGGCACCTAAGAACGTGGCCTTGCTGGCAGAGCGTGACCGCTTGCAAACCGAAATGGACAAATGGCACAGCGCCAATCCTGGCCCTATCAAGAACATGAAGGCCTACCGCAAGTTCTTGGAAAAAATCGGTTACTTGGTGCCACAACCGGCCAAGGTCAAAGCCACCACACAAAACGTGGACGCCGAGTTGGCCATGCAAGCGGGCCCACAACTGGTGGTGCCTGTGCTCAATGCACGTTACGCCTTGAACGCAGCCAACGCACGTTGGGGCTCTTTGTATGACGCCTTGTACGGTACAGACGCCATCTCGGAAGCCCACGGCTGCGAAAAAGGCAAAGGCTACAACCCCAAGCGCGGTGCCAAGGTCATTGAATACGCGCGTTATGTGCTCGACCGCACCGTGCCCTTGAAGAGCGGCTCGCACATCGACTCCACTGGCTACGCTGTGGTGAACGGCGAACTGGTTGTCACGTTAAAGGGTGGCAAAACCACCAAGCTGGCCAAGGCCACGCAATTTGTGGGCTTCCAAGGCAAGATGGCTGAGCCTTCTTCTGTGCTGTTTGTGCACAACGGCTTGCACCTCGATTTGCAAATCAACCGCAACACCCCCATCGGCGCAACAGACCCTGCCGGTGTGAGCGACCTGATTGTGGAAGCTGCCTTGTCCACCATCCTCGACTTGGAAGACTCGGTCGCCGTTGTGGACGCAGACGACAAAGTGCTAGCCTACGGCAACTGGTTGGGCATCGTCAAAGGCACTCTGACTGAAAGCGTCGAAAAGAACGGCAAAACATTCACACGTGGCTTGAACGCTGACCGCGAGTACAAAGGCAAAGACGGCCAGCCTATCAAGTTGCATGGCCGCTCATTGCTGTTCCTTCGCAACGTGGGCCACTTGATGACCAACCCCGCCATTCTTTACAAGGGCAAAGACGGTGCGATGCACGAAATTCCAGAAGGCATCATGGACGCAGTCATCACCACCGCCATCGCTTTGCACGACTTGCAAGGCCATGGCAAAAACGGCATTCGCAACTCACGCACAGGCTCTGTCTACATCGTCAAGCCCAAAATGCACGGCCCCGCCGAAGTGGCGTTTGCATGCGAGTTGTTTGGTCGCGTTGAAAAGGTGTTGGGTCTCAAGGACAGCACCGTCAAGCTGGGCATCATGGACGAAGAGCGTCGCACCAGCGTGAACTTGAAAGCCTGTATCGCCGCTGCTGCTAGCCGTGTCGCCTTCATCAACACTGGCTTCTTGGACCGCACTGGTGACGAAATGCACACCGCCATGTTGGCTGGCCCCATGTTGCGCAAAGGCGACATGAAGACCAGCGCATGGATTCAAGCCTACGAAAAGAACAACGTGCTGGCAGGCTTGTCATGCGGCTTGCGCGGCAAGGCGCAAATCGGCAAAGGCATGTGGGCCATGCCCGACATGATGGCTGAGATGCTGAAGCAAAAAATTGGTCATCCCAAAGCAGGCGCCAACACCGCATGGGTACCAAGCCCCACCGCAGCCGTGTTGCACGCCATGCATTACCACCAAGTCAAAGTGATCGATGTACAAAAAGAGTTGGAAAAGGTCGACTACAACAAGGTGCGCGACAGCCTCTTGAACGATTTGCTGCAAGTGCCTGTAGTTGCAAAGGCCAACTGGAAAGCTGCTGAGAAACAACAAGAGTTGGACAACAACGTGCAAGGCATCTTGGGTTATGTGGTGCGTTGGGTGGACCAAGGCGTGGGCTGCTCGAAAGTGCCAGACATCCACAACGTTGGTCTGATGGAAGACCGCGCTACGCTGCGTATCTCTAGCCAACACATTGCCAACTGGTTGCACCACGGCGTGGTGACACCCGCTGAAGTGAAAGACACTTTCAAGCGCATGGCCTCCGTGGTAGACAAGCAAAACGCGGGCGACAAGCTGTACCAGAAAATGGCTGGCCGCTACACCAAAGGCGCGGCCTACCAAGCCGCGTTGGACTTGGTGTTCAAAGGCAAAGAGCAGCCCAGCGGTTACACCGAGCCTTTGCTGCACGCATGGCGCTTGAAGGTGAAGGCGGGTCAAGCCTAATCACTGCCAAGTGAAGCGAAAGAAAACGGCTCCTTCGGGGGCCGTTTTTCATAGCCGCTGGCAACTATGATTTAGGCATTGCATTTTTTGATTGAGTAACCGCCATGACACACCCATTGGTTAGCGCCGTCCTTCGCTTTGCCCTGCGCACCGTGATTGGTTTGATATTGACTGTGCTAATTGCTGCGGGCGTCTACCTGCTGTTCTCGTACCACTTCACCTACTCCAAAGGCGAGAGCGTGGGCTTTGTGCAAAAGCTCTCTTACAAAGGCTGGGTCTGTAAAACATGGGAAGGTGAGCAAATTCGCGCCTTGGCAACTTTGCCAGCCATTCCTGAAAAGTTTGCTTTCACCGTGCGCGATGATGCGGTAGCTGATGCAATCAACAAACAAATTGGCCAAAAAGTGGTGATCGAGTACGAGCAACACAAAGGTTTGCCCAGCTGCTTTGGCGAAACCGAATACTTCATCACCAAGGTCACGCCAGCGCCAGGCGAATAAGGCGCTTCTACACAGATTTAAGGCGCGGGTGTTCGCGTAGGCAGTGGATAGACCAGCTGCTGCAAATGACGCACGTTTTTGTTCACCTGCACCCACCATTTGCTGAACGAGTCCATCGGCTTGTCGAGCTGACGAAACAGCCTTGGCGCAGCACGCAGCTGTACCTTACTCTCGGCAAGGCTTGGCAAACACAAATGTGCCACGGTCTGGACGCTACGTGCCTCTGACAATGCCTGCATCACTTCCTGCGCAGAGCCGAACCAACGATGCGGCGTAAGTGCCGTCATGCGCTCCCCTACAAAATTCCAACGCAATGCATTCCACGGATGCGCTTTGGCGTGCTCTGAAAATACGACCGCGACACACACCACATCAGCAGGCAAGTCTGACGGTAAATTGGCCAACACCCAAGGATGCACCAGCCACACATCTTGACCCACTACCACATCCGCCGCTGGCTTTGTAAAGCCCAGCGCTTCGGGTGGCTCGCTTGTCACCGCTGGCTCATCCCAAGCCAATTCGTTTTTACGCACTTGCGCCACGGTGGCTTGACTCGTCGCCAAGATTTCCATCAGCTCGTAACTCACGTCAATCGATGTGCCACGGCTGTGCCAGATTTCCGGGGCAAACTTTTCCACCGTATCCGCATTGAACAAATAGGGCTTGTGACTACCGGTGGCTGCCACCCATTGCCAACTGAGGTAATTGCTCGCAATGTCACCGTCTAACAAATGGCTGTACATCCAATCGGCTGCAACGCGCCAATGCACTTTCCGCAAATGGACGATGTAACTTGCCAGCCACAGCCTCGCATGGTTGTGTAAATAACCTGTGGTGTAGAGCATGCGAATGGCGTTATCAATCACGGGTATGCGGGTGCAGGCATGACGCACATCTTCGGGCAACTCTGTGCTGTATTCGCTATCAGGCAACACCCCTTCACGCAACGACTGCGCAATGCCATCGCCCAAATGGTGGTGCATGTGCTGAAAATATTCACGCCAACCTAGCTCGTAAATCAGCTTGTGCTGCACGCCCACACGGTGCTGGTGGTACATGGCGCTAGCGACATCAGGCACGCTCAAAAAACCGTGGGTAAGGTACGGCGACAAATGCGTGACTGCACCATCCAAAGCGTTACGTGTGTGCGCATAGTCTTTGGGGCTGACATGATCAAGCCGCAACTGCGCAGCTTCTGGCGTGGGCGGGAATTCATACATAGACGTTGGTAATTGTGCCTTGTTCGCTTCGCTACACTTTGGGCTATGTCTAAGCCCTTACCCTACGCCGTAGATAGCTGTGCGTGCCCTTTGTGTGGCCAGCCTAATCTTTGCGCCATGGAAATAGCCAAAAGTACGGGACAACCTGTTGCCAAATGCTGGTGCGTGAACGTGTCGTTCTCGGCAGAATTATTGGCGAAGGTGCCTACCGCCGCCCAAAACAAAGCTTGTATTTGCCAAGCTTGCGCCACGTCATCCAACTCGCCTGACTAAACCCATGTGCCAACTGCTTGGACTCAACTGCAAAAACCCCACAGACGCCACATTCAGCTTCAGTGGCTTTGCTCAGCGTGCTGGCGTCACCGACCACCATGCAGACGGCTGGGGCATCGCTTTTTTTGAAGGCTCAGAAGAAGACCGGGGCCTGCGTCATTTCATTGACCACCTGCCCGCCAGCGCCTCACCAGTGGCAGAGCTGATTCGCAAATATCCCATCAAAAGCCGCAACGTCATTTCACACATCCGCAAAGCGACGCAAGGCGTGGTGTCGTTGGAGAACTGCCACCCATTTGTGCGTGAGCTGTGGGGCCGTTATTGGGTGTTTGCGCACAACGGCAATTTAGAGAACTACGCGCCGCGCTTGCACGGCGGCTTCAAACCCGTGGGCGATACCGACAGCGAGCTGGCGTTTTGCTGGTTGATGCAAGAAATGGCCAAGTCACACGTCAGCGTGCCGTCGGTGGATGAATTGACGCTCACACTCAAAGAATTAGTGCCGCAAATTGCAAAGCACGGGACGTTCAACTTTTTATTGTCAAACGGTCAAGCGTTGTGGGCACACGCCTCGACCAACCTTTGCTATATCGAGCGCAAGCATCCGTTTTCAAAGGCAACGCTCAGCGATCAGGACATGAGTATCAACTTTGCAGAATATGCATCGCCTGATGACCGTGTCGCTGTGGTGGTCACTGCGCCGCTGACCACCAACGAAGTCTGGACGCCGTTTGAGCCAGGCGCGTTGAAGGTGTTTGTGGATGGGCAACTACGAGGTTAATTACGTGCCTCGTTGCTTGAGGCCGATGCCGCTTGCTCAAGTGCGTCAATGAACATCGCCGCCACATCAAAACCTGTCTGATCAAAGATCTCTTGAAAGCATGTGGGGCTGGTCACATTCACCTCGGTGAGGCAGTCGCCAATCACATCCAAGCCAACCAACAACAGACCACGCTTGGCAAGGATAGGCCCTAGAGCTTCAGCAATTTCTTGATCGCGTGCAGAGATGGGCTGCGCCACCCCCTTGCCACCCGCTGCCAAGTTGCCGCGCACTTCGCCGCCTTGCGGAATACGCGCCAAACAATACGGCACAACCTTGCCACCAATGACGAGCACGCGTTTGTCGCCTTTATCAATGGCAGGAATGAACTTTTGCACCATCACCGTTTGTGCGCCATCGCGGTTCAAGGTTTCGATGATGGCACCCAAATTCAAACCGTCTTCTTTGACGCGGAAGATACCCATGCCACCCATGCCGTCGAGCGGCTTCAAAATAATGTCGCGATGCTGTGCATGAAATGCACGAATCGCATCAGCACTGCGCGTCACCAGCGTGGGGCTGATGAACTGAGCAAATTCCAGAATGGCCAACTTCTCAGGGTGATCGCGCAAAGCGGCAGGCTTGTTGAACACCTTCGCACCTTCGCGTTCGGCCTGCTCTAACAAGTGCGTGGCGTAGAAAAATTCGCTGTCAAATGGCGGATCTTTGCGCATCACGATGGCGTCGGCGCTGGTGAGCATGTACTGCGCGTGCACAGCTTGCACCTCAAACCAAGACGCCGCATTTCCCGTCAACCGCACCTGCTGCACACGCGCCGTCACCTGCTGACCGCTTTGCCACACGATGTCTTGCGGCTCGCAAGCCAACACTTGGTGGCCGCGGCGCTGCGCCTCTCGCATCATCGCAAATGTGGTGTCCTTGTATATCTTGAAGGACGACAGCGGGTCTGCGACGAAGAGGATATGCATAGATTTAGATTTCGATTTTGCTACCCAGCTCAACCACTGAGTTGCTAGGCAAGTTCAAGAAGTCCGCTGCAGAGCTGGCATTGAGGTGCATTTGCGAAAACAACTTCTCGCGCCATTCAGACATATCTGCGCCCACCGTAGGCACGATGCTGTCGCGTGACAAGAAGTAGCTGGTGGTCATGGGGTCTAGCTTGCAGCCCATGACATGCAATTGCGACAGCGCACCCGGCACATCTGGGTCGTCTTTGAAACCGTAATGAATCACAACCTGCCAGCAATCATGACCCAGCGCTTCGACTTGCAGGCGCTGGTCGTCTGTGATCCAAGGCACCTCATGGTTTTGTACATTCACAAACAAGTTCTGGCGATGCAACACTTTGTTGTGTTTGAGGTTGTGCAGCATGGCATTGGGCACCGAGCCCTTGCCACTGGTTAAAAACACGGCTGTACCCTCTACGCGCAAGGGTGGTGCAATGAACACAGCATCTAAGAAGCTGCGCAACTCCATGGCATCGGCTTGACGCTTCTCGTACAGAATGGCACGACCATCGCGCCACGTGAGCATGAGCAACATGATGACCGATGCAATGAGCAACGGGAACCACCCACCATCGACGAGTTTGAGCAGGTTGGACGCCCAAAAAGTGATGTCAACCAAAAAGAAAAACCCTGTAGAAGCCAAGCACAGCCACAGTGGGTATTTCCAGCTGTAGCGAATCACAAAGAAGGTGAGCACCGTGGTGATGAGCATGTCTGTACACACCGCAATGCCGTAAGCTGCCGCCAAATTGCTGGAGCTTTTGAACATGGCCACTGCCAACACGATGATGGCAAACAAGCCCCAGTTCACCAGTGGGATATAAATTTGGCCCGTGTCGCGCACGCTGGTGTGCAGCACTTGCAAGCGTGGCAAAAAGCCCATTTGCACCACTTGCTTGGTGACACTAAAGGCACCTGTAATCAGGGCCTGTGAAGCAATCACGGTGGCTGCGGTGGCCAAACCCACCAATGGCAGCAAGAACCAATCAGGGGCCATCATGTAAAACGGGTTCTTCACCGCCTCTGGCTCCGCCAGCAACAAGGCGCCTTGACCGAAGTAATTCAACACCAAGCATGGCATGACCACCGCAAACCATGCCAATCGAATTGGCTTTTTGCCAAAGTGCCCCATGTCTGCGTACAAGGCCTCTCCCCCCGTTACGCACAGCACGACCGCGCCCAAAATCAGAAAGGTCACTTCAGGCTCAGTGAACATGAAACGCAAAGCATGGTGCGGGCTCAAGGCCCACAAAATTTCTGGATGGCCTGCGATGTGATAAACGCCCAGCGCGGCAATGGCAGCGAACCACACCAAAGTGATAGGACCAAAAAACTTGCCAATGCCACCCGTGCCATTCTTTTGCACAAAGAACAGACCAAACAAAATCAGCAGCGTGAGCGGAATGACAAAACGCTTGAGACCTGGCGAAATGACCTCTAAACCTTCGACTGCAGACAACACAGAAATGGCCGGCGTGATGACACCATCGCCGTAAAACAAGCAGGTGCCAAAAATGCCCACCAGCATCATCTTGCTACGCAAAGCGGGTTTATCTTTGACCGCCATAGATGCCAAAGCCAACATGGCCACCAAGCCGCCTTCGCCATTGTTGTCAGCGCGCAGCACCAGCAACACATACTTGACGGAAACAATGGTGGTCAGCGTCCAAAAGAAAATGGACAAGATCCCAAAGACGTTATCTGGCGTGAAATCGACGTGGCCAGAACCAAATACTTCTTTCATGGCATACAGCACACTGGTGCCGATATCGCCATACACAACGCCGATCGCGCCTAAGGTGAGCGCCGCAAGCGACGATTTGCCATGTTGTTCCATCACTGACCTCAGTCGTAATTTTCTGCTTCGGGGTCAGTCGCTTCCAGCTCATAGCTCGCTGCCAACATGGCCAAGCGACCAATGACGCCGTACATGTAGAAACGGTTGGGCGTGCTCGCGCCAGGCTTCATACCGGGCTGAGGCGTGTGCGCGCTTTGCTCAAACGCCAGCGGAATAAAGCTGGCCCCGGGCGCATTCAAGTTTTCATCAATGCCTCGGTCAGCATGAACGCGGTAAAAACCACCCACCACATAACGGTCCATCATGTAGACCACAGGTTCGGCCACCGCATCGTTCAATTGCTCGTGGGTCAACACACCTTCTTGGATGATGACCTGGTTGACCGACTGACCGTCCTTGACCACGCTCATCTTGTTGCGTGTGCGGCGGTTGAGGGCTTCTAAATCTTTCACATCGCGCACCGTCATGATGCCCATGCCATAGGTGCCGTTGTCGGCCTTGACGATGACGAATGGCTTTTCGTTGATGCCGTACTCTTTGTATTTGCGCTTGATCTTGGTAAGCAAGGCATCCACATTGGTCTGCAAACACTCCATACCCGTGCCTTCGGCAAAGTTGACTTCACCACACTGGTTGAACATGGGGTTGATGAGCCAAGGGTCGATGCCGAGCAATTTGCCAAAGCGTTTACTCACCTCTTCGTAGCATTCGAAGTGTTTGCTCTTGCGGCGCACGCTCCAGCCTGCATGTAAAGGTGGCAACAAGTGTTGCTCGTGCAAGTCTTCCAAGATACCGGGAATGCCGGCGCTCAAATCGTTGTTGAGCAAAATGGTGCAAGGGTCAAAGTCTTT
>JACCDN010104392.1_pt1 | contig 12553 bp, 10 predicted proteins | sample 7441691 | NCBI WGS metagenome assembly JACCDN01 (sample SAMN15323439, study PRJNA562643) | freshwater metagenome | isolation source: river surface water | place: USA:Blue River Watershed | collected 2017-08-16 | reverse complement strand
GACTTGGGGTTGGCAAGATTTTGGTTCTACAAAATGGCGCTGACGCCCTAAGTTTTGCCACCAACACCAGCAGCAGCTTTGCCACCAAACTGGCTACCGGCGCAAGCTATTCCATCGCAGTCAAGACGAACCCCACAGGCCAAACCTGCGCGGTCACCAATGGCAGTGGCGTGGTGGGCACTACGAGCGTGACGAATGTTTTGGTGAACTGCTCCACCGTCGCAACGCCTGTAGCATCCGCCGGTTTCCGCTTCACGGATTCCTTTAACGGCTATATCTCCGGCACCAAAGCAGGGGCCAACCAAACGGGCCCGACGCCTGCTGTTTCGTGGAGCGGCGAGGCCTATACCGAGATGGTGCTGTGGGAAGACTTTAGAAATCTGTACCCAGAAGCCAAAACAGTTGCGGCACCGGTGAACAGCAAAGTTCCAGCCGATGGAAAACCCAACTCCATGCTGAAGTTTTATTACCTGCCTGGCGCACAGTTGGGCAGTGACTCATGGTCAGAGCAGCGCTTTACGCTCAATAAAAGTCTGATCGGTGATGGCAAGGGGCTCAAAGACATTTGGATGCAATATGACGTCTACATACCATCCAATTACTTCCTGTATGACTACGTCCCCCAAAGCAACAACTACTTCGGCGGCGGGCACAAGGTGGCTGTTTTCTATGCGGACGAATACTCGGGGCCCAATTCGACGATGATTTTTGGCGAAGTATTCGCGCGCCGCGACTCCGACAACTCTGGCACCCGATTAACGGACAATGTCAATCTGATTGATGCCAAAAGTATGCACAAGGCGTACTACATTGATTCCACCTTTTCGGTCGGCAATCCCACCGCACCGGGCGAGCGCATTTACAGTCACTTCGGGACCAACGAATCAACGCGGGCTGAGACGTGGGTGAAAGACAACGACCGCAACAACTGGCAGCGCCGCACGTTCCATTTCAAGTTCCCCACCAGTGCGACATCCAATGACGGCGTGCTGGAGGTCTGGATCCAGCGGTTTGCCGCCAGTGGCGCGGTGTCAAAGGAATTGAATACGCAAAATGGCAATTTCTTTGGCTACAACCAAAACTACTTCAATGCGGGATACATCAATGGCTACATCAACGGTGGATTCAAGAGCAGCACCGTAGTCAATATGCTGGTCGACAACTTCATCCTGGCCGAAGGGTGCGCCGCCAGCAGCTCGGGCACGCGCTGTATACCAGCGGCTATTGATGAGAATGCGATTACACAATAAATGCAGTTGTAGCCCTCGTGGAATATGCACAAGAAGCTATCAAATGAGTAGCAAAGGCGCAGCGCGCCGGCTCCTTGGATTCAACTACGAATCACTCCGCACTCTGCTGCAGCGCCCACATCTGCGCATAACGCCCGTTTGCGGACAATAGTGCGGCATGGTTGCCGCGCTCCACAATGCGCCCCGCATCCATCACCAAAATCTCGTGCGCATCCACCACGGTGGAGAGGCGGTGGGCGATGACCAGTGTCGTCTTGTTGCGGGCCACACTTTGCAGCTCGGCCTGAATGGCGCGCTCGTTGGCGGAATCCAGTGCCGACGTGGCCTCATCAAAAATCAGGATGGGCGGGTTTTTGAGCAGCGTCCGGGCGATGGCCACGCGCTGCTTCTCGCCGCCTGACAACTTGAGGCCCCGCTCTCCCACCATGGTGCCATAGCCCTTGGGTGTGGCGCTGATGAAGGCGTGGATATGAGCCGAGGCGGCGGCCTCTTCCACCTGCGCACGGGTGGCGCCGGGCTTGCCGTAGGCGATGTTGTATTCCACCGTATCGTTAAACAACACCGTGTCTTGTGGAACGATGCCAATGGCTTGCCGCACGCTGGCCTGCGTGACCTGCTTGATGTCTTGCCCAGCGATCAGGATGCGGCCGCCCTCTTGCGGATTGCTCACGTCGTAAAAGCGAAACAGCAAGCGTGCCAGCGTGGACTTGCCCGCGCCGGATGGCCCCACCACGGCCACCGTTTTGCCAGCGGGCACTTCAAAGCTGATGTTGTGCAGGATGGCGCGGCCGTTGGATGCAGCGGCAGTGCCGTTGTTGGCGGCGGCTGCAGAACTAGCCGCTGCAGGCGCGTCATAGGCAAAGCTGACGTTCTCAAACGCCAAGGTCATATCGCCCTGCAGGTGCAAGGGCTGCGCACCCGGCACATCGGCAATCTCGCGCTCGCGCTCCATGAGCGAAAACATTTTTTCCAGGTCGGTCAGGCTTTGCTTGATCTCGCGGTAGATCACACCCAAAAAATTGAGCGGAATGTAGAGCTGGATCATGAAAGCATTGACCATGACCAGATCCCCCAGCGTCATGCGGCCTTCCACCACGCCTTGCGTGGCACGCCACAGCATAGCCACCAAGCCAACGGCAATGATGAGCTGCTGGCCGGTGTTGAGCATGGACAGCGTGGTCTGGCTCTTCAAGCGGGCGCGGCGCAAGCGCTCCAAGCTTTCGTCATAGCGCTTGGCCTCAAAGCCTTCGTTGTTGAAGTATTTAACAGTTTCGTAGTTCAACAAGGAATCCACCGCCTTGGTGTGCGCCGCGGAATCAAACTCATTGGCCTCGCGGCGAAACTTGGTACGCCACTCGGTAATGGCCACCGTAAAGAGGATGTAGAGCACCAGCGCCGCCAAGGTGATCCACGCAAACCACATGTCAAACTTCACGGCCAAAATGCTGAGCACCAGTGCCACTTCAAGTAGCGTGGGCACGATGCTAAAGAGCGAGAACGAAATCAGCGACTCAATGCCCCGTACACCGCGTTCAATGTCGCGCGTCATGCCACCGGTCTGGCGCTCTAGGTGGAAGCGCAGGCTCAAGGCATGCAGGTGCTCAAAAGTTTGCAGCGCAATGCTGCGGGCCGCCCCCTGGGTGGCTTTGGAGAAAACCAGTTCACGCAGCTCCGTCAGCAGCGAGGTAGATAGCCGCAGCGCGCCATAGGCAAACAACAATGCCACGGGCACCACCAAAATGGCAGCCGGGTCGCCGGGCTTGTAGCTCATGCTGTCCACCAGATTTTTCAGCAGCAGCGGCACACCCACATTGGTCAGCTTGGCACCGACCATAAAACTCAGCGCCGCGATCACGCGCCACTTATAGGCCCACAGGTAGGGGAACAAGCGCTGCAACGTGCGCCAGTCAGATTGTGGTGGTGCCCCCGAGGCAAGAGAGCCCGAAACGGGAGATGGAGGTGGTGGGGAATTGGAATAGCCGTGGGCGCGCATGCTTGCAATCGTATAAAGTGGCAAGCACCATGCTTACCCCGGCGGTTTATTCCGCCATTACAGGATTGTGCCAATGTCTACCAATGCAAGCCCGCCCCTCGTTCAATTACCCGCAGATACGGAGCTTGTGCTCAAAGTCATCCCCATGCCAGCCGACTGCAATGCCAATGGCGATATCTTTGGCGGCTGGGTCATGGCGCAGGTGGACTTGGCGGGCTCGGTACTGCCGTTTCGGCATGCTCAGGGGCGTGTAGCGACCGTTGCGGTCAATGAATTTGTCTTTAAACAGCCCGTGCGACTCGGTGACTTACTGAGCTTTTGCTCAAAAGTGATTCGGATTGGACGCACGTCCATCACGGTCAAAGTGGAAGTTTTTGCAGAGCGCATTCGCACCCAGGGCCAATATATCAAGGTGACAGAAGCCACTGTCACCTATGTCGCCATCGACGACAACGGGAAGCCACGCGAAGTTCCCAAGCCTTAGCCGGCGCGGCCACCGCAGGGGGCGCAGGCTATTTGCGGTAGACCAGTTTGTTGGCCCCATGGTTGCAACTCCCCACCACCTTGCCCTCGCCGGTCTTGTCACTCGCTACCACCTCCAGGGTGTAACCCTTGACGCTTTTGCCATCGAGCTTGGCGGCCACTTCGGCCTTGAGTTCGTCGCACGATTTGGCGGCATAGGCTTGCCCCATGCAGCAGGCCAAAGCAATGAGTACGGCGATTGATCGCATGAAATTCCTCCAATATATTTTTGAAACACTGCGCTAGCAGTCGAACCACTCTACAACAATTGTCTTGTGGTGAATGCCAGAAAAGCGCGCAGACCCGCTGCTGACGCGGCACGTATTGCCCAATCTGTTGCGCAATGCGTACAGTGCTAGCCGGGCAAGGTGCGTGGCAAGACCAAATCGAACTGTGTACCCACCCCGGGTGTGGATGCAACGCTGATGTTTCCGCCCAAGGTTTTGGTCACCAAGTTTTGCACGATAGCCATGCCCAAGCCGGTGCCGCCCTTGCCAATCTTGGTGCTGAAAAAAGCTTCAAACAGCTTTTCCACATGCTGCTGCGACATGCCCACGCCGTTGTCTGACACACGCAGCACGACATTCTCTTCATCTTGGTGTCCGTGAATTGTCAATACACCGTCTGTGCGCCCTTCAAACGCGTGCAGGTAGGCGTTGTTGACCAGGTTAATCACAATCTGCCCCAGTGGCCCCGGCAAACTGTCCATGGCGATACCGGTGGGGATATCAACCACCACCCGGTGCGGGTGGCGCTTGAGGCTGGGGCTGAGCGTATGCAAAATTTCGTTGACCGCTTTCGCCAGGTCAAATGCCCGGCGTCGCTCGCTGGCCTGGTCTGCCGCCACTTGGCTAAAGTCCCCTAACATCTCCACCGCACGTTGCAAGTTACGCTGCAGCAGCGCCAAGCCCTCAGTGACTTGCGTCAAATATTGATCCAACCCCGAGCGCTTGAGATTGCCGCCCTGTACCAAACGCGCCATTTCTTGTGACTGCTCGACCAGCGTGCTAGTCACCATTTTGCTGTTGCCCAGCGGCGTGCCCATTTCATGGGTAACACCAGCAATGAGTGTGCTCAAGGTGGCATTGGCTTCACTCTGGGCCAACTCCTGGCGGGACTGTTGCAAGTTCTCCATCGCCTCTTGCAGCTCCGCCGTGCGCTGTGCCACCCGGTCTTCCAAATGCAGGTTGAGCTCTTGGACTTGTTTGAGCGTTTGGCGCAGCATGAGCTGTGCCCCCACACGGGCGCGCACTACGGAGGCATTGACTGGCTTGGTAATAAAGTCCACCGCACCGAGCCGCAGTGCTGCCGTTTCATCCGCAGGTTCATTGTTGGCGGTGACAAAAATAATGGGAATATCGCGCGTGGCCGGATCGGCCTTGAGCCGTGTACATACCGCGTGCCCATCCATCTCCGGCATCACCACATCCAGCAATACCAGGTCTGGCAAAAGCGTGGCGCACTGCGCCAAAGCCTGCTCGCCGCTGGTGGCTGTGTAGACGGTGTAGTCGTTTTTGAAGATATGGCGCAGCAATTCAAGATTGAGGACTTGGTCGTCCACAAGCAGCAAGGTTGGCTTGGTCGTGAGATTACTGGGCATCTTGAAAGCAGACTCTGCTACAAATCAACGGCTATGGCAAGTGCAAACTGGCATGTGGTCGCCAGACCATCGAACGCCTTTGCAATGCACACACGCTCCGCAAACCCTACTTACCTGCAGCCGCCGCAGGAGACGAGCCCGCCGTAACCAGCACCATATTCGCGGGCTTGAGGTACTTGCGAATGGCCGCGTTCACCTGCTCGGTGGTCAAAGCATTGACGGTGGCGGCCTGCTCGTCCAGCCATTCCACGCCATAGCCGCTGTTCACTGCAGCCAGCAATGCACCGGCCATGCCATCGGTAGTGGTTAAAGCCACTTTGAAAGCGCCAATGACATTGCTCTTGCGCGCGGCCACTTCGGCAGGTGTTACGCCCTTCTCAAACCACGCTTTCAGCTGGCGCTGGGTGGATGCAAGACCCTGCTCCAGCAGCTCTGGTGCAAAGCTGCCACGCAAGCGCCAATCGCCATCGTTGTACATGTCGTTTTGCATGCTGGCCCCCACGTCATAGGTCAGCCCTTCCTGATCGCGCACCGTGGCCATCAGGCGGCCCGTAAATCCATCGCCCAAGATGGCGGTGCCCAGGCGCAGGGCTTGATAGTCCGGCGATTTGAAGTGCAAACCACTGACCTGGCCCAAAACCACGGACACGCTGGTCTTGCCCTCCATCGCCACATGTTGCGTGCCACCTGAAACAGCAACTGTGGCAGGGGCCACGCGCACCACAGACCCACCGCCTGTCCACCCCGCAAACGCACGCGCAACCTCGCCCTGCAAAGCAGGCACATCCAGATCACCCACCGCCACCAGCGTCATGCCTGCGGGGCCGTAATGAGCCTTGTGAAACGCGCGCACTTCGTCCAGCGTGGCCGCCGCTATGGCGGCCAACAAGTCTTCTGGCGCGTCGCTGCGGTTGGGGTGCCCCAGCGGATAGGCCGCACGGCTAAAGGCACTGGCGGCACGCAGGTCGGTGTTCTCCATGTTGCGATGGATGGCTCCGGCCATTTGCCTTTTGGCCTTGTCGAATTCTTCAGCGCTAAATGCCGGAGTACGCAGCTGTTCGGCAATGAGGCCCAGCACTATCGGTGCATCTTTCTTCAGAGATTTGGCGCTGATGTGCAGCACATTGGCGTCCGCCCCAAAGTGAATGGCCGCACCCACAGACTCCAGCTTCTCTGCTATTGCAAACTTGTCTTGCGCGGTGGTGCCCTGGTCCAACAACATGGCAGTCAGCGTAGGCACAGCCGGATTGCCCTTGGCTGCCAGCGCCCGCCCTGCTGGCAATGATGCGCGCAGCGTCACCACGTTTTTGACGCCAGTCGGGTAGGCAATCACATCAATGCCCGCCACCGTGCTGCGCTGCACATTGGGCGCTATTTTGCTCAGTGGCACAGCGCCGCTTTGGCCTGCGCGCGCGCTGGCGCGGGCCAGCGTTGGCTCAGGGCGAGGCGTTGTGCCCGGCGCACGGTAATAGGCGGGGCCACTTGCTGCAGCGGGTGCGGCTGGCGCGGCGGGTTCAGCGGCGGCCTGTGTGGGCACAAACCAACCGGTGGTGCTGGAATCTTCAACCAGATACTTTTTGGCTACGCGCTGGATGTCGGCCACGCTGACCTTTTTAATGGCTTCGTCCAGACCGTAAAACAGCGTCCAGTCGCCCGCGCTGATGAATTCATTGATGTTGCCAGCTATGCCAAACGAGCCATCCAACTTGAACGCTGCATCGGCCGCATTCTTGGCCACAGCGGCTTTGAGCTCCACATCGGTCACTCCGTCTTGCTTGAGCCGCTCGATCTCGTGCAGCATGATGGCCTCTACCTCAGCGTGTTTGGCACCGGGTGCCAGTGGCGCAAACACCATGTGCAGGGCTGGATCGCGGAAGATACCCCACTCGCCTTCTACTCCCGTAGACAAATTCTTGTTCGTCAGTGCCTTGTACATACGGCTGTTTTTGCCGTCAGCCAAGATGGCGCTCATCAACGTGACAGCAGCAAAATCAGCATGCGTAGCCGCTGGCACTTTGTGCGCGATGGCCACCACGCCCAATTCGCCAGGGCGTTTGACCACCGTGCGGCGCGGACCACTCTGCTCGGGCTCTTCGGTGTAGACCGCTGGAATGGGCTTGGGCGAACGCGGGTAGATGCCAAACGACTTCTTCACCATTGCCAAGGCCTGGGCCGGATCAAAATCTCCAATGATGGTGATGGTGGCGTTGTTGGGCCAGTAGTAGGTGTCGTAAAAGGCACGCAGCTTTTCAATCGACACCTTTTCAATATCGCTGCGGTGGCCAATGGTGTTGTGGTGGTAGGGGTGGGCCACAAATGCGGTTTGGTAGATCTCTTTGTACAGCGCCTGCACAGGTGAGTTCTCGCCGCGCTCAAACTCATTGCGCACCACGGTCATCTCAGGCTTGCGGTCTTCTTCGCGCAGCAACAGGTTGCGCATGCGGTCGGCCTCCATGGCCATCACGGTGGCCAAGTGCTCGCTGCCCATATTGGCGTAGTAGTTGGTACGGTCCAGCCAGGTGGTGGCGTTGTACATGGCACCGGTGCGCTCCAGCAACTGGTCTACGTTGGTGCCCTTTTCGCGGGTGTGGTTCTTGGAACCCTTGAACATCAAATGCTCTAGCAAATGCGTGGCACCGGTAGTGCCAGTCACCTCATTGCGCGAGCCTACGCGGTAAGTCACCATAAAGGTCAGCGTGGGGCTGGAGTGCTCGGGCATCAGCAGCACCTGCAGGCCGTTGGACTTGAGCGTGTATTCGTCAATTGCGCCCACGGTCTTGACATGGGTGTAGCCGTTAACGGCTACCGGTGCCGCGTGCGACACCGCCGATAAGAACAACAGGCCAGCCGTGAGAAGAATGCGTTTCATGGTTTCCAAGGGGCAAAGAGACAAGGGCCAGACGTTAGCACAGGCGTGTCAAGGTGGAGTTAAGACCCGGAATCGCTATCAAGTTAATAGCGTGCTACGCACATTGTTCGAGGGCTAGAGGCCCTTTTCGACCATATCGAGCAGCCGCTGGCCAAACAATTCAAAGTGAGGCCCAACCGGCGTCGCCAGCGGGCCATCCACCACCAGCATGGCCAAACCGTGCACTGCAGACCACGCCAGCATCTCGGCACCCTGGCGTTTGGCGGCGGGCATGAGGCCCGCAGCAACCAGCTGGTCTACCGCATCGCACAACAGCTCATACGGATTGCGCCCACTGTCACCCGCGGTGGGCCATTCGGGTGTGCCCTGAATCAGCTTGTCAGACGGTGCAAAGGCTGTACGAAACAAACCGGGCTCGGCCTTGGCAAAGCGCAGATAGCCCGTGCCCACTGCGCGCAAACTGGCATGGGCGCGGTCTGCCGGTGAAAGGCCCGGCTTAATGGCTGCGAGTTCGGCTTCCATGGACTTGGCCACGCCCTGCATGGCCGTGGCGCGCACCGCCTGCAACAGCGCCTGCTGGCTGGCAAAGTGGCGGTAGGCCGCATTGGGTGCTACGCCTGCCCGGCGCGTGGCCTCGCGCAGCGCGACAGCGCCCGGCCCACCCTCGCACGCCAGTGCAAGCCCAGCCTCTAGCAAGGCGCGGCGCAGGTCGCCATGGCGGTAGGTTTCGCGTGCAGGGGGCGCTTTAGATCGCGGCATAAGTTGTAATGTGGACACCGTACATTATCTATGGTAACCTTTTGTGTACACCGTCCACAATATTTCTTTTGCAGAAACGGATTCCACACCATGACCACCAACACCATCACACTCCACCGCGTACTGCGCACACCGCCAGACAAGGTCTATCGGGCTTTTTTAGACGCCGATGCCATGGCCCGCTGGCTGCCGCCCTACGGATTCTTGTGCAAGGTGCTGCACATGGATGCACGCATCGGCGGCAGCTACAAAATGGCATTCACCAACTTTGGCACGGGCACCGGCAACAGCTTTGGTGGCGAGTATCTGGAGTTGGTTGCAGGCTCCAAGATTTGCTACACCAGCCAGTTTGACGATGCCAACCTACCCGGCACCATGAAGACCACCATCACACTGAGCCCCGTGCTGTGCGGAACCAACCTGCAGGTCGTGCAAGAAGGCATTCCCGCTGTCATACCAGTAGAAATGTGCTACCTGGGCTGGCAAGAATCTCTGGCCCAACTGGCCAACCTCGTCGAACCCAACATTCCAGGCTAACCAAGGAGCGCACCATGAAAGTTGAACCGTATCTGTTTTTCAACGGCCGCTGCGAAGAGGCCATTGCCCTCTACAAGCAAGCCCTTGGCGCAGAAGTAACCCTTCAGATGCGCATGAACGAAGCCCCAGATCCACCCCCACCCGGAGCCATCCCCGAGGGGTTTGAAAACAAAATCATGCACGCCAACCTGCGCATTGGCAGCACCATGCTCATGGTGTCAGACGGCAACAGCAACAACCAGCCGGTGTTTGATGGCTTTAGCCTGTCCGTGGGAGTGGCAGATGCCGCCGAGGCCGAGCGCACCTATACCGCGCTGCTGCAAGGCGGTGGCAAAGTCGTCATGCCGCTGGGCAAAACATTCTGGTCACCTGCATTTGGCATGCTCAAAGACCAGTTTGGCGTGGGATGGATGGTGATAGCACCATGACCCAAACAACCTACAAAGGCAGCTGCCACTGCGGCCAAATTCAATTTGAAGTGGACGGCGAACTGACCGGCGCCACCGACTGCAACTGCTCCATCTGCCAGCGCAAAGGCACACTGATGTGGTTTGTGCCCCGCACCCAACTGCGCCTGCTCACCCCGCGCGAATCCATGCGCAGCTACACCTTCAACAAACACGTCATCCAACACCAGTTTTGCCCCACCTGCGGCATGCACCCGTTTGGCGAAGGCAAGGCGCCTGATGGCGCTGAGATGGCGGCGGTGAACATTCGCTGCTTGGAGGGTGTGGATGTGTATGCGATACCGGTGCACCACTACGACGGGCGGGCGTTGTAGCAGGTGACAAAAGCGCCGATGCCAGCACTATTATTTTGATAGCTGCTTAAGCAAATTCTGCGCGGGCTAGCGGCCTATTTGCATTGTGGAAACCCCACAGCCCGGTATTTGCCCCCTAGCCCTGTGCCGACTTTGTTGGCATGATGCTTACATAACAGATACATTCACTCAAGGGGGGTGATTCCGGCGTGGCGACTCTCATTCCTTCTATCAGCACGTGTGTAGGCCGCATGACCAGCGGTGAGCGGCGCTTGGCCGAGCGGCTGGAGGCCAAGCTGGATGACGACTACCTGCTTTGGTACGACGTGCCCATGGGGCCGCGCAATACCCACCCCGACTTTTGCGTGCTGCACCCGCGCCGCGGCATCTTGGTGCTGGAGGTGAAGGACTGGAAGCTGAGCACCACCATCCTGCAGGCGGACAAGCAAAACTGGGAAATCATGGGCGACAACGGCCCCAAGACGGTGATCAACCCGCTGGAGCAAGCCCGCCAGTACGCACACCAGGTGGTGAAAGCGCTGGAGCGCGACGCGCAGCTGGTGCAGCCCGACGGCGCACACGCGGGCAAGCTGGCCTTCCCCTGGAGCTACGGCGTGGTGTTCCCGTTTATCACCCGCAAGCAGTTTGAAGCCGCCGAGCTATCCAACGCCATCGAACCCCACCGCGTGATCTGCCAGGACGAAATGCAAGAGAACGTGGAGGCGGAAGACCTGCAAAGCCGCCTGTGGGACATGTTCCCTTTTGGCATGCGCGGCGCCCTTAGCCTGCCGCAGATAGACCGCGTGCGCTGGATCATGTTCCCCGAAGTGCGCGTGCAACAGGGCGCGCTGTTTGACGACAACGATGCAGACGCCGCACTGCCCGACATCATGCGCGTGATGGACCTGCAGCAAGAGCAGCTGGCCCGCAGCCTGGGCGATGGGCACCGCGTCATCCACGGCGTGGCGGGTTCGGGCAAAACCATGATCTTGGGCTACCGCGCGGAGTACCTGGCCCAGGCCAGCACCGCCAGCAGCAAGCCCATCTTGATCCTCTGCTTTAACGAACCGCTGGGCGTGAAGCTGCACAGCGTCATGCAGGCCAAAGGCCTAGGCGGCAAAGTGCATGTGCGGCATTTTCATAAATGGTGCCGTGACCAGCTGGTGGCTTATGGGCAAACGCTGCCCGATGACCGCCTCTCGGTATCCGCCAAGATGGACGACATGGTCCAGCGGGTCATCACCAGCGTGGACCGCCAGCAAATCCCTAGCGGGCAATACCAAGCGGTGATGATCGACGAGGGCCACGACTTCTCGCCCGAGTGGCTCAAGCTCGTTACTCAAATGGTGGACCCCACCACCAACAGCCTGCTGGTGCTGTACGACGACGCGCAAAGCATTTACGAACTTGCGCGCTCCAAACAGTTCAGCTTCAAGAGCGTGGGCATTCAGGCGCGGGGGCGCACCACCATCCTGAAGATCAACTACCGCAACACCCGCCAGATATTGCAGACCGCCAGCCTGGTGGCTGCGGACCTGCTGACCGCAGACGACAAAGACGATGACGGCATCCCCCTGCTCAAACCCGTGAGCTGCGGGCGCGAGGGGCAAGCGCCCCTCATCATCAAACTGCCCACCCTGCGCGACGAAGCAGCGGCAATTGCCGACCACCTGGGCCAAGCCCACAAAGAAGGTTTTGCCTGGGGCGATATGGCGGTGCTGTGCGCCGACTGGAAAACCATGGACCTGTGCGCCAGCGCCCTGGCCCAACGCAAGCTGCCTTTCAGTGTGCGCAAACGCTCGGGTGATTTCGTGCCCGGCGCCAATGCCATTCAGGTAATGACTATGAAGGTAAGCAAAGGCCTGGAGTTCCCCGTGGTGGCGCTACTTGGCGTGGGGCATATGCCTGCGCCGGGTGAGGACGAGAAGGAAGCTGCGCGGGTGTTCTATGTGGCGGCTACTAGGGCCACGCAGAGGTTGGTTATCGGGGTGGGTGGAAACGGAGACGGGCAGTTTGGGATGAGATTACAGAAATAAGAAATACATATCCCAATTCGCTAAAGAGAAACGCGAACGCATTGCTATGAATGTGCGCACAACCGAATACAAAGCATCAAAAACTAAAGGAGGACATCTTGCTGTTGATTCCAGAGGCAAACTGAGCCAGATTCCAATCGAATATTGAGCCACTCGATTTAAAGGTATTTTTGGCTAGTCGATTGTGGATAAGTCTACATCCTGTGCGTTTCCCTTCGGTGTTTTTG
>JACCDN010906275.1_pt1 | contig 12554 bp, 9 predicted proteins | sample 7441691 | NCBI WGS metagenome assembly JACCDN01 (sample SAMN15323439, study PRJNA562643) | freshwater metagenome | isolation source: river surface water | place: USA:Blue River Watershed | collected 2017-08-16 | reverse complement strand
TGCCTGGGGATAATATTAAGATGGAGATCACCTTGATTGCCCCGGTTGCCTTGGAAGAAGGGGTGCGCTTTGCAATCCGAGAGGGTGGTAAAACAGTGGGAGCCGGTGTGGTTTCCAAGGTTCTGGAATAATAGTGTATTGTAGGGCGTTTTTGAAAAGAAGTAGGTCAGTAGCTCAATTGGCAGAGCAGCGGTCTCCAAAACCGCAGGTTGTGGGTTCGATTCCCTCCTGGCCTGCCACAGAGCATAAAAATGGGCAGGTTTAGAGAATGACCGTTGAAACTTCCAAACGAAGAGATGGACTATATGCTGCCTTAGTGGTACTTCTGATCCTCTCATTGTTTATAGCGAATCGCTATATGGGAAATGTTTCAGGTCTGTGGCGGCTTTTGGGCTTTCTGGTAGCCGCTTCGCTTGTGCTAGTGCTGCTGTTTAAAACCCGTTGGGGTCGTCGTGTCTTTGTTCAATGTCAGGATGTACGCCAAGAGGTTGCTAGAATGCACTGGCCTACACGACAGGAAACGATACAGACCACGGTCGCGACTTTAGCGATGGTCTTGGTCATGGGACTCATATTGTGGACGGCAGATTTTGTTTTATTGCGAGCGGTTAAGTGGTTAACCGGCCATTGGGGAGTATAAGAGCGAATGGCTAAGCGCTGGTATGTTGTACACGCCTATTCGAGTTTCGAGTTGCGTGTCAAACGTTCTTTGGAAGACCGTATTAAATTATTAGGTCTGGAGCACAAGTTTGGTGATATCCTCGTGCCAACTGAAGAAGTGGTCGAAATTCGTTCTGGACAAAAGCGTAAAAGTGAGCGTAAGTTTTTTCCAGGCTACGTTTTGGTCAGTATGGAAATGGATGACGAAACCTGGCATTTGGTGCGTCATATCCCGAAAGTATTGGGTTTTATAGGGGGCACTTCCGCGCAACCTGCGCCTATCTCCGATAAAGAAGCCGATGCCATATTGCAGCGTGTGCAAGAAGGGGTGGATAAACCTAGACCTAAAGTATTGTTTGAGGCCGGAGAAGTGATTCGTGTAACCCAAGGTCCTTTTGCGGATTTCAATGGTGTTGTTGAAGAAGTTAATTATGAGAAAAATCGTATGCGGGTGGCGGTTTTAATTTTTGGTCGATCCACGCCGGTTGATTTAGATTTTTCGCAGGTCGAAAAGGCCTAAGGTTTCTTAAAAAATAGGGGAGCTCTTATTATGAGAGCGCTTGTACCCACGATGAGGTGTAAAACATGGTCAAGAAGAAGAAAATAGATGCCCTCCTGAAGATTCAGGTAAAGGCGGGTGAGGCAGATCCCAAGCCACCGATTGGTACGGCGCTCGGTCCTCGTGGTGTCAATATTATGGATTTTTGTAAAGCCTTTAATGCGCAGACACAAAATCTACCGGGTATTAAAAAAGGTACGCCTTTACCTGTGGTCATTACGATTTATGCCGATCGTAGTTTTACCTTTGAGATTAAAACCCCGCCTGCCAGTGTGCTGCTACGGGAAGCTGCCGGTATCGAAAAGGGTAGTAGTACGGCGCATAGCCATAAAGTAGGCAAAATTTCTCGTGCAGCGTTGGCTGAGATTGCGACTAAAAAAAGGCCTGATTTAACAGCCTCCGATTTGGAAGCAGCGATGCGTACGATTGCGGGCAGTGCGAGAAGCATGGGATTAGAGGTGGAGGATTAAAATGGCAACAAAACTTTCTAAACGTACAAAAGCCATTCGATCGCGTCTCACAGTTGCTAAAGCTTATGCTTTTGCCGACGCAGTCGAGCTTCTAAAATCCTTGCCACCCTTAAAGTTTCGTGAGAGCGTGGATATTAGTGTCAATTTGGGCGTAGACGCGCGTCAATCCGATCAAACAGTACGTGGCGCAGTGGTTTTACCCTTTGGTACGGGTAAAACGGTTCGTGTGGCTGTCTTTACCCAGGGTAAGAATGCAGAGGCTGCAAAAGCCGCAGGCGCTGACGTTGTGGGGATGGATGATTTGGCACAAGCCATTCAAGGTGGCATGCTCGATTTCGATGTAGTGATTGCAAGTCCCGATGCCATGGGCGTGGTTGGACGCTTGGGGCAAATATTAGGGCCCCGGGGTTTAATGCCCAATCCTAAGGTGGGTACTGTGAGTATGGATGTAGCCACAGCGGTGAAAAATGCCAAATCCGGTCAGGTTCGTTATCGTTCTGATAAAAACGGGATTGTGCATGGCTGTGTTGGCAAAGTAGACTTTTCTTTAGAGGCTTTAAAGGCTAATGTGTTGGCTGTTTTGGACGGTTTGCGTAAGGCAAAGCCCAGTACAGCGAAGGGTATTTATCTTAAAAAAATCACCCTTTCTACGACTATGGGCCCCGGCTTGATGATTGATCAAGCCTCATTCGACAGTTAGGATTTAGCAGCAATGGCTGTCTAAGACCGCGAGTACGGTGGTTTAAATAACCGAAAGGTAGCTCGCGCAGACGGTACTGAAAGGCGGATATTCCGAACGGAGGTTACCGTAAGGGGCAATCCCTCTTCAAAGGGGATTGCAAAGAGTTGTCATTATCATGAGGGTAGTCACGGTGGCGCTGAAGTTAGAACAAAAGAAAACGATCGTTTCAGAGGTCAGTGATCTCGCGAATCGATCGCTATCCTTAATAGCCTTAGAATACCGCGGTCTTTCGGTTGCCGAGTTAACAGAGCTGAGGGTGCAAGCCCGTAAAGCGGCTGTTCATCTTCGTGTGGCGCGTAATACTTTGGTACGGCGTGCGCTCAAAGGAACCTCTTTTGAGTGTATCAACGAATCGTTGGTGGGGCCGCTTCTATTGGCGTTCTCAACTACCGAGTTAAGTGCAGGCGCACGTTTGGTGCGGGATTTTGCGAAGAAAAACGAAAAGTTGATTGTGAAGGTCTTGTCCTTAGATGGCAAATCCTTTGATAAAAAACAGCTCGATTTTGTTGCAAGCTTACCGACGCGCGATGAAGCACTTTCCAAGTTGTTGGCCGTGATGCAGGCACCTATTGGCAAGTTTGTACAGACGCTGGCTGCACCCCACACCAAACTACTAAGAACCTTAGTAGCGGTGCGTGATGCAAAACAGGCTGGCGCTTAATTTTTACGTTTAACCTAGATGTGGAGTAATGAATATGACCCTTTCAAATGAAGAAATCCTCAAGGCTATTGCGAATAAGCCTGTCATGGACATTGTTGAATTGATAGCCATGATGGAAAAAGAATTTAATGTGACCGCTGCCGTTGCTGTTGCAGCGCCTGTCGGTGGTGGTGCCGTTGCAAGTGCTGCTGCTGAAGAGCAGACAGAATTTAAAGTGGTCATGACCAATCATGGTGCCAATAAAGTGGGCGTCATTAAGGTTGTGCGTACGATTACCAACCTAGGCCTAAAAGAAGCCAAAGACTTGGTAGAAGGTACACCGGCTGTTGTGAAAGAAGGCATTGCCAAGAAAGATGCTGAAGACATCAAAAAGCAGCTTGTCGAAGCAGGCGCCGAAGTAGAAATTAAGTAAAGCACGCTCAGTGCTTAAGTGAATGGCCAATAGTCATACTGTTGGCCATTTGAGTGATTTCACATAAGGTCAGAGGGACCGAGATGGCTTATACTGACACGCGAACATTGTCTTATACCGAGCGTAAACGCATTCGAGCGAATTATGGCAAACGGCCAGATACCTTGGAGGCCCCGCCTTTATTGGCGATACAGTTAGAGTCTTATAAGACTTTTTTGTATCCCAGTGTGCGTTCAAAATCGAGAATAAAGAAAGCTGGCTTGGATGAAGCCTTTCAATCTGTTTTTCCGATTGTGGGTTATTCAGGTCATGCCGCGCTGGAATATGTAAGCTATCAACTGGGTACGCCAGCCTTTGATGTCAAGGAATGCCAAATTCGTGGGCTTACCTACGCTGCACCCTTGCGTGTAAAAATTCGTTTGGTGATTTTCGATAAGGAATCACCCAGTGATGCAAAAGTCGTGAAGGATGTCAGAGAGCAAGAAGTCTATATGGGCGAATTGCCACTGATGACCGAGAGTGGGACTTTTGTGATTAACGGCACAGAGCGTGTGGTCGTCTCGCAGTTGCATCGTTCACCCGGTGTTTTCTTTGAACATGATAAGGGTAAGACGCATTCCTCCGGTAAGTTGCTGCATGCGGGACGGATTATTCCCGGTCGTGGTTCTTGGCTGGATATGGAATTTGATCCCAAGGATTGTTTGTTTGTTCGCATAGACAGACGTCGCAAATTACCGGCTACAGTGATGTTGCGTGCCTTAGGCTATAGCACCGAAGAAATACTTGAGATCTTCTTTGAAACGAATACCTTCCATTTTGAAAAAGGACAATGGGTATTGGAAGTGGTTGCCGATCGCCTTCGTGGAGAGACGGCGCTCTGTGATATTAAAACCCCTGCAGGCGATCTCATTGTCGAGGCCGGCCGACGTATTATTGCTAAGCATATTCGTCAAATCGAATCTTTTGGTATTCGAAGCTTAGACGTTTCTATCGATTATTTAATGGGTAGAACGTTGGCCCATGATCTGATTGATCCCTCCAGCGGCGAGATCCTAGCCTTGGCGAATGCCGAGATTGGCGCTGACATTATGAGAATGGTACAAGAAGCCAAGATCACCACCTTAAAGACTCTTTTTACCAATGATTTGGATCGGGGTCCTTATATTTCCGATACACTCAGGATCGATTCCTGTAAGACGCAATTGGAAGCCTTTGTTGAAATTTACCGCATGATGCGTCCGGGCGAACCGCCCACAGCGGATGCCGCAGAGCAATTATTCAAGAATCTATTTTTCAGCCCAGAGCGTTATGATTTATCGTCTGTGGGTCGTATGAAATTTAACCGTCGTTTAGGTCGTAGCGAATCCGAAGGACCTGGTATCTTAAGCAAAGAAGATATTGTGGATGTGCTGAAGGTCTTGATTGATATTCGCGATGGTCGTGGTGAAATCGATGACATTGATCACCTGGGTAATCGTCGTGTGCGTAGCGTAGGTGAAATGGCGGAAAACCAATTTCGCGTGGGCTTAGTACGTGTAGAGCGTGCGGCTAAAGAGCGTCTTAGTTTGGCCGAATCCGAAGGTTTAATGCCCCAGGATTTGATTAATGCCAAGCCGGTTTCTGCAGCGATTAAAGAATTCTTTGGTTCAAGCCAACTGTCTCAGTTTATGGATCAAAATAATCCTTTATCGGAAGTGACGCATAAGCGTCGGGTTTCGGCCCTTGGGCCTGGTGGTTTAACCCGAGAAAGAGCTGGCTTTGAAGTCCGAGACGTTCACATTACGCATTATGGTCGTGTGTGTCCTATCGAAACACCGGAAGGTCCAAATATTGGTTTAATCAACTCGCTGGCGGTCTATGCGCGTACGAATGAATATGGCTTTTTAGAAAGTCCTTATCGCAAAGTCGTTGCAGGCAAAGTTACGCATGAAATTGAGTATTTATCCGCGATTGAAGAAGGACAATTTGTCATTGCTATGGCCAATACGCGTTTAGATAAACACGCTGCGTTGGTGGACGATCTGGTCCCTTGTCGTCATAAAAATGAATTTACCTTTTCAACGCCCGATCGTGTGGAGTATATGGATGTCTCGCCCAAGCAGATTGTCTCTGTGGCGGCTTCCTTAATACCCTTTTTGGAACATGATGATGCAAACCGCGCCCTGATGGGATCGAATATGCAACGTCAAGCTGTGCCCACGCTTTGTACCGAAAAACCTTTAGTAGGTACCGGTATGGAACGTATGGTGGCCATCGATTCGGGTGTTGCAGTCATTGCGCGTCGCGGTGGTGTGGTCGATTCTGTGGATGCAGGCCGTATTGTAGTACGTGTGAATGATAGTGAAACCGAAGCGGGTAATGCTGGGGTTGAGATCTATAATCTGACCAAATATGTGCGTTCCAATCAGAATACCTGTATTAACCAAAAACCTTTGGTGAGTCCAGGCGATCGGATCCGGGCGGGCGATGTTTTAGCCGATGGTCCTTCCACCGATATGGGTGAATTGGCCTTGGGTAAGAATTTATTAGTCGCTTTTATGCCCTGGAATGGTTATAACTTTGAAGATTCCATTCTTATTTCCGAGCGTATTGCAGAGCAAGATAAATTTACGACAGTCCATATCGAGGAGCTCACCTGTATTTCTAGAGATACCAAGCTGGGTCCCGAGGAAATCACCGGTGATATTCCCAATGTGGGAGAAGGTGCATTATCCAGACTGGATGAGGCGGGTATTGTCTATATTGGTGCAGAAGTTGATTCTGGCGATATTCTAGTCGGTAAAGTAACGCCTAAGGGTGAAACACAGCTTACACCCGAAGAGAAGCTATTAAGAGCTATCTTTGGTGAGAAAGCCTCGGATGTAAAAGATACTTCCTTGCGCGTGCCCACAGGTATGAGTGGTGTGATTATTGATGTGCAAGTCTTTACCCGGGATGGGGTTGAAAAAGATAACCGTGCTTTAGCGATTGAGAATGCAGCGCTGATGCGGGTGAAGAAAGATTTGCAAGATGAACTGCGGATCCGAGAAGAAGATCTGTATCAACGCGTCCATCAGTTATTACTGGATAAGGTTGCAGCCGGTGGTCCGAATCGCTTGAAAGCAGGCACACCTGTGAGTGATGCCTATTTGGCCGATTTAGCACGCGATCGTTGGTTTGAAATACGTCTGAAAGACGATGATGCCAATCAGCAATTAGAGATTGCCAAGGAGCAGCTGGGTGAATTGCTACGCTTCCATGCGGAACAATTAGAGGCCAAGCACAAAAAACTGAAGCAGGGTGATGATCTTGCCCCTGGTATTTTAAAAGTTGTGAAGGTGTATTTGGCCGTAAAGCGTCGATTACAACCGGGCGATAAGATGGCGGGTCGTCATGGTAATAAAGGCGTGGTCTCTATTATTGTGCCGGTTGAAGATATGCCGTATTTGGAAGATGGAACCCCTGTCGATATCGTATTGAATCCGCTCGGTGTGCCTTCTCGTATGAATGTGGGACAAGTCTTAGAGACCCATTTAGGTTGGGCTGCCAAAGGCTTAGGTCTCAAAGTACAAAAGATGTTGGAGCAGCGTACCAAGGTTGCTGAAATCCGACGATTCTTGGATACCGTTTACAATTTGAATGGGCGTCAGTCCATAGACCTGAGCCAGCTGAGCGATGATGAGCTCATTGTTTTGGCCAAAAACTTGTGTGAAGGGATCCCCATGGCAACACCCGTATTTGACGGGGCTTCTGAAGCGGAAATTAAGCAGCTGTTAAGAATGGCTGGGTTGCCTGAAAGTGGACAAACCACCTTGTATGATGGCCGAAGCGGGTTGGCTTTTGATAGGCCGACCACCGTGGGTTATATGTACATGCTCAAATTAAATCACTTAGTGGACGATAAGATGCATGCGCGTTCGACCGGATCTTACAGTCTGGTCACCCAGCAACCACTCGGCGGTAAAGCACAATTTGGTGGACAGCGTTTTGGTGAGATGGAGGTCTGGGCTTTAGAAGCTTATGGCGCCGCTTATACGCTGCAAGAGATGTTGACCGTGAAGTCGGACGATGTTGCAGGTCGTACCAAAATGTATAAAAACATTGTGGATGGTGACCATCGAATGGAAGCAGGGATGCCAGAATCCTTTAACGTCTTGGTCAAGGAGATCCGTTCTCTGGGGATCAATATTGAATTAGAGAACGATTAATTTTTGGAGGCCTACAGGTGACAGACATACTAAGCTTGCTAACGCCACAGGGGCAACATGAGGAGTTCAACAGCGTTGTACTCAGTTTGGCCCCGCCGGATTTAATCCGTTCGCGCTCTTTCGGAGAAGTCAAAAAACCCGAGACGATTAATTATCGTACCTTTAAACCAGAAAGGGATGGTTTATTTTGTGCGAAAATTTTTGGTCCTGTGAAAGACTATGAGTGTTTGTGTGGTAAATATAAGCGGTTAAAACACCGTGGTGTCATTTGTGAAAAATGTGGTGTAGAAGTTGCGCTGGCTAAAGTAAGGCGTGAACGCATGGGGCATATAGAGCTTGCAAGCCCTGTGGCACACATTTGGTTTTTAAAATCCTTGCCTTCTAGGATTGGTTTATTGTTGGATATGACCTTACGTGATATCGAACGCGTTTTATATTTTGAGGCGCATTTGGTGATCGAACCTGGTATGACCCCCTTAGAAAAAGGGCAATTGCTGAGTGAAGAAACCTATGTAGAAGCCCAAGAACAATATGGTGATGATTTTGAAGTGCGCATGGGTGCAGAGGCTATCCAGATCTTATTAAAGCGCTTGGATTTGCCTGCAGAAACGCTACGTATTCGTGAAGAATTACCGGGTACTAATTCTGAAACCCGCTCGAAAAAATTGGTGAAGCGTCTCAAGCTCATGGAAGCCTTTATGAGCTCTGGCAATAAGCCTGAGTGGATGGTGATGTCCGTATTACCGGTTTTACCGCCCGACTTAAGGCCTTTGGTGCCGCTCGATGGGGGTCGTTTTGCAACCTCCGATTTAAATGATTTATACCGTCGCGTGATTAATCGTAATAATCGATTAAAACGTCTGCTCGATTTAGGCGCACCCGATATTATCGTGCGCAATGAAAAACGTATGTTGCAAGAATCGGTTGATGCCCTTTTGGATAATGGGCGACGGGGTCGTGCCATTACAGGTTCCAATAAACGTCCTTTGAAATCCTTGGCCGATATGATCAAGGGTAAACAAGGTCGCTTTAGACAGAACTTGTTAGGTAAACGTGTCGATTACTCCGGTCGTTCGGTGATCGTGGTGGGTCCAACCCTTAAACTGCATCAATGTGGTTTGCCCAAGAAAATGGCTTTAGAGCTTTTCAAACCCTTTATTTTCAGCAAGTTGGAGTTTCGTGGTCTTGCAACGACCATTAAAGCAGCTAAGAAAATTGTTGAGAGTGAAGGTGCTGAAGTATGGGATATCCTAGAAGAAGTCATTCGTGAACATCCTGTATTGCTCAATCGTGCACCCACGCTGCATCGTTTAGGTATTCAGGCCTTTGAACCACTTTTGGTAGAAGGTAAAGCCATACAATTGCATCCGCTGGTTTGTGCGGCGTATAACGCTGACTTTGACGGCGATCAAATGGCTGTGCATATACCGTTAACCATCGAGGCACAATTAGAAGCACGGGCCTTGATGATGTCGACGAATAATATTTTATCGCCTGCGAATGGTGAGCCCATTATCGTGCCTTCAAAAGACATTGTTCTAGGCTTGTATTATATGACCCGTGAGCAGGTGAATGTTCTGGGTGAAGGATCGATCTTTAGCGACGTTGCTGAAGTACGTCGCGCCTATGAAAATGCCGTGGTTCACTTACATGCTAAAGTCCGTGTGCGTGTGCCGCATGAAAATCCTGAGCAGGGTTTGGTCTTAGTGGAAACCACGGTTGGTCGTGCCTTGTTATCCGAAATCTTACCAGCAGGCATGCCCTATAGCATTGTGAATCAGGTGATGGATAAGAAAGTGATTTCTATTCTGATTAACGATTGTTATCGTAAAGCAGGGCTCAAACAAACCGTTATTTTTGCTGATCAACTGATGTATACCGGGTTTGCCTATGCAACACGATCGGGACTTTCCATTGGTGTCAATGATTTGCTGATTCCTGAAAGCAAGGGTGCCATTATTGCAGCTGCGGAAGAGGAAGTGCGTGAAATTGGTATGCAGTATGCTTCTGGTTTGGTGACACATGGCGAGCGTTATAACAAGGTGGTCGATATTTGGTCTCGGACCAATGATCAAGTGGCTAAAGCCATGATGACCGAACTCTCTACCGAAATCGTACAAGATGCCAAGGGTGCATCAGTGAGCCAAGCGTCGTTCAATTCCATTTATATGATGGCCGATTCAGGTGCGCGAGGATCAGCCGCCCAGATACGACAGTTGGCGGGTATGAGAGGTCTGATGGCGAAGCCCAATGGCTCGATTATCGAGACGCCTATTCGTGCTAACTTCCGTGAAGGTTTAAATGTTCTAGAGTACTTTATTTCTACCCATGGTGCGCGTAAAGGTTTGTCGGATACAGCCCTTAAAACCGCTAGTTCGGGTTATTTAACACGCCGTTTAGTGGATGTTGCCCAAGATGTGGTGGTGACCGAAGTCGATTGTGGAACCTTTGAAGGTTTAACCATGAGTCCCCTGATTGAAGGGGGGGATGTGGTAGAACCCTTAAGAGAGCGCGTTTTAGGTCGCGTAGTCTTGGGGGATATTATTGATCCACAAACAGGTGTCGTGGTGATTGAAGACAGTGCTCTTTTAGATGAAGAGAAGGTCGATCATCTAGAACGTCTGGGTATTGATCATGTCAAAGTGCGATCGGCTATTACCTGTCAAACGCGTTATGGGATTTGTGCCAAGTGCTATGGTCGCGATTTAGCTTCCGGTGCCTTTATTAATATTGGCGAGGCAGTCGGCGTGATTGCTGCACAATCCATTGGTGAACCGGGTACACAGTTAACCATGCGTACCTTCCATATCGGTGGTGCCGCTTCCCGTGCAACGGCTGAAAACAGCGTACAGGTTAAATCGAAGGGTCGTGTTCGTTTACAGAATGTTAAATTATTAGCCCATGCCAAAGGTTATAGTATTGTCGTTTCTCGTTCTGGGGAATTGACGATTGCCGATGAACAAGGCCGAGAATGGGAACGTTATAAATTGCCCTATGGTGCCATGATTACGGTATCAGAAGGTGATCGGGTTGAAGCAGGCCAAACGGTTGCAACCTGGGATCCGCATAATCACCCCATCGTGACGGAAGTTGCAGGACGGGTTCACTATATGGATCTCATCGATGGTCTTACCATGCGTCGTCAAACCGATGAAGTCACCGGCTTGACCAGCGTTGTGGTTATGGATATGAAACAACGTAACGTAGGTGGTAAAGATTTACGACCTATGGTGAAGTTGGTCGATGAAGCCGGTCAAGATTTACATTTACCCGGTAGTAATTTATTAGCGCACTATTCGTTATCAATGGATGCAGTGGTCAGTGTTGAAGATGGTGCACTGGTTGGGGTGGGCGACGTGGTCGCACGTATTCCACAAGAAACCTCAAAGACCCGTGATATCACGGGTGGTTTACCCCGTGTAGCTGATCTCTTCGAGGCACGTCGTCCTAAAGAGGCCGAGATTTTGGCAGAAATTTCAGGGGTCATTAGCTTTGGTAAAGAAACCAAAGGTAAACGCCGCATGTTGATTACCGCCAATGATGGTCAGGTGCATGAAGCTTTAATTCCTAAGTGGCGTCATGTCGGCGTCTTTGAAGGGGAGCAAGCCCAGCGTGGTGAGAAAATTGCCGACGGTTCACCCGATCCGCATGAAATCTTGCGTTTGTTGGGTGTGGATGTGCTTGCCAATTATATTGTGAACGAAGTACAGGATGTTTACCGCTTACAGGGTGTAAAGATCAACGATAAGCATATTGAAGTCATTGTGCGTCAGATGTTGCGTAAAGTTGTTGTAACAGCGGCCGGTGAAACACGCTATTTACAAGGTGAGCAATTAGACATTATTGAGATCAAAGAAGCCAATGATAAGGCTGTTGCAGAAGGCAAGATCCCGGCTATCTATGAACATGTATTGCTGGGTATTACTAAAGCTTCGCTGGCAACAGAGTCCTTTATCTCGGCGGCTTCTTTCCAAGAAACCACGCGCGTCTTAACCGAAGCGGCGGTGGCTGGAAAGCGCGATCGTCTACGGGGCTTAAAAGAAAACGTTACAGTAGGACGTTTAATTCCTGCGGGTACAGGCTTGGCTTATCACGAAGCACGTCGCAAAGCGCGCTTGGCGCAATCCTTGCGGCATGAACCCACCTCGATGGATATTCAACAGGCTTTGGGTGAAGCACTCAATTCAGCCGACGATGCGGCGGCAGCCGCGGCAATAGCAGCCGATGCAGCCATAGCAGCGGGTGTGGATGATCTAAGCAGTGCAGCAGGTAGCACCTGATCAGCCTTATCTAGAGACCGATCGCCTGTACCTGCGGCCGCTGGTACAGGCAGATTTTGATCGCCTGTGCCTCTTAGACACCGATCCCACCGTGCGTTCCTTCTTTCCAGAGGGCGCACTCACGCTCCCACAGGTTCAAACTGAGCTCGATCGCCATTTGCTCGCTTGGCGAACCTTAGGCTTTGGCATTTTCGCGGTCATTCACAAAGAAAGCCAATTGCTTATAGGTCGATGCGGCTTTGCCCAATTAAAAAATGGTACCGTAGAAATGGGTTTTCTATTTTTATCCGAATATTGGGGGCAGGGCTATGCTACCGAGGCAGCCCAAAGCGTATTAGCCTGGGGTTTAGAACATATTCCGGTCGATCGCATTGTGGGCTTCGCCCCTTGCGATCATTTAGCCTCTCGGCGTGTTTTAGAAAAATGCGGTATGCAATTTGACCGCCTCGATTTTTACCGCAATATTCCCTGCGTTTTCTACTACGCTACGCGTACGAAATAATCCTACCAAATTAGCCCATTTGTCATTCTCCTAATTCAGTCCTATACCTTTAAAGGTATTCGAAGGAGATTGACAAGATGC
>JACCDN010562181.1_pt1 | contig 12554 bp, 9 predicted proteins | sample 7441691 | NCBI WGS metagenome assembly JACCDN01 (sample SAMN15323439, study PRJNA562643) | freshwater metagenome | isolation source: river surface water | place: USA:Blue River Watershed | collected 2017-08-16 | reverse complement strand
TCTAGCTCTAATTTAAAAAGTCCGCTATAATCTTCTTTTTTGCAAGATTGGGTCGGTAGCTCAGTCGGTAGAGCAGCGGACTTTTAATCCGTTGGTCGCGAGTTCGAGTCTCGCCCGACCCACCAAAATGAATAGAAAACCTTGAGGGCGTGCAACGCCTGTGCTCTTTTTCTATAAGTTCATGTACTGGCTATATGTTTACTTTAGAGGGTTATTTTTCTGTTAGGCGATGATTTCCCCACATTTCTATCGATACCCGAGTTTTCAAACACTGTTTGTATGGTGTTCTCCGAATTAAGGGGTGTAGCAGATTAAAGGTAAACAAACCTATATCATCAATAACCCGAGAAGCTGGACACACTCCAAACTACCCTAGCAACTTTCTACATTAAGTGACCATTTTGACAAAATTCCTTACCAGACGTGTTTCAATTTACGGGATTATCATTGCATACATGAGTTGGATTAAATAAGTTGTTCAACCAAACATCGTCCTTTTATCTTCATCACATTTCCTCTCCATGAAGACTTGGAATAGTTTTTGCTCATCACTTCTCTTGTTTTCGTTTCCACCCACCGTCATCTGCATCTACTATTTAATTTGGGCTATGACCCTGGTGACAAATAGATATACAAACTATGGTCACTACTATTGAAAGGCATATGTTTACATTGGGATGCATCTAGATTGCTATATTTGCTAGTCCTCGCAGCAGAGATAATCTTCAACCACTACTCTATTGAAGTGCGCAAAATAATAGGTAAGACTGGGACTTTATAGGTTAAATGACTGGGAAACATATGAATTATGGGGACTTGCGCTTTATGTTGCACGACCAATAATCAACTCACTAATTTTATCGAGCTATCTCTTACAATTGAAGAGTAAACCCACAAAGCTGGGGCAGATGAGTCAGAAACTAAAGGGGCCTTTAGTCACTTGATGAGAGTGGGTGCAGCCCAAGATTAAGTTGTCCTAGGGCAAGCATGTATCATGAGACAGCGATGTGACTGACCAAGGACATGGCAATCGAGAGATGTTAGAGAGCAGAAGATAAACACGGCTCTTTAACGTTAAAGTAGCTTAGCACTGTAAAGTAAAGGTCCTTAACATGAGAGCCGTTCTCAGGGGAGAACTTGGCTATACCAGGAGTGAAAAAAGCAAACCCTTTAGATTGATGCATCCCATTTTTAATCGCAACAAATGCAACTTCTTGGAGCAGATTTAAACTCACTGATTCGCTCCTAATCACATCAACCTCTGATATCTCATTTGGATAAGTTAAGGTAACAAATAACTCTTTGCCACGATTATCAATCTCGCCAAAGAGAGGTTCAACCTTCCCGTAAATCCTCAATCCACTCAAAATATTTTGAGCTTTGGCAGCATCCTCTATTGAGGCAAAAGTGACCAAGAAGTCCCTAGTCATTCTTGGATGAATATCCAAGAAATTAATACCGATTTTATTCAAAAAAACAAAATGGTCCTTTAATCGATAGTAGTACTTAACTCGATCGTAAGGGAGCTGAGACAAACCAGTAGCAACAATCAATTCGCACTCATCGTCAGCTAAATATTCCCCAATAATTCGGTCGTAGACCTCTAACATTTCAGAGAATGGGTCTAATTTCGATGAAATGTACCAATCAGGGTTTTTGAATTTAGAATCCACGGAAATAAAAGGTGAATTATGAAAATAGTGGTGCTGAATATGTGCGCCAGCATTTAAAAACAAAGCTGAGAACTGAGCTTGCTTTTCTTTAAAAAATGAGGTGTGCAGATCATTCAAAAAGAGATCCAATACAAGAGCCCTTCGCCAAGATGCTCCAATACTCTTACACGCCAATTTAAGATATAGTGGATAGTGCCTAAATTTAGTAAACCGAATCAACCCCAATAAAATACTTAAAGCACTCGTCTTGGTGATCTTAGATTGAGCGTTATCGTTTACTGCCTGAGTAACTGCAGAACCTAGACACCTACTCCACCAAGAATCATCCGTAGATGTTTTGGTCCAAGGATCCGGAATGAAGTAGGCAGGTTTTTTAAGGCGATTTTCAGCATTCATCGGGGAAATAGCGCCTACAGCAACTCCAGCCATTTCTAATTGCTCAAAAATCTGCGGGACTTGCGATCCAACCATGTCACCAAGACGAAACAACTTGTGTTCCGCATAGGATTTCCCGGTATGTACAGATGCCCACTGTATCCAAGGCTCAAGCTCTTCATACACATCTTCTGAGCTCGTATGAATTTTTACGCCAGCCACTAATTTTTCAAGCCAGAGGAAACGCCCAGGATATTTTGATAAATATTGAATTACTAAATCGAAATTAATTTCATTTAACTCAAGCAATATAAGCCGCTTTAACTGGTTATCTTTGTTCATAGTTTGATAAATTCCTATAAATTGATAATGTGCTTTTGATAACTGCATCTAATCCAAATCTATCAATAGCTAATTCTCGACCAGAGCGACCAAATCCTTCCCTAAGATTTCTGTTATTCATTAAAAGATAGAGCATGTTTTTTAATGCTTCACTATCACGAACAGGAACAAGAAACCCGGATATATCAGGCAAAACGGCCTCACGACAACCAACTGTGTCTGTAGTCACCACCGCACAACCTGCGGCCGCAGCTTCCATCAAACACTTAGGCATTCCCTCTCTATAAGATGGCAAACAAACAATGCTTGCTTCAGAAAAATATGGGGTCATGTCGTCCACATGTCCCACCCATTCAACTATTTTCTTTATATTTAGCTCCTCAAGCAAACTAATTGGAACGCTTGTTGGATTTTGATAATCGGCAGCACCAGCCATAATGAATCGCCATTTTGGCATGAGGCTCTTAAGTTGCTTTGCAGCCTCAATAAACTCCTCAACACCCTTATCCCATAGCATTCTTGCAGGGAAAAGAATAATTGGTGCTTTTGCTTCTATTTCCGAATTTACGAATTTTTCTAATTCAACTCCTGAACCAGGTATTAATACGATCTTATTGGAATCTAGCCCCTTTTTAATAACAATGCGCCGATCATCATTGTTCTGTACTATAACGCGCACATTTGGGTGCTTCAAAATAAAAGAAAAAATTAAATTGTAAATTTTAGAAAGGAGGTTGCGAAACTTACTTAAGTAATTCCCTTGGGTGAAGGCAAATCCCATGCCTGATATTGCCAAAATAAGATTTTTTGCTTTAGTAAATCTTGCCGCAAGTCCACCGTAAATAATCCCCTTGGGGGAAATACAATGAATAATATCAGGCTGCATTTTATTTACCTTTTTAATTAACTGAATCAACCCAATTAATTCAGTTATGAGATTTAAGCCACCACTACTAAAGGAAACTCTTTCATGGGAAAGTCTTGCTTCTTTTAATTTTGCGGTAGCAAGAACTTCCATTGAAGGACTTCCGGCCTGACCGGTAATCAGATCAATCGAAAAGCCTTGATCCCGAGCAGCCAATGCAATAGGTAGCCGATGAGAAACAAAAAATGCTGCATGATTGACAACATACAGAATCTTTACTTTATCTTTCATTCTCTAACCATGCCTGAAACATTAAGACAGTCCAAATCTGTGACTGCCAATTCCTGCTTCCAGAGAGATGTTCGGCCCATTTACTACGAATAATATGCGGGTAAAAAAAACCTTCCCGTATTAACCGATCCTCGGATAGTAATTCCTCTGCCCACTCCCTCAAGGGTCCTCGCAACCAGCCTCCGATTGGCACACCAAAACCCATCTTTGGGCGATCAATCAACTCTTTTGGTACGAATTTATACAACAATTGTCGCAATGGCCACTTTGTTTGACCATCACGTAATTTATATTCAAGCGGAAGCGTCTCCGCAAATTCAACAATACGATGATCTAAAAATGGGGCCCTTGCTTCAAGAGAAACACCCATTGTTGCCCTATCTAGTTTGACTAAAATATCATCAGGCAAGTAACTCAGGGCGTCCAACAACATCATTTGTTCAACGCCGCCAAACTCCATTAATGATGGTGAATTTCCAATTAATTTGGTAGGAGGTTCCCTTCCGTTTATTACCCAGTGAGTTGGATTGTTGGTTTGAGAAACCATGCCCAAATATAATTGAATCATGGATCGACTCGCTAAAACCTTAGCACCCTTATGCATCTTGTCACCCAAAAAAGGATAATTACCTAATCCAAACAACAAACGGCCTAAATTATCCCAAGTGGTTGGTGCAATTGACGTAATACATTTTGAGAATAATTCTCTCACTGGCGCAGGAGCGAGCGATATATTTCTCCATAATTTTTCTGTAAGTTTGTATCGGTTGTATCCACAAAATAACTCGTCACCAGCATCCCCAGATAGCGAAACTTTTACATGCTGCTTTGCTAACTGACTCACCAAAAATGTTGGAATTTGTGAAGAATCTGCAAAAGGCTCGCAATATAAATTAGGTAGCTTTGGTATTACTTCCATTGCCTGAGTTGGGGTTACGTATAGCTCTGTATGTTCTGTTCCAAGATATTGAGCTACTGCTTTGGCATGTACTGCCTCATTAAATTCTCTTTCTTCAAACCCAATGGTAAAAGTCTTTACGGCCTTGGTAGACTGAGCTTGCATCAATGAGACAACTGATGAAGAATCAACACCACCTGAAAGAAATGCTCCCAAAGGAACATCGGCAATCATTTGCTGACGGACGGCATCTTTAACAAGCAACTCTAGCGCATCCACTGCCTCAATCGGAGATCCTTTAAATGGGTTTTTTTTTCCATTTCTAGCAGTTGCTATCAAATCCCAATATTTAGTAAGTACAGGCTCATGATCAAGAGAAGCTATTCTTAAAATACAACCCGGCTCCAATTTGAATACATCTTCATAAATAGAATATGGGGCAGGAATATATCCATGCCTCATAAATAAACTCAGAGAATTTCTATTAATTACAGCAGGAAATGCGGGGTGTGCTTTTAATGCTTTTAATTCAGAGGCAAATAAAAAAATGTTTTTACTAGCATCTTGCCAATAATAAAGAGGCTTCTCTCCAAGCCTATCTCTGGCAAGTGTTATCGATTTCTCTGACGCATCCCAAACCGCAAATGCAAACATCCCAACACATTTTTCAATAGTTTTATCAATGCCCCAAGTATCAAATCCCACCAATAAAGTTTCCGTATCCGATTGACCAATCCAGACCACAGAACCTTTCACTTGATTAATCTCATCACGAATACGGTTATGGTTATAAATTTCACCATTAAATACTATGGTATAGCGTGTACTTGGGGATGACATCGGCTGATGACCAGCCATAGAAAGTTCAACTACAGAGAGGCGCCGGTGAGCAAGACCCACACCAACATCTATATTAAGCCAAACCCCAAAATCATCAGGCCCTCTCGATGAAATCTTTTGCCCCATCTGCAGCAAGATTTTTTCACAATTTCCCCGATCAAGGCCCTTTAACTCTTTGGATAAAAAACCAGCTATTCCACACATTTTTAACCAATCTTTTTAACTTAGTTTATCTCACTAAAAACTTCACGCTGAAGAAAAAATTTCAAAGTAAGGGATTATCTTAATCCAGTTGACAACGTCAAAAAATCAACTAACGAATTGATACTTTTGATTATTTTCTTTTGATATTGATTATTGAGTCCCAAAACTCATGAAACTCTTTCGCCATATTCTCAAGTGGAAACTTTACTATAATTCTGTTACGAGATTTTAGTTTTAACTCTTCATATTGCGATGAACCCATCAATGAAAGAGCTGTATCAATTGCCTTTGATAAAAGCAATGGATTGGATGGCGGAACTATCCAACCGCAAGAATCTATAATTAATCTAGAGTCACCCACATCGGTCGATATAACAGGTACCTCGCATAACATAGCCTCTCCAAGAACGTTAGGAAAGCCTTCACTGACACTTGGTAAAATGAATAAATCTAATGTACTCATCACTTCAGCAACATTTAGCTGATTACTTGCAAAAATTATTTGTTTACTTAAATTGTAATAAGCAATTAATTCTATCAATGGCTTGTTTTTAGGATCGATAGAGTCGCCCATTAAAACGCAATGGACTGATCTATTATTCTTGAGCAAAGTTAATGCTTGAAATAAATTATCATGATCTTTAAAGGGATTCCATCTAGCAATGCACCCCAGCAGCACATCTGACTGCTCTAGACCCCACTTAGCTCTTAGCTCTACCCTAGCTTTGGGTTTAAAGCAAAATTCGTTAGAGTCAAAGCCATTAGGAATAATAGTAAATTTTTTTTCATCATATCCAATTTGGATATGCGCGTTCATTGCTGTCACCGAACAAGACGCTATTTTTGCTGGGGAAATACGAGAGATTCGAGCCAATACCCATACCAGTTTTAACAGCAGAGGGTTGCTGATTTCTACAGTGATTTTAGATGTTCTAATGCCCCATGCCAAATTTTTAATCCTTAAAATTTTAGCAGCTATAGTTCCAATAAAATCGGCATGATAAAGCCAAGTTTGAATTAGGGTTGGTTTTTCTCTAGCTACAATTTTAACTAACTTTATAAATTCAAAAAACGATCCAAATTTTTTTTGAAAATTAAGTGAATAGACGGTAACGTTATTCTTCTTTAAAATACCACTATATTTCCCTTTATTTTTAAGGGAAATAACGACATGATCAGCATATTCTCGATCATAAAGAACCAGACGTGATAATACGCCTTCGGTTCCACCACTATCTAGAGAGGTTATGATGTGCAGTATTTTATTTTTTTTCAAAAATTACTTTTATTTATTCGGTTTTGGGGATGGAAAAACCTAATTAATAAGTTATCTTATCTTACTAATTGATTCATTCCTCTTAAATGGAGTTTGTTAAACTCTCCGACTTGAGTTACAGAGTGTAAAAATTCATTAATCTTGTATTAAGGTTTACCTCAGTCATTATCTTATACATCATAAGATGCAGTAGTTTGACATTTTCGCTTAAAAATTCATGTTGACTAACCGCACCTTAGCTCCTACCTTAAAGGAGTCGGCTGAATTGGCCCTTACTGTCTTGCAACTGAGTCCAAGTACCTGACTCGATAATTGCACCCCTATCCATTACATAGATGTAGTCAGCCATCCGCACAGATGAAATGCGGTGGGAAATAATAATCATTGTTACCTTGCCTTTCAAAGAATCCAATGCCCGAGTTACTGCAGCATCAGTTTCGGCATCCAGCGCACTTGCGGCCTCATCAAGTATTAAAAGACCTGGATTACCCAGTAAGGCACGTGTTAGACCCAACCTCTGTCGCTCACCACCAGATAAGTTACTCCCTCGATCACCAACGATAGTATCCAGTCCTTGCGGTGTTTGTGAAATAAAATTACTAGCTGCAGCCAAGTTAGCAGCTTTCATAATTTCCTCATCAGAATGTTGCGGCTCACACCATAAAATGTTATTTCGAATTGTTGTGTTGTACAACAAAGTTTCCTGTCCCATATAACCAGTGCGCCTGCGCAGCGCATGGACCGACAAATCCTGCAGGCTGACGCCATTAACATTAACAATACCATTTGAAAGGGGTAGAAGGCCCAATATGGCATCAACAAGGGTTGACTTGCCAGCACCAGAACGACCAACTAATGCAATGCAAGCACCAGGATTTATGGTAATCGATAGATCAGAAATAATCTGAACATCACCCTGATTAACAGCAATATTTTGCAGGGACAATCCTAGTGGACCATCTGTCAAGCCAGTAGGCAAAGTGTCTGATGAATATTCCTCCTCCTCCGCATCAATTGTTCGAGCCATATCTTGTAGATTAATAACGGCAGGCATACTACCCGTGAGGGCTTGTAAGCTTTGCTGAAGCCCAGTCAATTTAGGCATAAGCCTAACAAAAATACCTAAAATCACCAACAAAACAGCCGCATTGATATTGAAGAAGTTATGGCCGATGACCAAAACACCGGCAACCATGGCTATCGCACCAAAATCAAAAATCCCTTTGACGATTTGTATATCAAATGCATTAGACATCGTGAGTTTGCGCAATCTTTTAACGATGCCATTCATTACATTAAGCGCCTCACCTTCTGTTGCGGTAGCCTTCAAAAGCTTTGCGTTTGTTACAAACTCCCCTAGCTTTACCTGTAGCTCCGCATTTTCATGACCAATGCCAGTTCCAACGCGAAAGGCCCGATGAATTACCGGGCGGGTAACCATAAACAAAAATGCGCCTCCAGCAATAACACCAAGGGTTGTCAATCCAGACATCATTGCGGCAAGACCCATGTAAATAACTCCGTGCAAGAGACCAGTTAATAAAAGACCAGTTTGGTAAAAAGCCCCCCCCAATCTTTGCGTTTCAGTCACTACCGAGTTAATCAGGTCGCCATTTCTAATTTTTAAAAACAAACCCCATCTTGCAGAAAAGATACCGTTCAGCAAGCGCTTTTGCCAATGAACAACATAAGCAGTTTGCAAAGATATACCTACATAGGCCTGAAGAAGAAAAAAGATGGTGGTAAGCAATAGCGATACCAATATCAAGACGGCGATGGTGGATGTTGATAGGCCAATACCAAGTGAGGCAATCAGACCCGTTTGACTAACAACACTGCCAGAAGCGCTTTCTCCAAGACCTATTGCCTCGAGCAGTGGAACAGCAGCAGCAATAGTCAATCCCTCAAAAAGACCAGTAATGACTACCAAACAAATATAGAGAGCATAACGGTAACCAAATACCGACCAAATATCTGCAAACAGACTATGGAATAATCTAGCATTAATCACGGATTGAGAAAATCTAACATGAACGCCAGTGACCGGGGCAAAAGCAAATCAGGTCTGCCCTAGCTAGCAAAATAGGTAATAGGGATTTTTTTAATTCCATCACTTCTAGGGTGCATTCTAAATCGCTATAACTCCAAAACTCAATTGTACCACCATGGCATTTGAGATAAAATCGTAAGTATCGCAAGATTGCCCCCCGACAAGGGCGAAATCACTCCAACCGCGTTTTTATTAATCTTAAGCGCCTAGAAATATATCCAGGAATCGCTAGGATTTGCTTCCAAATAACAAGCATCGCAGCATAACCGCCAATAAAGATCCCCCCTGTTTTCGAGCAAGCTCGATAAACCGCCGCAATCAGACCTCCAATGCCCATTAGAAGATTAAAGTGGTTAACGTAGTCCTGCTGCATTACCCGGGTCAAATTACTCTTAGGAACTTCATAGTAATAAAAGCGAACTTTGGGCACATACAAAAACGGTCCAAGAGTTGATGCAGCCAACATAAGAGGCAAATCAGGCCACCAAGCGCAATAAGAATAAGGCACACTTTTAATTTGATTAGTTCTCCACAAACCATAAAAATAAAAGCATTGCAACATCGCCAGCTTCCGCAATCTTCGTGCTACGCCAAGGTCCATTGTCTGAAAATCGAATGGCACTAAGTAACCGACCTTATCCGATGGTGTAACGATATTGACATCACCAAAAGCCATTATTGCTTTTGGTTGAAAATCAAGGCTTTGTGCGAGTTTTTCGATGAAATCTAGGTCCCAGCCATCGTCACAAGCGGCCCACATAAAGTAAGTCCCACGCGCATGAGACAGTACATATTGAAAGTTGTCATACGCACGAAGACGCTTTTCTTGCCGAAAGTAACGTATCCGACTATCACTAGCCGCAGCCGTCAAGAGTATTTCCGTGGAGCCATCAGATGAACAATTATCGGAGATGATTAACTCAAAATCAGCTTCTGTTTGACTCAACAACATATCAAGTGCATTTTTAACAAATGCTGCGCCGTTGTATACAGGTAATCCAATACTGACCCGAGGTGGAAACTGTAAATCAACAGGAAATGATTCTGTAGGCGTCATTAAGTCAGATCGAATAGTTGCTTGCGAATTAAAATGTACAAGTCTCAAGCAACACGTTGCAAGTAACCATCGGGCGCATTAGTCATAATCAGTTTATTCTCAACTAACTTGTCGACCACAAAAACCATAGGCTCACCTTTTAATCCTCTGCTGTCACCATTTTTCAAACGAGCCATGTATTCCCAAACCGCAGTTTTAGGACTGTTGCCTTTAGCCCAAGCTTTACCAGCAGATATCTCTGGAGGAAGGTCTTCTACTACAGTATCAAAGACGCAGCAATAACTTCCAATGCTGGTCAGAGGTGCATATGCTTCAAGCTCAGCAAGCACATGGTCATGCGTATGGTTTGAGTCCATAAAAATCATGATGCGCTCATACCCTTTGGCAAATTCATGCACCTTGGAAACTACCTCCTCAGAGGTAGATGACCCTTCTATCATACTAATCAAATGGGCCATTGGATGCGCCTCAATCAAGGCACGGTTATGTGACCGAATGTCAATATCAATTCCAAGCACCCTGCGCCTAGAAGCTTTGGGATCAATCGCCTTTCCTGCCTCGACAGCCTCACAGTAATCAATCTGTGCAAGCATCGAGGCACTCATAATCAGGGATCCGCCGTGTGCAATGCCGGTCTCAATAATCAAGTCAGGCTTGACCTTCCAAATAAGCTCTTGGGTGGCAACAATATCCATCGGCATCTGAATGATAGGGCGCCCCAAGATAGAAAAGTTATACATGTAATACTTCAAAAAGGATTGAGTATGGAACTCCTTTGAAATACGGTGCCAATCCTTATCAAGGGCATACCCATTGATATTCGTAACTTTCATTTCTTCAAATTCAAGAATTGGATTTACCATCTTTTTATCCATCACAAATTATCTCTAACGTCATAATTTACACCACATTCATAAAGCAACTCTCCGATGTTATCAAGTAAAAGTTTTGGCTGAAATCCGAATTCATTTTGAATCAAGGAAATATCAACCAAGGGAAACTTTCGGGTTATGCATGCATCCGAGTAATTTAATGAAAACCCTGTAAGCTTGAAGATTGCATCAAACAATTCTCTATGGGAAAGTGATATACCACTTGCGATATTATAAATACGTTGCAAACCATGACTACTAATTTTTTCGAGCAGAGAAACAACATCACTTGATGCAATATAGTCTTTGCCAGAATTCGGACACTCGTTCAAAGTAACACTTCCGTGGCGGTGCAAATCTTTTAATATTGACCCTAAAAACGTATTTGGGCTCATTCCAGCCCCATATATATTTGAAAGACGAGCAACACGGATATTAGAGTTTGGGCAAGCCAAACATAATGACTCACCCATTAACTTGCTAAGGTTATAAAGATTATCTAAGCCTAGATTGACAACAATATCAGATTTTTCTGTAGCCACCTTGCCTAAGCCAAGTTCCGAATAAATACGAGTACTAGAAAGATAGAGCCAAGAATCAAATCGACATTTTTGCAACAATCTTGATAAAAGGCTAACATGCGCCTCTACAGTGTCAAAAGGGCGACTGCGGAAATCTCCCGTCAATCCAATCGCGTATATAACATGACCTAAGTCAATGTCAAAGATGCCATCTAAATTACGTCTAGGCACGTTAACTGTATGACCTTGCGATTTAAGGTAGCCAACTAAATGAGCACCCAAGAATCCGCCGCCCCCAAGAATTGTAAAATTCACTTGCACCACCCATTTAGTTTTAGAGGGTTACCAACCACAATACTGCAAGCAGGAACTTCGTTGCTAACCAAGTTCATTGCCCCGATAATATGCCCATACATAAAATAGCACCATCCAATAAATCTTAACCTACACCAATCCACCCATTATCTTTTATAACAAAACCGCGCTTAGTAGGATGAAAGCACTGCTCTAGGATTAAGTCAACACAGTTATCGTACTCTCGATTAACGGAAGCAAAAACACAATTGGCTAAAATTGCAACTGAGTCTCAAATACTGATTCTATGCTCAGTGCAAAAATCGCACTCAGAGTTAATAAACGAATAACATCCAATAGTCGAGACTCTAAACCCCCCAGCAGGTTTAATTTTTACAAAGCTATCCATAACTGAAAAAGCTCTGACAGTCATATACGCTCCATAATGTGATATGTAACTATCATCAAGATTTAATATGCGCATGTGGATGAATCTGTATTGTCATTGAAATTTTATCTACTAAATACAAGCCCCTAGGATTGTCTTTTTGCTGGATTGCAGACTCAGGCCAGATAAAAATGTAATTAGATTACCCCTTCTTTTGGAATACCAAGTTGATCTGCCAATGCAATTCCATAAAATCGACCATTTTCTATAGTCGGGAAATAAGGGATTAACGAATTCATGTAAGACAATAAAAATCGACCCAGATGCGCTTCTCGATCTGGAATCCCATCAAAAACTCTGTCTACCAATATTTCTCGCAAAATTTGCGGCAACTCGTTCACACAGCGAGCCTTAAAGAAAAGGTTACAGTGCGTAAAGAATGTTCTCCCGAGTATGACGGTTGGCTTTTCAAAAACTAATGACTCAAAACCCACAGTACCGCTGATAGCAATCACCGCATCAACTCGACATATTATTTCTTTTGAAGGCGCATCACAGAACTGGACATTGTGAAGTTCTGCCAAGTGTTTATATTGCCAAACCGGCCT
>JACCDN010117026.1_pt1 | contig 12557 bp, 11 predicted proteins | sample 7441691 | NCBI WGS metagenome assembly JACCDN01 (sample SAMN15323439, study PRJNA562643) | freshwater metagenome | isolation source: river surface water | place: USA:Blue River Watershed | collected 2017-08-16 | reverse complement strand
TACCATGATAAATTGCATAAAAACTAGCCATATTAGCTAATAGAGCTTGTGCAGTACAAATGTTTGACGTAGCTTTTTCTCGTCTGATATGCTGTTCTCGAGTTTGTAATGACATTCTTAAAGCTTTCCCACCTTTACTATCTTGGGAAACTCCGATTATTCTACCTGGCATAAGTCGTCTATTTTCATCTGAAGTAGCTATATAAGCAGCCGATGGACCGCCAAAACCTAAAGGTATACCAAAACGCTGAGTAGAGCCTATTGCAATATCAGCACCCATGGTTTTAGGGGATTTAAATAAAACTAGACTGAGAATATCACAAGCCATTATAACTATACATTTTTGATTGTTTTGTTTTATATTACTAATTAGATTGGTGAAATCATTTATTTCCCCATATAAGTTAGGATTTTGAATAAATATACCAAAGTATTGACTGTTATTCATCTCATTTTTTAAAGTGTTAATATTACCAATTTTAATTTCAATTTCAAAATATTTAGCTCGAGTTTTTATGACTTCAATTGTTTGAGGAAAAGCATTTTCATCAACAAAAAAGATGCTACTTTTATCATTGTTGATTTTTCTTGCCATAGCCATAGCTTCAGCAGCGCTAGTAGCTTCATCTAGTAAAGAAGCATTAGCTAAATTAAATCCTGTTAAATCCATTATCATTTGTTGAAAATTTAATAAAGCTTCAAGCCGTCCTTGTGAAATTTCTGCTTGATATGGGGTATAGGCAGTATACCAGCCAGGATTTTCTAATACGTTTCTTTTAATAACCGTTGGAGTAATAGTATCATAAAAGCCAAAACCTATAAGATTTTTGAAAACTTTGTTTTTATCTGCAAGTTTTTTTAATTTTTCTAAAGCTTCATATTCTTGTTGAGGTATAGCAGTAGTTGAATCAGAAACATTTATTAAACTAGCTGGAATAACATCATTAATAAAGTTATTAATGTTGTCATAACCTAAGTTATGAAGCATTTCTTTTTGTTCTATATTGTTTGAGCCAATATGGCGATTTATAAATAAATTAAAATCCATTTGTTTATTTTCCAATATCTCTTTTGTATTCATTAAGGTTCATTAAACTATCTAATTCTGTAATATCATTATATTTAACTTTAAATAACCAGCCATCGCTTTCGGGGTTTTTATTGATTATAGTAGGATCATTTATTATTTGGTCATTAATAGCTATAACTTCGCCACTAATTGGTGAATATATATCGGAAGCAGCTTTTACTGATTCAATAACGCCAATATTATCATTTTTTATAATATTTTGCTCAATTTGAGGCAACTCTACATAAACTATATCCCCTAAAAGCTCTTGTGCATGGTTACTAATTCCTACAATTGCAGTATCATTTTCTATTTTTACCCATTCATGTGACTGACTATATTTAATATCATTAGAGTGCATATTGTTATCCTTTAAAAATGTAGAATTTTTCCATTTTTTACAAATGGTAATTTAACTATTTTAACCATTTGTAAATTGTTACGAATATTTACAAATGCTTCATTATTTGTTGTTGGACCTTCTATTTTAATTTGAGCAATTGCAATAGATTTTTTCAAGGTAGGAGAAAATGTACCGCTAGTTATTTTACCTAAAATTGTATCATTTATGGTAATTTCTTGACCTTCGCGTAAAATTCCATTTTTTTCTAAAATTAGACCTACTTGATGTAAATTATTTAATGCTTTTAATTCTAAATATTTATTTTTGCCAATAAAATCCCTATTTTTATCGGATAAGTCTATTATAAAATCCATATTACATGAACAAGGTAGAGTGTCTTCATTCATATCATGACCATATAAATTCAATCCAGCTTCTAAGCGTAAGGTATCGCGAGCCCCAAGGCCACAAGGAGAAATGCCTATTTTAATTAATTGCTCCCAGAATTTGATAGCCTCTTTTTTAGGTAATATAATCTCTAATCCATTTTCACCAGTATAACCAGTTCTAGCATAACACCAATTTAAATGAGTTATAGATTCAAAGGGCTTTAAGTTAAGTAATTGATTAGATATTTCAGGTTTAATTTTAGCAATATTAATTATTGAGTTTGGCCCTTGAATTGCAACCATAGCTAAATCTTGTGGTTTATTGATAGTTATATTAAAGTCTTTGGCTTTTAGTGTGATCCATTTATCAACCTTTTCTCTTGTAGCAGAATTTGAAATTATTCTATAGCCAAATGGCATTTTATAAACAATCAAATCATCAATTATTCCCGCATTATCATTTAATAGAGCGGAATAAATAGCCTTGTTAGAGCTATATTTATCAAATTTTTCTACATCATTACTAAGTATGTAACGTAAGAATTTTTTAGCCTCTTGCCCTGTTATATCAGTAATAGACATATGTGAAACATCAAACATTCCACAATTTTGTCTAACAATTTCATGTTCTTTAATTTGCGAGCCATAATGAATAGGTAAAGCAAAGCCACAAAAATCAATTATTTTGCCACCAGCTTTTATATGACATTCATAAAATGGAGTTTGTTGCATAAGAGAAATTAGCTTTCATAAAAATTGGTTCATAATTTTGAATTTATAAAAATGGTAATTATAACACGGTGAATTAATAATAGTGATGGATGATTTTAATATTTGCTCTGGTACAGTTTTAGAGTGTTAAAAAATTATGAATTGACAATGAAAAAACCTCTTTTATTAAATAAAAATTAATTTAAAATTTTTGACTTTTTTAAAATCTAGCCTCTTATAATAAGTAGATATTAAGAATATTGGTAATTGGCATAATTTTTTAAAAAACTATCTTATTTTGAGTAAGTATAAGTATGCATTTTACCTTGCAAAATATTTATTGCTAAAATTTATTGACATTAAGATTATTTGTTAGGTATAATGCTTTCCTCGTCGTAAGGATAGGCAAATGCGGGAATAGCTCAGTTGGTAGAGCACAACCTTGCCAAGGTTGGGGTCGCGAGTTCGAGTCTCGTTTCCCGCTCCATGTACTTAGGACGGATAGAACTTGAGTTCTATGGCGGGGTAGCAGAGTGGTTATGCAGCGGCCTGCAAAGCCGTGGACGCCGGTTCGATTCCGACCCCCGCCTCCAAAAAAGAATTTCTGGTGCCTTTTGCCGCGGTGGCGGAACAGGTAGACGCAAGGGACTTAAAATCCCTCGGGAAATTAATTCCCGTGCCGGTTCGATTCCGGCTCGCGGCACCATAAATTCTTTATTATTGGATTATTTAATTTTATAAGAGGTTTAATTGTCGCAAGCAAAAAATTTTATTGGTAGTGTGTTTATGGTGTCGGGCTGTGCAATGGGGGCAGGTTGTCTTGTTATTCCTATGCTGTCTGCTGGGCCAAATTTTATATTTTCAAGTATTTGTCTAATTATTCTTGGTTTATTTTCTTATTTTTTGGCATCCATTTCCCTAGAAATTTTTTTAACCCATAAAAATAGTTCCAATGTTTCTACTATAGTAAATGCTTCCTTTGGTCGTTTAGGGGTAGTTGTATCAGGCATAATAAATTGTATTTTAATGTATGCTCTACTTTCAATTTATATGACTGGGGGGGCAGATGTTTTAAGTAAAACAGTTTTGCCATTAATTGGAATAAAAGTAACTGATAAAATTTCATTATTAATATTTTTAATTCTATTTTTACCAATTTTTCTTAAAGGTGTGGAAATAGTAGTTAAATCAAATAAAATCATATTTTACATTAAATTATTTAGTTTTTTAGTGACAATATTTGTTGGTTTGAAATTTTTTTCTACTGAACTATTAAATATTTCAACACAGCAAGCTCCTTATGTTTTAAAAGCATTACCTATATTTATAGGGGCATTGTGGTTTCATTTTTCCATTCCGGTTATTGCTAAAATTAATGACTATAATCGAATTCAATGTAGGAAAGCGTTTTTTATTGGTATTTTAATTCCTGTAGTACTTTACATAATGTGGGTAGGAGTTATGTTAAGTTTAGTACCAAGAGATGGTTTTTATAATTCTTTTTTCTATTTATTAAAGAATAAAGAATCTGTAGGGTTTATGCTTAATCTCGCCATTCATAACAATCCTAAACTACCAATTATTATGAAATTTTCTTTAACATTATTTTCAAATGTTGCATTATTAACATCATTTCTTGTAGTGGGTATTTCAACTTATGATTATATTCGTGATACCTTAAAAATTGAGCAAAATAAATTAGGGATTTTTATAACATTAGTAATAACTATGGCTCCACCAGCTTTTTTTGCTTTATTTTTTCCGAATGGTTTCGTGTTCATTTTACAGCAAGCAGTAATTTTATTATTGATGACTAATATTTTGGTATTATTATGTTGTTTAAAAGAATATGATAAACTAGATGTTAAACCTAATAAAAGTTTTATTTGGTTTATTTTGTTTGGTGTGATTTTTTTAATATTAGTTCAACTATTAGATAATTTTAATTTATTGCCATCATTTGGCACTATTCTTTAAAAATATTTATGGTAAAATTTTCTTTAACTAAACAAGTAAGAAAGTTATATCAGCCAAAACGTGCTGATATAAAAAAATGGATTACCTCTTCATTAATTAAACATTACAAAATTGTCTATATTGATGTTATAATTGTCTCAAATAAAATATCACAAGAATTAAACAGTAAATATCGTAATAAAAATTATCCGACAAATGTTATTTCTTTGGAATATGAACAAACCAGGAAAGGTTTTGATATTTTAAATGGAGAGTTGATTTTATGTGATGATATTATTGTAGAAGAAGCAGTTAAGCAGAACATATCAATATTAGAGCATTATGCTCATATGGTGATTCATGGAGTTCTTCATTTACAAGGAATAGATCATATAGATGAACAAGATGCTGAAAAAATGGAAGATTTAGAAACAATAATTATGCAAAAGTTAGGTTTTTCGGATCCTTATAGGAGAAAAAAATTATGAAAGATTTGCTAAATAATTTGTTTAAAACAGAAATTAAAGACAAGACTGAGTTGATAGCTATTATGCGTAGAGGGGTAGATACTGGTGTTATAGATTTTGAGAGTATGTTAATTATTGAAGCTGTATTACAGATTAGCAAATTACAAGTAAGGGACATTATGATTCCTCGGTTGCAGATGGATGTATTAGATATTAATGATGACATTAGGGCAATTGCAACTAAAATTATTACTACTGGTCATTCACGTTTTCCTATAATTGACAAAGAGATTAGTAATGTTATGGGCATATTCCATAGTAAAGATTTAATAAGATATTTTTTAGAAGAAGATAATTTTAAACTTAAAGAGCATTTACGTCAAGCTTATTTTGTTCCAGAAATTAAAAAATTAGATGCTTTGATGTATGAAATGAGGCTAAGGCATTCTCATTTAGCCATTGTTGTTGATGAATTTACTAATGTAGTGGGAATAATTACATTAGAAATGATTGTAGAGCAAATAATTGGTGAAATTGAGGATGAATATGATGCTGTAGATGATGAGCAAGAAATAATAAAATTAAGAGAGCATGTTTATAGAGTTAAGGGGCAATGTAAATTACACCATTTAAACAACAAATTAAATCTTAATTGGATAGATGAGAGAGTAGAGACTGTAGGGGGGTTTTTAATAAAATTTTTAGGTAGAATTCCTCTTAATAATGAAGTTTTAGATATGGGTAGTATTAAAGTAGAAATTATAAATGCTGATAGCCGTAGAATTAAACTTCTTATTATAACTGAATTGAAATGAAAATAATTAATATAGAATATATAATCTTAATAATGGCAGGAGCCCTTAGTATTTTAGCTTTTGCACCTTTCAACCAATCTTTAGTTATTATTGTTTCTTTAATGTTATTAATTTCTATTATAAATAACAAACCAAGAGCAATTAGAAAATCTCATATTTTTAAACATGGATATTTATACGGGTTAGCTTATTTTATTACTCAGTTATATTGGGTATTTCCTTCTTTGTATGAGGTAATTCAGGCAGGCTTTTTTGTGTCTATTATTGCATGGGTTTTGTTTTCTGGTTTTTTAGCTCTTTATATTGCTTTAACCATTGTTGTATATACTAAAATTAAATTAAAATCTGATCTAATTAATTTGCTATTTTTATTTCCTAGTATCTGGGTATTATTGGAATGGTTACGGGGGTGGTTACTCACAGGGTTTTCTTGGTGTGATTTAAGTTATACGCAAGTTAATAATGAGTTTTTAAAAGGCTTTTTTCCCATTTTAGGTAATTATGGTGTATCTTGGTTAGTTCTGAGTATCTCTGGGGCAATATACTTAATATTTAAGCGTTTTAGTATACTAAATTATAAAACATCTACAATTAATATTTTAGTCTCTTTAGCATATGTTATATTAGTTTTATTTATTGGTTTTAAATTAAAGGATATTCAATATACAAAACCAATTCATAAACCAATTAGTGTGGCTTTAATTCAGGGTAATATTGCAGAAGGTGCAAAGTGGCGCTCGGAAGATGCTCTACCTATTTATGCTAATAATATTGCACAAACAAGTGCTGATTTAGTTTTTATTCCTGAGACAGCAATTGAAGCAGCTGAATTTCTACCTAATGGTTATTTAAATTTAATAGAAGGTTACGCTAGAGCAAACAAAGCAAATCTAATAATTGGTACCATAAAGTATATTAGCAAAGATTTTCTTAATTATGTAAATGCGGTAGAAGTTTTAACTGATCCTAAAAAAGCGTATTATGCAAAATATCATCTAGTGCCTTATGGAGAATATATACCATCATTTATAAAACCAATTTTAAGTAAACTTTATAAAAAAATAGATTTACCAATGGTAGGCTTTAGCTCTGGAGCAAAGAATCAAGAACCTCTAGCAGTAGCTAATCAAAAGTTAGCTTTTAATATTTGTTATGAAAATGGATTTAGTAGTGAATTAATAGCAACTGCTAGAAAGTCAACTATAATGGTTAATTTAAGTGATATGGTATGGTATGGAACATCAATAGCTAAGGATGAGCATTTACAGTTATCTCAAGCAAGAGCATTAGAAAATCAGCGCTATTTTATTCAAGTTACTAATACAGGTATAACGGCGATAATTAGACCAAATGGAACTATTCAATCAATGTTGCCTATTTTTCAGCAATTGGTATTAAAAGATACTGTACAAGGGATGGACGGTAGTACTCCTTATGAAATTTACGGTAACTATTTAATTATTACGCTTTGCATGATAATTATTGGAATTATAGTATTTATATACTATATAAATAAATTATTTAGAAAAATTGTTGACTAATATTTTAATAACCTAGTTGTCTATTTTTATTTAAGCATATATAGTTATATTCTAATTCTGCTATGGTGCCATTACCAAATTTTAACCATTTAATGTTGCTATTATTACTATAATCAATTTTCTCTATTTGACTTCCTAATTCATTGAAAATAGAAACGTTACTTAGAATATATTGCTTATTAGTACAATCCATCAGCCAATCAGATAATATATATTTATAATGAACTTGATTATTCAAATATTGAAACTGAGATGTATCTTTTACAGTTTTACGTTCTTGAAAAGAATAAACTTGAGGTGAAGCAGATTTTATACTATCATTATTAACTTCAATAATTAATTGACCATCATTAGTAGTTCCAACATAACGCCAATTATCACCTTTACCCCCAGGAAGTTGAGCTTGAGGTACTGTAGGTAATGGTCCTGAACTAAAACTAGAGCAACCTACCAAACCTATTAATAGTAAATAGTAAATAGTATTTCTCATATATTTTCGCCAATCTTTTCTAAAAATGAATTTGAATGAGGTGCTATGAGAAAAGATGCCACTAGAGGCATCTTTATATGTGGTAATCATTATTCATTATAAAAAATGATTTACTTTTTCTTTTTGCCAATTGCTTCTTTTAATGCTTTCCCAGCTTTAAATTTTGGTGTAGTAGTTGCAGCAATCTTGATTTCTTTACCAGTTTTAGGATTGCGGCCAACACGAGCTGCACGCTTAGCTGTTGAGAAAGAACCAAAACCAATTAAAGTAACAACATCACCACCTTTTAAAGCATGAGTTACTGCTCCAATAAATGCATCAATTGCGTCGCCAGCTTTAACTTTAGAAATGTCTGCTTTAGAGGCAATAGCTTCGATTAATTGAGATTTGTTCATAATAAACTCCAAATAAAGTTGGTTAATTTTTTAATGTTACACAGGCATTGTTATACCAAACTGTTTCGCATTATGTCAATGATTTTTATTAGATTTTATTATACTTTTTCTAATATTCCACATAACTTATTGAATTAATTTGATAATTTTTTTAAAATATTTTATTAAAATTCCTTCAAAAATTAAGGAATTATAGGAAATTTCCATTTGTATTTAACACTATATAAGCGTAATAATATCATTAATAAGGCAGCAATTACACTTGCAAAGGAATGAATAACTGAAAAATTGATTAAAGTTAAATAGCATATCGCACCAAAAAATGCAACGGTTATATATAATTCTTGTGAGAATACAAGGGGTATTCTATTAGAAATAATATCGGCAATTATGCCACCGCCAATAGCAGTCCAAACTCCCATTAATATAGCAGTAATATCATTTTGCCCCATAACTAAAGATTTTTCTACACCAGCTAAACTAAATGCAGCCAAACCCATTGCATCGGTCACTATAAGTATGGTATGAATTTTTTTTCGTCCTATAACCTGTTTTTCAAAATATACTATAATAAAACTTAAAGAACCTATTATTAATGTTATCCAAATATAGAATTGATCTTTTATCCAAAAAACTGTAGTGCCAAGTATAATATCACGAATAGTTCCTCCAGCGTTAGAGGTAAGAAATGCTAATAAAATAGCACCGGTAATATCCATTTTTGATTCTATGGCTCTTAAAGCACCGCTAATGCTTGAAGTAATAACCCCACAAATCATAAATATATAGAGTAGATAGTTTATTTCATATAGGTGATGAATCATTGAATTTCCTTTATTTTATAATGTAGGATAGAATTATTATGAATTATTTTCAAGAGTATGATCAATAATTTTTATTATTGAATTTTTAACTTGACTACTCATTTGGTTTGGATATTTTTTAGCTAATCTTGCATAATTAATATTTGATGCTTGTTTTATTATATTTTGGAGCAATTTAATGTTATTTTTTATATAGTTTAAATTATCGCATATAGCAAAAATATTTACAATTTTAAATAATGAATTATAACGATCAGTTTTTCTCATATAATCAATTTTTTTAATTAAATTATAAATTTGCAGGGTATTCAAGTTATCAAAATTAGATAATTGAAAATAGACATTGTAAAGCAATAATATTAGGTCTTTAGTTTTTTTATCTAGTTTAGTATCCACAATAATTTTTTTTATATCTGTTTTTTTTTCTTTAGGAAGGCTTATGCCCATATAATAATATATTATACAGAATTTTTCTGATACTGTTAATTGATTTATAATTGCAAAAGATAAAACTTTTGACAATTTCTCAGTTAAACTGCTGTTACTAAAAAGAAAGTTTAATTCAGGGGTTATATATTTTAAGGCTTTAATATCATATAAGATTTTAAAAAAGCGTAGAGAATTAGAAGTTGCAATTGCTTTATAGCATTCTAACCAGATTCTGTCTTTGCTAATGCTAGTGAGTTCATTGTTATTTACAACTTTTTTCATTAAATCTAGGGTTTCTTGCGCAATAATAAAATTGAAACGTCCAGCAAATCTAGCAACTCGAAAAACTCTTAAAGGGTCTTCAATAAAAGCAGCAGAAACATGACGAATTAGTTTTTTATTTAAATCATTAATGCCACCAAAGGGGTCAATTAAGTTGCCCAATTCATCTTCAGCTATAGCATTTATAGTAATATCGCGACGTTTTAAATCATCTTCTAAACTAACATTTTTTGAAGTAGTAAAACTAAAACCCTTATGCCCAGAATTTGTTTTTTTTTCTAGGCGAGCTAAGGCATATTCTTCTTTTGTAATTGGGTGCAAATAAACTGGAAAATCCTTACCAACTGGTTTAAATTTTAATTTAAGCATATCCTCATGAGTGGCACCTACTACTACGTAATCATTATCTGAAGATTTTATTCCTAATAATTTATCTCTAACACAACCACCCACTTTATATATTTTCATTTTATGATTTATCTTTTTTGAAAAAGTTGGAAAATCTAAAATATTTATATGTATTAGGTAAATTATTTATATAATTTAATAAATTTAATGAGGTAGCATCTTTATTTAATTTATAATCATAAATTGATTTATTACTAAGAACTTTTTGAACATAATCTTTAGTGCCACTAATAGGTATTAATTCAATTTGAATTTTATTATCTAATTTAAAAAGGTTGTCTTTCCAGCGTTTTGCTCGACTAGGTCCAGCATTATAAGCAGCAGTTGAATAAATTAAGTTTCCTGAAAATTTTTTGTATAAATTCCCAAGATACCATGTTCCAAATTTAATGTTACAAGCTGCAGTTGCTCTATAACAATTTCCAAATCCTGCTTTTTGCCTAATATGATTAGCAGTTTGTGGCATTAATTGCATTAAACCCACACCGCCGTCAATTGCAATTACATCTTTATTAAATCTACTCTCTTGCCTACTAATAGCAAATGCATATGTTGGGTCAATTTTATTTAAACGACTATATTCATCAAATAAATTAGCAAAAGGAGTAGGAAAGCTAAAATCAATATAACGTACACTAATTTTATTAGAAGCAAAAATACTAAGGTCGTAAAATTGATTTCTATAAGCCATATTACTCATTGAGAGTAATTCAGATTCTGAAGCTTGTTTAGCTATAGAATACCATTCATAAGTTGCTAAATTAATCAAGCTTTTACTGTCATTATTAACACCTAATTTATATAAATTTAATATAGAAATAACTTCATTTGAAAATGGGTTAGGCTTTAATTCAGAAATTTTGCTAGGTAATGTTTTAAAACCAACTTTTTTATCAAGTTCAGCTCTTGCTAGCATTGAATAATAAGAGTAATCATTAGGGATTTTTTCTAATAAGCTATTAGCTTTATCCGCTTTATTAATACTATCGAAAGCTTTAGCTTGCCAATATAACCAAACATTTTTATTTTTTAATTCATTAGGCATTTGTTCAATACTTTGAATAACCATTTCCCAATCCATAAAATAGAGAAAAGTTTTTGTGCGCCATTCAAATTCATCATTGCTAAAATATTTATAATCTGTAAATGAAAACAATTCTTTAGCTTTTAAAAAATTTAAGTCAATAGCAAATTGATAAGCTAAATAGTTTTTGAGAAAATTTTCTGTTACAGGGTCGAGTTTTACTTTATTTAATTTATCTAGTGCTTTATTAGGGTCAACTTTAGAAATTTTTATAACATAATTAGCTATAGCATATCTGTTTGTTTTTAAATCATGCATATTATATTCAATATTAAGATATTTAAGGTATTGATTAAATAAGTTGCTTTGATTATAAGTTAATAAATTAAATAACATTATATTTTTTTGAATGTCAGTAATTTTGTGATTTTTAGCTAATATTAATAATAAGTTTGAACACCAAGGAGTAGGGTTATTTGCAATTAAATAATTAATATTAGAAAGAATAGGTTTATTATTAAATAACATAGTGTTAGAAATATCAAGACCACAGGTTTCATTTATTGATGCTGAAAGTGGGAATAATTTATAATAAGTGTTTTGATATTCTTTATATCTTTTAAATTGAAAATAAAATATTAATAACTGATGAATTAAATCATTTCTCATAAAACTATCATGGGTATATTGAATAAATAATTGTGCATTATAAGGCTTATTAAGAACTAACTGTGCTTTTGCATTTAAATAATTAATAACTAAATTGTTTTTATTATTTAAATATAGCTGTTCTAACTTTATAAATTTACCAGAGTTAAAAAAATTATCTGCTTGCACTATATTATTATCAATGCTAGCAAAAGTAAGTTTATATAATAAGAAAAAACAAATAAATAATATTTTTTTAAACATACATTATTCTTTATTTAAAATATTAACCTGTATAATGCCATATTTTAATATTAATTAAGGTTTAATTATAACTTATTTACTTCTTTATTGAATAGAAATTTTTAAATACCAACTCCTGAAATAAATATTATAAAATAAAAAGGGTTATGGTGAAAATTTTTTGATAATATTATTACTTTTAAATGTAATAATAGCAAGGGCATTTATGTATAGGTATAGTAGAATTTTAGCAGATTTATTGATAATTTATAATTTGAGTATTCCTTTACTTTAAAAAAAGCTGTCGAATATAGATTGTTTGCTGTATCTAAATTTTTATTTAATCTTTTTAAATAGAGTATTATTAGCATATAAAGAAAAATTATTTGCTATTTTTCTGTTTATACTTTTGGAGAGTTTAATTTTCAAAAACTCTTTATCTGTCAGTCAATAAAAACTTAATTATCTTGAAATCTAAATTATGGGCAAAGTGTAAATGTGATTCTTGAAGAAGTCGAATTAC
>JACCDN010392206.1_pt1 | contig 12559 bp, 7 predicted proteins | sample 7441691 | NCBI WGS metagenome assembly JACCDN01 (sample SAMN15323439, study PRJNA562643) | freshwater metagenome | isolation source: river surface water | place: USA:Blue River Watershed | collected 2017-08-16 | reverse complement strand
CAGATCTCGCTGTACGACCAGGATGGCAACCTTGCCACCAACGTCAACAGCGGTTCGATCAGCGTTTCGATCAACGGCAACCCGGCTCAGGCCAACCTGACCGAGGGTACGACTACCGCGTCAATCGCTGGTGGTGTGGCCGAGTTCAGCGGCGTCAAGCTGGTGGGTGTTCCTGGCACCGCGTACAAGCTGAAGTTCAGCTACAACAGCATCGACTCGACTCCGAGCCAAGACCTCGTCGTGATGCACAACGTTGCCAGCAGGCTCGATGTGGTTCAGGACTTCGCTGGTGGTCGAGCCGGTGCCGGCTTCGCGACCCCGGCCAAGGTGCGCATCCTCGACCGCTACGGCAACCTGGTCAACACCACATCTGAGGCCGGCATGGTGATTCGCACCAACGCATCCGCTGGCGGAAGCCTGAGCGGTCTGACTCAGGTTCAGGCCGTCGCGGGTGAGGCTACCTTCAACAACCTGATTCTCGGTGGTTCGACCGCGGGCAGCTACACGATTACCTTCTCGACCAGCAACGTCGCGATCACCACCGATGCCCAGACCGGCATCACCCTGAGCTACGGATTCAGTGACCGTCTCGCGATTCGCACCCAGCCGAGCGCTGGCAGCGGCCAGACTCAGGTGGCAACCGGTTCGGCACTGGCTGTTCAGCCGGTCATCGAGGTTCGCGACTCGTTCGGCAACCTGGTCGCCGACTCGACCGACACCGTGGTCGCCAGCATCTCGTCTGCTCAGGGTCTCACCCTCGCCGACGGCAGCCAGGCTCGCCTCGAGAATGCAACCGTGGATGCCGTAAACGGTGTCGCAACCTTCAGCAACCTCAAGCTGATTGGCTTGCCTGGCGTTACTTACACGCTCGAGTTCACCAACATCGGCCTGACCCCGACCCCGTCGTCGAACGGCCTTGTTGTCAAGCACGCCGCGGCACACCACCTGACCTTGGTCACCCAGCCACAGGGCGGCAACGCAACCGGTTCGGCACTCGCAGGCCAGCCAGTGGTTGAGGTTCGTGACCAGTACGAGAACGTGGTCACCGGCGACTCGTCAACCACCGTTTCGGCAGCAATCGCCTCGAGCAGCGGCCTGACTCTGGCTGACTCCTCGGCAGCCCGAGTCAGCGGTGCGACCGCAACCGCATCCTCGGGTGTGGTGAACTTCAGCTCGCTGACCCTGTTCGGTCTGCCTGCCACCAACTACCAGCTGCAGTTCGCCGCAAGCGGTCTGCAGTCGAGCGCGCTGTCGAACGGCATTCAGGTCACCTTCGCTGCGGCCCACCACCTGAGCATCGTTCGCCAGCCAGTTGCAAGCGTCACCGGTGATGAGCTCACCACCCAGCCGATTGTCGAGATTCGCGACGTTTACGAGAACCGCGTCTTCAGCTCGACCGCGACCGTGACTGTTGCTGTCAGTGGTGCGAATGCAACCCTGACCAACACGCAGGATGCGTCTGCGACCGCGCTACAGGTTGCTGCCGTAAACGGCCAGGCCACGTTCGCCAACCTGTCGCTCGTTGCGACCCCGGCCACCAACTACCAGTTGACCTTCGCCAGCACGCCGCTGGTCGGTGCCACCTCGAGCAACATTTCGGTTGCTCCGGCTGCTGCTACTGCTATTGAGATGGTGACTCAACCGGTTGGTGCGATCACCGGCGATGCGCTTGCTGTTCAGCCGCGCGTTCGACTGGTTGACCGCTTCGGCAACACGGTTACCCAAGACAACAGCACTGTGGTCACCGCATCCATCGTTTCGGGACTCGGCGGATCGCTGTTCAAGACCCCTGCGGCAGCCCTGACCGCCACCGCGAACTCGGGTGTCGTCACATTCAGCGGCCTGAAGTTCCAGGGTGTTCCGCAGCGCGACTACCAGCTCGGATTCGCCGCGACCAGCCTTACCTCAGCCACCTCGGCCAACCTGCGTGTTACTCACGCAGCTGCGAGCAACCTGGTGGTCACCACCGAGGCCGCGGGAACCATCACCGGTGATGCGCTCGCAACCCAGCCGGTGCTCGAGCTGCGCGACTTCGACAACAACCTGACCACGAGCGATAACTCGACCGTGGTGACCGCAACCGTCAGCACCACCGACGGCCAGCACGTTCTGGCCTCGGCAACCGCAGTTGCTAACGGCGGTGTGATCACGTTCAACAACCTGACCCTCACCGGAACACCTGGCTTTGCCTACCGCTTGAGCTTCACCGCCGGCAGCCTGAGTGCCACCGCGGCTTCGACCATCACGCTGTTGCACGCGACTCCGAGCGCCATCGTTGTCGCTCAGGGCAACACCGTGGCTGCAGGCCTCGTCGGTTCGGCGCTCACCACTCAGCCGGTGCTGCGTGTGCTTGACCGCTTCGGCAACCTCGCAATCACGGATAACTCGACCGTGGTCACCGCGTCGATCCACAACGACCAGACCGGTTCGGTTTCGGGCAGCGTAACGGCCACCGCAGTGAACGGTATTGTGAACTTCTCGGGTCTGCGCACCAGCGGTGTGCCGGGCACCAGCTACCGACTCAGCTTCGCGGCAAACTACAACTCGACCTCGCTCACCGGCGCCCTGTCGAACCAGTTCACGATGACCAAGGTCGCCGAGGTCAACCTCGCTTACGTCAACCAGCAGTTCGTGCCAGTAGGTAGCCAGGGCAACATCGTGCTGCCAGCTTTCTCGACCGACTCACCGGGACAGGTAACCTTCACGACCACCTCGAGCTCGGCCGTATGTACCCTGAACGCCACCACCGGCGCCATCTCGATCCAGGGCGTTGGTTCTTGCCAGGTCACCGCATCGGTTGCCGGCACCACCTACTACCTTGCCAACACCGCGACCGCGACCCTCGTGATCTCGAAGGCCACCCAGGCCGCCGTGGTCATCACCAGCGCTTCGCAGGTTGACTACTGGGGTCGAATCACCGTCGCGGCAACGGGCGGTAGTGGCTCGGGATCGATCGCCTTCGCCGTAAACGGCACCTGTACCCTGGTCGGCACCACGCTGATTCCTGGGGATGCCGGTTCGCTCTGCCAGTTGACCGCAACCAAGCTCGGCGATGCCAACTATCTGCCAGAGTCATCGGTCACCCAGACCATCACGATCAACAAGATCGCTCAGGCGACCTTGACCATGGCGAACGCGTCCAGCTTCACCGTTGGTGATTTGACTCTGTTCACAGCTGGTGGTTCGGGCAGCGGAGCAGTCAGCTACACCTTGGTTTCGGCTGGCACCGCGAATTGTTCGGTCGCAGATGCAGTGCTGAGCGCCACCAGCAACGGCACCTGCCAGGTTCGAGCCACCAAGGCCGCATCCACCAACTTCAACGCGACCACCAGCGCAATCCAGACCATCACCGTCAGCAAGCAAGAGCAGACCGTGAACTTCACCTCGACCGTGCCGATGTTCCCGGTCGCGAACACCAGTTACAACATGACTGCGACCGCATCCAGCCAGCTGACCGTCACCTACTCGGTCGTAGTCGGCAACGGAACCGCCTGTGAACTGGATGCCCAGAACCCTGCGAAAGTCAACTTCTTGGCTGCCGGTGTCTGTGAAGTTCGGGCAACTGCGGCCGGAAACGCCCAGTACGCGAGCGCGTTCGTTACCCAGACGATTAACATCGGTCAGTTGAACCAGTCGATCACCATGCCAGCCATCACCGACAAGCAGTACGGGGATGCGCCATTCATGGTCGCCGCCAGCTCGAACTCGGGTCTGACCGTGACTCTCTCGGTTGGACCGAACACCACAAACTCGGCCTGTACCCTCGTCGGTTCGGTGCTGACCCTGAACGCTGCTGGAACCTGTGAGGTCATCGCCAATCAGGCTGGAAACAACACCTATGCCGCAGCAACCGCAGTTAGCCGAACCTTCGCAGTCGCTCCGGTTCAGGCTGGCGCACCGACAATTATCACCGCGTCGGCTACCGACAAGGCCTTCACCGTAACCTTCAAGCCATCCAGCTACACCGGCGGTTCACCAATCGTCGGCTACAAGCTCGAGGTCTCAGATGGTCAGAACACCTTCACAAACTCGGCTTGTGCCATCAGCGGCACCCCGCTGAGCTGTGAGGTAATCGGTCTGACCAACGACGTTAGCTACACCGCTCGCATCGCAGCAATCACCTCTGCGGGTGTCGGTGAGTTCTCTATCAGCTCGATGTCGCAGACCCCAACCGTGGCACCGCTCGCGGTAACCAGCCTGCGCGCATACAACGCTGCCGGAAACCTGCACCTGTCATGGGATGAACCGGTTGCTCTCGACTCGCAGTTCGTTGCCTACGAGATATACGTCGCAGCTATCGGAACCGACTTCAGCCTGACCCCGACCAGCTCGGTTACTAACTTCAACCAGCTGACCGAGACCATCATGGCTGCGGATCTGCCTGACCTCACACCTACCCCTGCCCCCGCAAACCCAGACACCAGCTCGCTGCGTGGCGCATCCTTCTCGGGCTTTGGCACCGCGGCACTCGGCCGTGCGAGCGTTCCGTCGCCATCGCCAAGCCCGGCTCCGGTAATGGGTTACAAGGTCAAGATGGTTACCGTAACCAGCACCTCAACAATCGCTGCGTCCTCGAACACCAGCACCGCGGTGACCCTGCCGACCGGAGTACCTGGTCTGCCAAACTCGCTGGTGCTTAGTCCGCAAGCAAATGGTGACGTTCTAATTACCTGGTCGAAGCCAACTAACGACGGTGGTGAGCCGATCATCGACTACACCGTTGAGGTGAATGGTCAGGTTCTGTGCGCTGCGAACACGACGTTCATGTGCACCCTGCCAAACACTTCGATGGGTATCAGCTACCTGGTCAACGTGACTGCACGCAACTCGGTAGGTTCGAGCCCGATCGTCAGTGCGACCCACTTCGTGCCAATTCCTCAGGCTCCGGTCACGCCAACCCCGACGGTTACGCCAACCCCGACGGTTACGCCAACCCCGACCGTAACGCCGACCAAGAAGCCGACTCCGAAGCCGACCCGCAAGCCTACGGTCAAGCCGACCGGAAAGCCAAAGCCGGGATCGACCGTTGCACCTTCGGGTTCGGCGAAGCCAACGGTTGCGCCTACTGGCAAGCCGGGCGAGCCGACCGAAACCGGGTCGCCAACTGTTGACCCGAGCGCGACCGTTAGCCCTAGCGCATCATCGAGCACTGGTGGCGGCAGCGCCCAGGGTCCAAACCAGGGCACCAACCAGGGTGGCGGCGTGAACTTCGGCTGGATCGTACTTGCCCTGCTCGGCGCGGCAATCCTGATCGGTTTCGTGCTGCGCCGCAAAGACCAGAACGCCAACGCGTCGTCGAACTCGGGCGATAATGGGCGAGAAGATGCCTAAGAAGTCCAAGTCGAGAAAACCCGCAACGCCAGATTACGATGGTGCCTCACCGCGCCGCCCAAGGCGCGATCGGATGGTGCGAGCCGTCTCGATGCTGCTGGTGTTCGGCTTGGTAGCCACGTTTCTGATTGGAGCGCTCGCCGGCTCACCAGCCGGAGCCGTGGAGCGGAGTCTCGGCGCTGGCGCATCCCAGCAGCAAATCGGCAAGGTGTTCGCCTATGACACTGACGGTGACGGCATCGAGAACAACGATGACTCTGACATCGACGGTGACGGCATTGTCAACGGTGTTGACCCCGATATCGACGGTGATGGAATCGCCAACGAGAAGGACGGCGACCCGGTCGGGACTCTCGGGGACACTCCCGACAAGCAGGTGCTGCCAAAGACCGGCAATAGCGAGTCCGGTCAGGTTCTGGGCAACAGCCTCGATGACCCCTGGGTCAGGGGGATTTCGATCGCGGCTATCCTTGGTCTGGGCGTCGTAATCTGGTCGGCGCGCAGAAAGCGCCAATAGGTCTTGAATTCAACAGCTTCACGAGAAATTAGCAGTCGCGAGCGCTGGAAATACATCCTGATTCTGGGTGGAATCCTCGCGATGCAGCCTTTCGCGCTCGACCCTTACCTGCCGGCCGCACCAGGCATCGCCGAATTCTTCAACGCACCCAACACTCAGGTTCAGTTGACCATGAGCGCACTGACACTTGGTTTCGCAATCGGGCAACTGGTGGCCGGCCCGCTCAGTGACAGCCTTGGCCGCAAGCGACCTATTCTGGTGGCCGCCGTGCTTTACGTGATCTCGGCTCTGGTCGTGATTTTGGCTCCGAACATCATCGTGTTTGCTATCGGCCGAGTGCTTCAGGGCGTTACCGGTGCCGCAATCCAGGTGGTGGGCAACGCAATCATGCGTGATTTGTATGCGGGATACGAACTCATGAAGATGATGTCTCGCGTGTTCCTGATTCAGGCACTGAGCTGGGTGCTTGGCCCGTTGGGCGGCACCTTGCTGCTGGGCATCATGGACTTCCGGGGAATCACGGCAATCATCGGGGCATACGGAGTGATCATGCTCGTGGTCGCTTTTCTGTATTTGCCCGAGACTCTGGCCCGTGAACATCGCGGCGATCACGTTGGTGTGATCGAGCTGATGTCGAGATTCCGTTCGGTGCTGAGAGACCGCATCTACCTGGGCGTGGTTTCAATCGGGATGCTGAATTCGATTGCCCTGTTTGGCTACCTCTCGACCATGCCGTTTATCTACGAGCAGAAGTTTGGTTTCACGGGCGAGCAATACGGCTACTTCTTTGTGCTCAACTCGCTAAGCGCGTACATCGGGGTGCAGATCATCGCACTGATTGCCAAGCGGGTTGCGCTGCAGTGGGTTGTCACCGGAATCCTGATTGCCCAGGTTTGCACGGGAACGGCGCTGTTTATCGAGGCATCTGCCGGTGCGAGCATCGTGGTGGTGCAGGCCACGCTCATGGTGCTGACCTTCTTCGTTGGTGGCTCCTTTGCCCCGTTGGGAACACTTGCGCTGACCCGTCACGGCGAGGAAGCCGGCACCGCTGCTGCGCTCAACCTGGTGCTCGGTGCGCTGGCGTCAACAGCCGCCGCCGGAATCTTCACCCAATTGAGCAAGGATGACACCTCGCAGTTGGGCATCATGATTGCGGCTTGCTTCGCACTTGCCCTGCTTGTCATGTTTGCGGTGATCAGGCCGAAGCGGCTCTAGTAACTTGCAATCACTTCTACGAATTGTAGAATAAGAGCCGAGGCTAAAATGGCCAGGACACTCCTAAGAGATGGAAACACACAGATGATTAGAAAATTGGCTGCCGTTGCTGTTGCGGCAGGTTCGATCTTGGCAATCACCGGCTGCTCGGTATCGACCCCGGTTGAGACACCTTCGGTTCAAATTGAGAAAGCTTCACTTAATTTTGCCGATGGTTGGGTTCGAGTTTCTGAATACAGCGACCACGAGGGCGGCATGACCGGTGCCTTCGCCAAGATTACGAACAACGGCTCTGAGGATGTCACCTTGGTTGGTGGATCGGCTGACATCGCAGGAATGGTAGAGATTCACGAAGTTGTGATGGTTGATGGAGCCATGAAAATGCAGCAAAAAGATGGTGGCATTGTTATCCCAGCTGGCCAAACAGTAACACTAGAGCCAGGTGGTCTGCACGTCATGCTAATGGGTCTCAAGAAGCCTATTCTCGATGGAGACCTGATTACGCTCACCCTTGAGTTTGATGGTGCAGATTCGCAGACCTTCACCTGGCCGGCAAAGACCTCGCTTTCAGGTGACGAAGAGTATCACTCGAACAAGTAGTCAAGCCTTTCTGGTGCGGCTGGGACCGGTTTTCAGCCGCACCTAGGATTGAAGTGATATGTCTGAAATTTCAAGACGCGAGATCTTAATCGGATCCGCCAGTGCAGGAGCTGCTGCATCGCTGTCTGCAGTCACTGTCGGGCTAGTCGGTCAAAAGAACACTCAGGGTGAAGTATCGGCGCTTAAGGTTGCTCACTCTACATCTGTACGTGACGCATCGGTTTCCTTTCATGGAGCCCATCAGGCTGGCGTTGAACTTGAACTACAAACATTCACGAATTTTGTCGCATTCGATTTAGACCCCTCTACCGATTTAGAGGCCTTTAGTCGGTGGATGTCTTTGCTCACTGACGATATAGCACGTCTAACTATCGGCGAGCCAGTTCTAGCAGACCCCCAACCACAGCTTGCTGCGGGGCCGGCACGCTTGACTGCGACGGTTGGTCTTGCACCAGAGTTTTTCGATAAATTAAGCATCCCGAAACTTAGGCCCAAAGGGTTTGCGCAGGTTCCAAAGCTCAAAATCGATCAATTGGAAGATAGGTATTCGGGTGGCGACCTGCTTCTTCATGTAAGCGCCGATGACCCGTTGGTTTTGTCACATGCGGTTCGCGCATTGATTCGAGACAGTCTGGCGTTTGGTCAGGTGCGCTGGTCTCAGCAAGGTTTTTCTAATGCCCAAGGAGTAGTCCCAGGTGGTGTGCGTCAGAGAAACCTGATGGGACAGGTTGACGGCACTGAAAACCCCGCACTGGGGTCTTCAGACTTTGAACGCATTGTCTGGCTTGACTCGAGTTCTACGGATCAACCGTGGGCAATCGGCGGAACACAGATGGTGCTGAGGCGCATCCGAATGAATTTGGATAGTTGGGATAAGTTAGGGCGCCCAGATAAAGAGATGGCTATCGGCCGCGACCTCGCCGTTGGTGCTCCGCTTGGAAAAAAGCGAGAGACTGATGTTCCTGACTTTTCGGCTCGAACTGCGTCCGGTTTTCTGGAAATCCCAGCATTTGCTCACATTAGGCATGCACATCCCCAAAATCCTAAAGAACGGTTCTTTAGGCGTCCATTCAACTTCGAAGTGGGGGTTTCGCCCAGCGGCACTCCGGATGTTGGCCTGCTTTGGGCAGCATACGCTAGAGATTTGTCAAGCCAATACTTCCCCGTTCAAGAGCGCTTAGCCAAAGTCGACATTTTGAACCTTTGGACAACGCCGGTAGGCTCCTCAGTCTGGTTTATCCTGCCCGGCGTTAGCGCGCCGGATCAAATCTTGGGTCAATCTCTGCTCGAAGCCGCCGAGAGCGCATAACTGGCCCGTAACAATCGTTAGTTTTGCTCGTGCACAACGGCTCGAGTTCTAGACTCGGGTCATGGCAAGACTGATTATCGGCCACGGCTACTCGAACCTCAGGCCAGCTGACCACTGGCAGCATCGACTGGCGATCGCCGCCAGGAATAATGGTCACCAAGTCTTCTACCCGCAGTTTCCTTCGCCGCAAGCACCCAAGGTTGAAGAGTGGCAAGATCTGTTGATTTCCGAGACGCACATGGCCGCCCAACTGGATGGGCACGGCGAACTTGTGTTCATCGGACACTCGCTCGGTTCGGTGAACTGGTTGCTGGCCGCCGGCAACGGAGCACTACCCGCCACCTTCGATCGAGTGCTGCTGGTGGCTCCCGCCGCACCCGAACTTCTCGGCATCGCGCCGGGGTTCGAGCCGGCCATCGGCAGCGCGGAATTTGTTACCGCGGTGCACTCATCCGCTAGGTCAATTTCACTGCTCGGCAGCGACAAAGACCCGTGGTCGCCACGCGGCATTGAGCAAACCTACGCGCTGCCGCTGGGTTTGCCGGTCAAGATCATCGAAGGCGCGAAGCACTTCTCGAAGGATGACGGCTTCGGTCCATGGCAGGGCGTAATCGATTGGATTGATTCGCCCGAGGCTAACCTTCAGTTACGCTAGAAGTACCCTTTCGGTGCTGCCGCGAGCAGCTTGAGAGGTGCTCCCGATTTGCCCCACGGAGCAACGCTAAAGCACAGGAAAATCGATGAGGATTTTGCTAGTCGGCGCCGGTGGCGTCGGAGACGCTATTGCCAAAGTTGCGGCAAAGCGTGATTTCTATGAACTAATCGTGGTCTCTGACTACGACCTTTCTCGAGCCGAAAAAACAATCGAGTGGATACGCCGCAGGCACGGCGACGACAAGGCCTCGAGGTTCTTGGCAGCCAAGATTGACGCATCCAACGCCGCTAATGTGACCGAACTGGCGCGCGCGCACGCCATCACGCACGTCGTGAACGCGGTTGAGCCGAAATTCCTGCCTACGGTCTTCAGCGGTGCCTTCACTGCCGGCGCAAACTACCTGGACATGGCGATGAGCCTCTCAGAGCCGCACGAGACCGACCCGTTCCACAAGCCGGGCATCAAGCTTGGTGACGCGCAATATGCGGTGCACGAGCAGTGGGAGCGCGCCGGCAAGCTAGCTCTGGTTGGCGTCGGTGTCGAGCCTGGCCTCTCGAACGTGTTTGCTCGCTACGCAGCCGATCACCTGTTTAGCGAGATCGATGAGGTCAGCGTCAAGGACGGCTCGAACCTCTCGGTCACCGACGAGAATGGCAACGAGATTTTTGCTCCTAGCTTCTCGATTTGGACAACGATCGAGGAGTGCCTCAACCCGCCTGTGCTGTTTGACCGCAGCAAGGGTTGGTACACCACCGAGCCATTCAGCGAACCCGAGATCTTCGAGTTCCCAGAAGGCATCGGCGCTGTTGAGTGCGTAAACGTCGAGCACGAAGAGGTCACCATGCTGCCTCGTCACATCCGTGCTAACAAGTTCAATTTCAAGTACGGCCTCGGCAGCGACTTCATCAACGTTTTGAAGCTGCTGCACACCCTCGGTCTCGACCAAACCAAGCCGCACCGAGTTCGCTCGCTGCAGGGCCCGGTTGACGTTGCGCCGCGCGACATGGTGGCAGCAGTGCTGCCAGACCCAGCCAGCATCGGCCCACGCATGACCGGCAAGACCTGCGCCGGCGTGCTGGTTACCGGCAAGGACAAAGACGGCAAGGATCGAGCCACCTACCTGTATCACGTGGCCGACAACGCGCAGACCATGGCCGAGTATGACGCTCAGTGCGTGGTTGCCCAGACCGCGTTCAACCCGGTTATTGCGCTCGAGTTGATGGCGCAGGGCAGCTGGCGCGGGGCCGGCGTTCTTGGTCCAGAGGCCTTTGACCCCAAGCCGTTCCTCGACCTGATGTCTTCGAGCCTCGGCTATAACGAGCGGTGGGTTGCGCAGGAGCGACTACCGGCAAGCCCACTGCGTCATCCATAGGTTCTTGGCTTTGTCGCGATACAGCTTCGTCGAAGCAGAGGCTGCGGATCTCGCAGAGGTGCTTCGCCTAGTGAACGAGCACGAGGCTTCTGTTGATCCAGACGCCCCGACCATGGGTGAATCTGGGGTCAGTGACCTTATGGCGGGCTACGTGGATGCGTCTGTGGGCTATCTGGTCTACGATGGCCAGCAAGATGCGGCTTCCGAAGGAAATCGCCCAGTCGGATATGTTCAACTCCATCCAGACGCGAATCGGGAACTGTTTTTTCCTGATGTGTATTGTGACCCGGAGGCCTCGGATCTGAAGGAGCTAACTCGCTCGGCTGTCCAATTCATGGTGGACCACGCGCTGAAGGTTCAGCCGACGTGGGAACTGCGTCCGGGAATGAACATCAAGGATGCGTTGCTCATCGAGGCTTATGCGGAACTTGGTTTCGTGTTTCTTCGCAAGTACTGGTCGTTGAGTCGTGAACTCGCACCCACAGAGCCAAAGCCGAACCTGCCACAAGGCGTTGAGATCCGATTGATCGAAGACTCACCTGAAGATCTGGCCACCTTGCACGGACTGCATCAGGATTCGTTTTCGAATCACTTCGGCTTCAAGCCGCGCGAACGCGAAGAGTGGATTCGTCTCGAGATCGAGCGTGAAACTCGCGAACCAGCGGGCAACATTTTCTTGCTCGAGGCTGGCAAGCCGGTCGGTTTCTTGCTGTCGGCAAACGAGATGGAACACGAAAACGGCGGGTATGTAGACCTTCTCGGCGTGGTGCACAGCGCTCAGGGCAAGGGCTACGGAAAGCTTCTCTTGCAGTGGTCAATTGCCTATAACTCAGGTTTAGGTCGAAGCAAGGTTAATTTGAACGTTGACACCGGCAACACATCGGCGGCTCTTCACGTTTATGAGAAAGTTGGATTCAAACCAGTTTCTGCCTGGCAGCAATTCCATTTGAATCGAGGCTAAAGTGACCGACCGCCAGACCGCATACGATGTCGCAATCATCGGTTCGGGTTTTGGCGGCTCAGTTGCTGCTTTGAGACTTGCCGAAAAGGGCTACCGCGTTCTGGTCATTGAGGCGGGTTCGCGGTTCGAAGATTCGGATTTCGCCAAGACCAACTGGAATCTCAAGAAGTATTTGTTTTTTCCTCGACTGGGGCTCAAGGGCATCCAGCGAATGGATTTGCTCAGCAATGTTTTGGTGATGTCAGGCGCTGGAGTTGGCGGCGGCTCGCTGGTCTACGCGAATACGCTCTATCGACCTGAAGAAACCTTCTTCAAGACCGGCACCTGGGCGCAAATGCGCGACTGGCAGGCCACTCTTGCGCCACACTACTCAACCGCCGAAAAGATGCTGGGCGTGACGCCGAACCCGTTCTTCTCTGAGGCCGATCTCGTGTTGCGACGAGCAGCCGAACGCGGGGGATACGGCAGCACCTATCGAGCGGCCCCGCTTGGCATTACCTTCAAGGTGCCCGACGATGCGCCGAACCGCGACCCGCACTTCGGGGGCAATGGTCCGGCTCGAAACCCCTGCCTCAACTGTGGCGAATGCATGACCGGAT
>JACCDN010512909.1_pt1 | contig 12564 bp, 11 predicted proteins | sample 7441691 | NCBI WGS metagenome assembly JACCDN01 (sample SAMN15323439, study PRJNA562643) | freshwater metagenome | isolation source: river surface water | place: USA:Blue River Watershed | collected 2017-08-16 | reverse complement strand
GCCACCACGGCAAGCATCTCGGCGCTGACGGTGGTGCTGGTTTTGGCATCGGTGTTTGTTGCTATCGCGGCTAAACCAGCCAAGGCATTTGAACTGGGCAGCGCGAAAGCCGAGACTTTGGGTTTCACCATAAACCGATGGACTCTTGCGTTAGTTGTAGTTGCCGTCTTGTTGTCGGCATTTGCCACCGCTGCCGTGGGCCCAATAGCCTTTGTGGCGCTACTTGCTGGCCCCATTGCTTCAAGGCTTAGTGGTGGCCGAACCAATGCATTCGCTTTGTCTTCTACGATTGGAGCGGGCCTGGTTATTGCCAGCGATCTACTTATTGGTTTGCTATTTGGTGGTCAGCATTTGCCAACCGGTTTGGTGACCGGCCTGGTTGGCTCAGCATTCTTGATTGCCATTATTTTTAGAAAGAAGGGCGGCGCCGGTGTATAAAAAGAAGTCGCCACAGGTGCTTTCAACAGCCGATCTTTCAATGGCATACGACAAGCCAATCTTTGAAAACCTAAATGTGAGCATTGAGCCAGGCAGCATGACTGCCATTGTGGGCGCAAATGGCTCTGGTAAATCTACCCTGCTCAAGGCCCTGGCCCGACTGCAAAAACCAAGCGCCGGCGCTGTCCTCATTGGCGACAAAAACATCGCTACGGTAAGCCCCCGTGAGTTTGCCAAGCAAGTGGGTTTGCTCAGCCAACATCCAATTGCTCCAGAGGGCATCACGGTGCGTGAACTGGTCATGCGTGGCCGCTACCCTCACCAAAAACTAGTTGGCCGAACTCCAAAGTCAGAGATTGAAATCGTCGACGAAGTCATTGCTCGTGCGGGCTTGGCAGACCTGGCTGGTCGAAAACTAAGTGACCTATCGGGTGGTCAACGCCAACGCGCTTGGATTGCCATGGCGCTGGCCCAAGAGTCAGACATTTTGTTGCTAGATGAGCCGACAACATTTCTTGATTTGAGTCACCAGCTCGAGGTACTAGACCTGCTCTCGAGTTTGAATCAAGAGCGCGGAATGACCGTTGTCATGGTGATTCACGATCTAAACATGGCTGCCAGATTCTGCGACCGATTCATCATGGTTGCCGATGGAAAAATCATGGCTCAAGGCTCGCCTGAAGAGGTGCTAAACCCCAAAAACCTGGCAGCTGCATTCAAGATTCTGGCGCGTGTAATTCAGGACCCGGTGTCGAAACGCCCGATGATTGTGCCGGTTCGTCATCTTTCGAAATAACTCTTGCGGACTCAAAATTAAATTAGTAAGGTAAGGCTTACCTAATTAAAAGGAGTCACAAATTGAAGAAATTCTTCAGCGCGATTATTGCCCTAGTCGCGGTGGTTTCATTGAGCGCCTGCTCACCGGCTGCCACCACTAACACCCAAGAGCCAGACACTTCATTCCCGGTAACCATTACCCACGCATTTGGCGAGACCACCATCGAATCGGCTCCCGAGCGCGTTGTTGCCTGGGGTTGGGGTGCAGCTGATGCTGCCATCTCACTGGGTGTTATTCCGGTCGGTATTCCGGCACAGCTTTACGGCGGCGATGAGTCAGGTCTTCTACCTTGGATTGGCGAGGCCCTAACCGCTGCCGGCGCAGAAACTCCAGAGTTGCTCAGCGAGGTCGACGGCATTCCGCCCTATGAGGCAATTGCTGCACTCGAGCCAGACCTAATCCTCTCGCCATACTCAGGAATGACCGCCGAGCAGTACGAGACATTGTCAAAGATTGCTCCGGTAGTGGCGTACCCGGGTGAAGCTTGGGCAACTCCTTGGCAAGACGTCATCACCATCACCGGCCAGGCGTTGGGCTTGAATGCAAAGGCAGCCGAGGTGCTGGCATCGATCGATGAAGCTATTGCGGCTAAGGCTGCAGAGCACCCAGAGTTTGCTGGAAAGACTATTGCCCAGGTGTGGGATGTCGCCGGCACCGTTTATGTCTATCGCGCGGCTGATGCCCGTGTTGGATTCGTTGAAGACCTTGGCTTTACAACAGCGCCAAGTGTAGAGGCCTTGGCCAGCGACGAATCACCGTTCTACTACACTCTTTCGACAGAACGTCTAGACGAGCTTGAGAGTGATGTGGTCTTGGTATACGGCACAACCGAAGACGAACTAAACACTTTCCTTGGTTCTTCTTACGCGAAGTTGATGCCTCAGATTACCAACGGCGATTACGCTAGCCTGACCGGTGCCACCATCATTGCGGCGGTTTCACCACCAACTGCGCTGTCACTAACTTGGGGCCTTGACCAGTTTGTCGACGCGTTGGCAGCTGCCATCAAGTAAAAAATTACTGTGGCTCGACCGTGATGTATTCACTCAAATTGCGGTCGAGCTGCAGTGAATCTTGCTTCTTAGTAGACCGCAAGGTCAGGTGGTGTTCTGTCTGGGTAATCTCAATCTCAGCCCCAGGCACTATGCCCAGTTCAAATAATTGCTGAAGTTCTGCAGGGTTGGCTTGAATAGGCTCAGAGATGCTTTTGAGGGTAGCCAATCTAGAACTGCTCCCGGTGAAATCAAGGTCAGAGATTGTTGGCCAGTTTTGGCCTGCAGCTGGCAGTAGGCCAATCAGGTCAAGCCCCGGAATGACGTTTCCAAATGGGTCAAAACCAATGTCACCAAGTTTTTGGGCCATTTTGAGCTCAGCTTCATCGCTGATCACATGCTCCCAGCGGCACGCCTCTTCGTGACAGTCGGCCCAAGCAAAACCAAGCTCTTCGAAAAGGTAGACCTCTGCAATGCGATGCTTTCGCATGACCGCAGTGGCTAGGCTCAAACCCTCTTCAGTGAAGTTCACCACTCGGTCATCGTCCAGTAAAACCAAACCCTCGCGAGTCATTCTCTCTACCGTTTGCGAGACCGTTGGCATGGCCTGATCAAGTCTTTGAGCCAGAGCCGAACGCTTTGGCTGCTTACCAATTTCGACGATTTCCAAAATGGCCTTCAGGTACATTTCGGTCGTGTCGATTAAGTCACTCATGACCTCTAGGCTACCCAGAAACTTGGGCGGCAGCCGCAGCTTTGGCAGCTAACTTTGCCACTTCAGCGATCTTTTCAATATCGGCATCGGTGTGGGCACCTGAGACAAACCAGGCCTCAAAAGCCGATGGCGGCAAAGATACACCGTTGTTCAACATTGCGTGGAAAAACGCGTTGAATGCCTTTGTGTCTTGGGTTTGAGCATCGGCAAAAGTCACCACAGGCTTATCTGTGAAGAAGAAAGAGAACAGGTTTCCACCGAATTGAGTCTGGTGGGCCACGCCCTCGGCGCTTAGGGCCTCTGAGATAACTTGACCAACCTGCTGAGCGCGCAAATCAAGGCTGGCGTAGAGCGCAGGATCGCACAGCTCAAGGGTGGCCAAACCTGCAGCAGTAGCCACCGGGTTTCCACTGAGGGTGCCTGCCTGATAAACAGAGCCAATTGGTGCAAGCAGATCCATGTGCAAAGCCTTGCCGGCAACCGCGGCCACCGGGTAGCCACCACCAATAACTTTTCCGTAGGTTAGTAGGTCTGGGCTCCAGCCCTCGGCCTCGTGAACCATGCCCCACCAACCGCCGGCCGAAACTCTAAAGCCGGTCATGACCTCATCAAGAATCATTAGGGCACCGTGCTTTGCGGTGATTTCACGAATCTTTTTATTGAAGTTATTTACCGGTGGAACCACGCCCATGTTGGCTGGTGTCGGCTCGGTAATCACCGCAGCAATTTGGTCTCCGCGGGCAGCAAAGAGTGCCTCGAGCGCAGCGGAATCGTTATAAGGCAAAACCACGGTGTCTTGAGCTTGGCCCGGGGTCACGCCCGGTGAATTAGGCAGACCCAAGGTGAGCACGCCTGACCCCGCTTGAACCAGCAGGGCATCACTGTGGCCGTGGTAACAACCGGCAAACTTCACAATCACATTGCGGTTAGTGGCCGCGCGGGCCAGGCGCACCGCAGTCATCACTGCCTCGGTGCCAGATGAGACAAAGCGCACCCGCTCGGCAATGGCAACCCGCTTGCTGATTTCTTCGGCAAGCAAAACCTCGTTTGGGCTAGGTGCTCCGAATGATGCCGACAGTGCTGCTGCCTCGGTGACTTTGGCAACTACGTAATCGTGGGCGTGACCAACAATCATTGGCCCCCAAGAGCCGACCAGGTCTACGTATTCGTTTCCGTCGACATCCCAAATGCGTGAGCCTTTGCCGCGCACAAAGTAACGCGGGTTTCCGCCAACTGCCGAGAAGGCTCTAACCGGTGAGCTGACTCCGCCAGGAATAACCTGCTGTGCTCGGCTGTGCCAGGCAATGGACTGATCGATGTTTTGAGTCATTACAAAGTCTTTCTGGCGTAAAACATTTGGGCCAGCTCTAGTGCCCAGTAGGTACAAATAACGTTGGCGCCGGCTCGGCGCACAGAAGCCACGGCCTCAAGAATTGCACGCTCGCGCTCAAACAATCCGTGTTCGGCGGCCAGTTCAATCATGGCCATTTCGCCCGAGACAATGTAGGCGGCAACTGGAACATCTACCGACTGCGCGGTCTCGCGAATTACATCTAGGTAGGAAAGCGCTGGTTTGACCATGACAATGTCGGCCCCCTGCTCAACGTCAAGGCGCACCTCGCGCATTGACTCTGTAAAGTTTCGCGGGTCTTGCTGGTAGGTTCGGCGGTCACCCTCAAGTTCAGATTCCACGGCATCGCGGAAAGGGCCATAGAACGCACTGGCGTATTTGGCCGAGTAAGCCAACACCGATACATCGGTGAAACCGGCAGCATCGAGTGCCTCGCGAACCACCTGAACTTGGCCATCCATCATTCCGCTCGCGCCGAGCATGTGGGCGCCAGCTTTGGCCAGCTCTACTGCCATGCGTGCGTAAAGCGCCAAGGTGGCATCGTTGTCTACTCGGCCCCGTCCATCTAGAACACCACAGTGCCCGTGGCTGGTGAACTCATCTAGGCATAGGTCGGCAACCACAACCAGTTTGTCTCCAGCCCGCTCGCGAACAGCTGCAACAGCCTGGTTCAAAACTCCGTTTGGGTTGCATGACTCGGTGCCCTGCTCATCGCGATTGGCGGGAATGCCAAACAGCATGATGCCACCTAGGCCGGCAGCAATTGCCTCGTCCACCTGAGCCAGCAACGATTCGCGAGTCTGCTGAAAAACGCCAGGCAAACCCTTGACTGGCTTTGGCTCGGCCAGGCCCTCCTTAATGAAAGTAGGCAAAATCAACTGCGATGGAACCACGGTGGTTTCAGCAACCAGGTTTCGCATGGCCTGGCTAGTGCGTAGGCGGCGTGGTCGTTCGGTCAAGCTCATGCGTTCCTCCTGCTGGTTGCCGCCTCTACCAAAGCACTTGGTGAGGTTGCGTTGGTCACGACTATGTTGGTGAAGCCAAGGCTCTGTGCTTGGGTCAGTGTGGCATTGCCGGTGACCAGCACGCGTGCGGCAACCTGGCTAGCCGGCACATACTCGGCCACCGCGCGAGCTGCGCTTGGGGAGCGAAGCACCAAAACATCTATGTCACCGTTAGCCAAAGCGGTTGCCGAACCGGGCACTTCACTAACAGTTTCAGTCTGATAAACCACCTCGGTAATCAGTTCAACGCCGGCTAGGGTAACGGCGTCTTGGAGAGATTTCATGGCAATGCTTGAAGCCGGCAGAATCACTCGCTTTGGCTGTTTGGCCAAAATTGATTCGCTCAAAGAAACGGCATTGGCGCTATCGGCCAGCAGCACATTCTTGGCCCCAAGGGCCTCAATCTCGGCTGCGCTGCGCTCGCCGATTGCTGCAACATTGAGGTTGGGGTTGGTCAATGCCGCGAGCAGGTTCTCGAAACCCACTTGCTCGCCAAAATACCTGACCGCATTGATTGAGGTAATCACCAACCAGGTGCTAGGCGTGGCATTTTGTAATGCATCCAGCAGGCGGGCTGCTCCTGCAGGGTTTTGCAACTTTGAAATCTGCAGGTAGGCATCGCTAATAACCTCAAACCCAGCCGCCTCAAAGGCATCAGAATCAGGCTTGTTGTCTGATGAGCGCACTAACAACACCGATTTTCTTCGTGCGGTGCCAAGCTTCTTACCGAGATCGGTCTGCATAAGTTGGTCGGCAATCTCGAGGCCAAGCGCACGCGATTTTGCTACCGATAATTCTGCCTCGGTTAGGCCGAGTTCAATTCTCTCATGCCAATCGGTGTCATTGTCAGACAGCTCGGCGGTCAGGTGTAGTTGACCGTCTACGAGTTGGGCATGAGCGCCAACCGCGGTGGTGCAAGATGCTGAAATACCCCTGAGCACAGCGCGTTCAGCCGTGACCAGCAGCTCGGTTTGAGCATGGTTGATTTTGGCAAGTTCGGCCAGCAACTCTTTGTCTTCTGATCGGCATTCAATTGCCAAGGCGCCCTGCGCAGGGGCTGGCAGCAATTCAGTGTCAGTGAAAAAGTGTTGGCTCACGCCGCTCAAGCCCACCCGGTTTAGCCCAGCAGCAGCCAAGATTGTGGCCGCAAATTGACCTTCTTCAACCTTCTTAAGGCGGGTGTCAATGTTTCCGCGAATCGGCTGCACCTCAAGGTCTGGCCGCAGGTGTTTGATTCGGGCAGCCCGTCGTGGTGACGATGTGCCGACCACCGCGCCGGCCGGCAAGTCTGCCAAAGCCAGCCCATCGCGGCTCACTAGAACATCGCGGTGATCCTCACGTGCCGGAATCGCCGCAAGCGTAATGCCCCGCATCGGTGCTGAAGGAAGGTCTTTAAAACTGTGCACAATGTAGTCCACCTCGCCGGCAAGCAAGGCATCGCGGAGGGCAGAAACAAATACACCTGGGCGCTTTGGGGCAAACAGATTGCTGGCCGGGTTGTCGCCCTCGGTCTTGATAAACACCAATTCGCTGACCAGGCCAGTGGCAGCCTCGATCTGGTCGGCGATCATTCCCGACTGGGTCTTGGCTAAAAGACTGGCGCGAGTGCCCAACCTAAGCGGCTGCCTAAGCATCGGCCACGCGGTTTACCTCGATGCCAAACACCATTCTTAGAGCATCAATGAATTGCTTTTCGTTGCCCTCTTTGGCAGAGGTCTTAGCGGCCAGGGTTGGCACATGCATAAAGGTTGAGGTGACCCGCTTTAGGCTGCGGTGAACTTCTTCAGCCATTTCGTCGCCAGACTTGCTGCGCACACGTTCAACTTCTTCTTGGATCAGTTGGGCAATGTGTTCACGCATGGCAACTACCATTGGGTCGGCCGCACGCGCAATTGCCTCGTTCTCAAACTCACTCACCTGGTGGCGCACAATTTCTTGCGCGCGCAAGATTGCCTCGCTGTGTTCGCTAGGGGTGTGCAGACGAATGTAGTCAAGATCCATGATTGAAACGCCAGCCATGTCATAAACCGGCGGGGCAACATCGGCAGACAAGGCCACGTCAATAATTCTGAATTCGCTATCACGCAGTTCAACAACTGAGCGGGCCAATTTGAGGTCGATCATGTGACCGCTGCCGCCGCTTGCAGTCACAGCAAAATCACTGGCCGCCAAAGTTCGGGCCAGGTCAGTTTTGGCTACCGGGGTAGTGCCGCGACCATCGCTGAATTCTTGTGCTCGGCCACTCGAAGAGTAAACGTAAATCTGCCCAACGCCCTCACGCTGCAGTGCAGCAACGACCACGCGGGCATAGGCGCCGGTGCCCATGACTGTAACGGTGTTGCCCTCAATTGAGCCAAATTTTTCTTTGTGCAAAGTCAACGCGGCGGTGAATACTGAACGGCCGGCCTCACCAAGTCCGGTCTCAGTTGAAACCTTTTTGGCCACTTGAGCTGCCGACTGAAAAAGCTTTTCGATCTCGCGAGATGTGTGGGCCTCAGACTGTGCAACCTGTAGCCCACGCTTTACCTGGCCGGCAATTTCACCCTCGCCAACAATCATGGATTCAAGTCCAGATGTCACGGAATAAAGGTGTTGAACTGCAGCCGACCCGTAGCTGACTCTGAGCAACTTGCTGCAGTAGTCCTGGCTTAGCCCGGTTACCTCGGCAACCACACCAATGGCATTTTCGACCGCACTGTGAAACCGATCGGTGTCTAAATAGACCTCGAAGCGGTTGCAGGTGCCAATGGCAACGCCCCCGTTGATGCCGCTTTCCTCTTTAGAAATTGAGAAAAGTTTGCTGCGAATGGAATCGGTGTGACGTTCAAGATTTTCGAGTTCGCTCAACGGAATGTCGTTATAGTTAGCGCCTAGCAATACAAGAGTCACCCCTAAATTCTAAGCGCCAAGACGGGCCTCTGGCTATGGGATGATTAATCCGTGAACCTACCAAGCACCCACCCTCTTGCCTCTGGAAAGACCTCAAATTCTGCTTTGGTGCAGTCATATTTGGGCCATAAAACCGAGACCAAGGCCATTTGGCTCATGCGGCAGGCCGGCCGCTCATTGCCTGAGTACCGCAAGGTGCGCGAGGGCGTTGCCATGTTGGATTCTTGCTTGAGACCAGAGCTTGCTGCCGAGATCACAATGCAACCGGTGCGCCGTCACAATGTAGATGCAGCGATCTTCTTTAGCGACATTGTTGTGCCGCTAAAACTTGCTGGTGTTGATGTCGAAATTGCACCTGGAATCGGGCCGGTGCTCGAAAACCCTGTTCGCACCCGGGCCGACTTTGAGCGCCTTGAAGAACTTGACCCAGACAGCCTTGGCCCAATCACCGACGCCATTGCCCTGATTATTGCCGAGCTTGGCGAGACTCCTTTGATTGGTTTTGGGGGTGCCCCATTCACCTTGGCTTCGTACCTAATCGAAGGCGGGCCTTCTAAAGAGTTGCCGGTTAGCCGAGCCATGATGGCTAACGACCCAGACCTGTGGAACGATATCTTGGCGTGGACCGCACGCGTGACCGCAACATTTATTCGTGGTCAGGTTTTGGCTGGCGCCAGCGCGCTTCAGCTTTTTGACTCATGGGCCGGGCGTTTGGGTCTTGAAGACTACAAAACCTTTGCCGCGCCACACTCAAAGGCGGTCATGGACTCGCTGCTCGACCTTCCGGTTTCGCGAGTGCACTTTGGTGTGCAAACCAAAGACCTGCTAGCCGAAATGTACGGAGTAGGTGCAACGGTAATGGGTGTGGACTACGAAACTCCGCTTGATGAGGCCAACCGAATTCTGGGCGGCAAAGTGCCACTTCAGGGAAACATTAACCCCGATTTTCTGTTCAAACCTTGGGCAGAGCTTGAGGCACATGTGCGAGATGTAATTGCTCGTGGAGCGGCTGCGCCAGGTCACGTAGTGAACTTGGGCCACGGTGTGCCGCCTGAAACAGACCCAGATGTAATTACCAAACTTGTTGCCCTAGTTCACCAGGATATTTAGCCTCAATGCCAGACTCAACCGCAATACCAACCGCCGCCGTCATTGGCGCGGGAATTGCCGGTTTAGTCTCTGCCAAACGCCTAGTCGACGCTGGCTACGCCGTTGAAATTTTTGAGGCAACTGATCGCACCGGTGGGCTCATTGCGCCGGCTCAAATCGGTGAAATAAACATAGATGTCGGTGCCGAATCTTTTGCCGTGAGCACGCCGGTGGTTGCGCAACTTTGCGCCGAGTTGGGTATCGAGAACCTGGTTGTTTCGCCACAGCGAAGTGACGCTCGAATTCTTAGCACGAAGGGGGCCTATCTGATTCCGCACGGCGTGCTGGGAATTCCAAGCAATCTCGATGACCCCGCACTTGCCGAGGCAGTGGGGCAAGTTGCCGTTGACCAAGCAAAGCAGCTTGACGCTGAGCCGTGGGTGAGTGAACCCGAGGTCACAATCGGCCAGTTAGTGAAAACCCGGCTTGGCCAGTCATTCGTTGATGCTTTTCTAACCCCAGTGATTGCCGGTGTGCATTCTTCTGATGCTCAAAAACTTGAAGCAGCAACGGTTGCCCCCGGTTTGTTGGCTAAGGCGAGTGAACTTGGATCGCTAGTGGCAGCGGTCGCTGAAATCAGAAAATCTGCGGCTAGGCCAGGTGCCGCTGTGGCCTCGATTGCCGGTGGCATGCACCAACTGGTTGCCGCTCTAGAGTCAAGTTTGCGAGCGACTGGGGTCACATTCCACTTCAATCACAAGGTCGTTACGGCGAGCCAGCTCAATCAGTTTGACAAGGTGGTCTTGGCCTGCGGCGTTGACGGCGCGGCACAATTGCTAGCCGACCAACCAGAACTTCAAGAACTTCTCAGCCAAGTAACAGCGGTAGATGCAGCCGTTGTCGCACTGTTAGTCGAGTCAAGCCAACTGAATGACTACCCTCGCGGAAGCGGAGTCTTAGTTGCCTCAGATGTTGCTGGTGTCTCTGCCAAAGCGGCCACCCATGTGAATGCTAAGTGGCAGTGGGTGCAGCAGCAGCTAAGGCCCAACCAGCACATTCTGCGGTTCTCGTTTGGCCGGAATGGATTGCTGCCAGCTGCTCCAGAAGAGTTGGCCCAATTGGCCACGGCCGATGCCAAAACAATTTTCGGCATCACCGAACTCAGCGTGCTCGATTCGGTTACCCAGGTCTGGCCAAAGGCACTGGTTCAAGCCGGCCCCGGGCATGCGCTTATCGTTAATCGTGTTCGAGAGGCACTAATGAATAATCCGCGAATCGAGATAATCGGTGCGGGTCTTGGGGGCAACGGCATCACTGGAATTTTGAGTGGAAAGAGATAAACAAAAATGACCGAAACAACCAAACGCCCAACTCCCAGTGAGATCAACGAGACCATTCACTACACGACGTTTTTGGCCTATCAGCTAGAAACCCGCGTCGATAGCTCAGACGCCGCGACTCAGTCTTATCTTGATTGGGTTGCCGAGTGCCAGGCTGCCGGCGTTACCGTTCGCGGTGCCTATGACCTAACCGCTTTGCGTGCCGATGCGGCCCTGTTGCTTTGGTTGCACGCTGACACAGCCGAGCAGTTGCAAAAGGCAACTCACGCTTTTGCCCGTACCGAGTTTGGCGCGAACTTCTCACCAACTTGGACTGGCATGGGCATTCACCGCCCGGCAGAATTCAACCGCTCACACGTTCCGGCATTTATGCAGGGCTATGCGCCAAAGACTTGGCTGTGCTTCTACCCATTCGTGCGCTCGTACGAATGGTACCTATTGCCTGAGGCTGAACGCGCCGAGATGCTGCGCGAACACGGCATGGCTGGCCACACGTATAAGGGCGTGCAGAGCAACACGGTTTCATCGTTTGCCCTGGGAGACTACGAGTGGCTTTTGGCCCTTGAGTCTGAAGATTTGCACGAAATTGTTGACATGATGCGCACTCTAAGAAATACAGAAGCCCGCCGCCATGTTCGAGAAGAAGTACCTTTCTTCACCGGAAGCATTCTTGACCCAGCTTTGATTGGAGCTACTTTCGCATGACCTATGACGCAATTCTTCTAACCTCATTCGGTGGCCCAGAGGGCCCAGACGAGGTCATGCCTTACCTAGAGCGGGTGACTGCTGGCCGCGGTGTTCCACGCGAGCGCCTAGAAGAGGTATCGCACCACTACTTGGCCCTGGGTGGCGTTAGCCCAATCAACGAGCAAAACCGTGCACTCCTCGCAGCCATGCGCAGCCACTTTCCAACTCGCGGCATCGACATTCCTATCTATTGGGGTAACCGCAACTCTGAGCCGTACTTTGCCGATGTTCTAAAGCAAATGTATGAAGATGGCCACCGCAACATCTTGGCCTGGGTCACCAGCGCCTATTCGTCTTATTCTGGCTGCCGCCAGTACCGCGAAAACCTTGCCGTTGCCCTGATTGAAACCGGCCTAGAGGGCAAACTAAACATCGATAAAGTGCGTCACTACTTTGACCACCCAGGTTTCATTGCGCCAATTGCCGATGACCTCGCCGACCAGATCTCAGCCATGTACCAGGACGGTCTAGCCGCTGGCGACATCCAAATCATGTTTGCTACCCACTCCATTCCAACTGCCATGGGTGTTAGTTCAGGCCCAGAGTCTCGCCGCGACGAGTTTGCCGAACTAGCCGGCGAAGGTGGCGCCTATGCTGCTCAGCACCTGGCCGCCGCAGAAGAGACTATGAAAAAGGTTGCCCAAAAAATCGGTGCTGATCTGCCAGCGTGGTCACTGGTTTACCAGTCGCGCTCTGGTTCGCCATCGGTGCCATGGTTAGAGCCAGATGTCAATGACGCAATCAACACTGCCGCTGACGCTGGGTCAAAGGGTGTAATCATTGTGCCAATCGGCTTTGTCAGCGACCACGTTGAGGTGATCTGGGATCTCGACAACGAGGCCAAAGAAACCGCCGAAGAGCGTGACCTAAAGTTTGCTCGCGTGGTCACCTCAGGCGTTGCCCCAGAGTTTGTAAATGGCATTGCCGACCTAATTCTTGAGCGCCAGGCTGGCGCTGAACGCAAAGCCCTTTCTAAACTGGGCCCATGGGTTGATGCCTGCGCAGTGGGTTGCTGCCCAAACCTTCGCAAAGAGCTTCCGGTAATTGCCGAGGCCAAATAAGGAGCAAAAATGGCTGAGCACAAAACCCTAAAACTAGAGGGCATGACCTGCGGTCACTGTGTGGCATCGGTCACAAAAGAACTTCAAAAGATCGACGGTG
>JACCDN010793763.1_pt1 | contig 12565 bp, 12 predicted proteins | sample 7441691 | NCBI WGS metagenome assembly JACCDN01 (sample SAMN15323439, study PRJNA562643) | freshwater metagenome | isolation source: river surface water | place: USA:Blue River Watershed | collected 2017-08-16 | reverse complement strand
GTTGACTTTGAAAGAGCGTTAGCAAATTTTGTTGGAACACGTCACGCACTTTTTGTTAACTCCGGATCCAGTGCAAATCTTGTTACACTCAGTGGTTTAACAAGTAAGAAGCTCGGCGAACGAGCCTTGAAGCCAGGCGATGAAGTTCTTACTGTCGCAATGGGATTTCCAACGACTGTAAATCCAATTATTCAAAATGGTCTGAAGCCAGTCGTTGTTGATGTTAATTTGGATACTTTAGATGCTAACGCAACTCGATTAGAAGAAGCAATCTCGCCAAAAACAAAAGCGATCATGATGGCTCATACCCTTGGCAACCCATTTGATCTAGATACCGTGCAACGCTTATGTAAAGAAAATAATTTATGGTTAATTGAAGACTCTTGCGACGCCCTTGGCTCTACATACAGAGGCCAGCGCACAGGTAGCTTTGGCGATACTGCGACCCTTAGCTTCTACCCAGCTCACCACATCACTACCGGTGAAGGCGGAGCGGTCTTTGTGAAGTCGCCATTGGTTAAAAAGCAAGTCGAGTCTTTCCGTGACTGGGGTCGTGACTGCTATTGCGAAACGGGAAAAGACAACACTTGCGCAAAGCGCTTTGATTGGAAGCTTGGCGATCTTCCCGAAGGCTACGATCACAAATACACATATAGCCATATCGGTTACAACTTGAAGGCAACTGATATGCAGGCAGCGCTTGGACTTACACAGTTAGCAAAAGTCGAACTATTCATTCAAAAAAGAAAAGATAACTACGCATACTTCAAAAAGCATTTATCAGACATTGAAGGTCTTTCTATCGCGCAGGCGACACCACACAGCGATCCATCTTGGTTTGGATGTCCTATTACTCTGGAACCTAAACACCCAGTAAACCGCGAAGATTTACTTCGATTCCTAGATTCTCGCAAAATTGGAACCCGTCTGTTGTTTGCTGGAAATATCACAAAACAACCTGCTTACAAAGATGTCGATTTCCGAGTTGTGGGCGATCTGACAAACACTGACATTGTTATGACTAGGTCATTTTGGGTGGGCGTATACCCAGGTCTAACGACACAAATGCTAGACTATGTAATTGAATCAATCACAGATTTTATGGCTGGGAAAATTCATTAAATGCATTACTTGGTGACAGGGCATACGGGATTTAAAGGCGCATGGCTTTCGCTAATGTTGCACATGCAGGGTCATACCATTTCTGGGATCTCACTTGATCCCGCGGAGAAATCACTTTTTAGTCAAGCAAAATTAAATAACATTTTTCAGAATGATTTCCGGATTGATATTCGTAATTCAGTTGAATTGTCCAGAGCAGTTAAAAAAATTGATCCTGAGGTCATCATTCATCTTGCTGCTCAACCCTTAGTGCGTGAATCCTATAGAGATCCAGTTGGAACATTTGAGACTAATGTCTTAGGCACGCTAAACCTCCTGGAGGCCACAAAGGCTCTTACTAATTTACGCGCAACCTTAATCATCACTACAGACAAGGTTTATAAGAATCACAACCACCTTCGCGGTTATGTTGAAACTGATGAACTAGGGGGAGATGATCCCTACAGCGCATCTAAGGCTGCGGCTGATATTGCAACACAATCATGGACCAAAAGTTATGCAACCTCGCCGATTGCAATTGCGCGAGCCGGAAATGTCCTAGGTGGGGGTGACTGGGCAATTGATCGAATAGTTCCGGATCTAATCAACGCAGTCCGTGAAGGTAAGCAAATACAGATCCGGAATCCAAATTCTATAAGGCCGTGGCAGCACGTCCTAGACTGCTTAAATGGGTATCTGATTCTTATCAATGCAATGTTGAAATCTGGATGCGAAGGTGCATGGAATTTCTCTCCGAACCCCGATCAGATTTACACCGTGGGAAAACTATCGTCGGACTTATTGAGCTACTTCGATAGCCCTGATATGTGTCTGGTCTCAGGTGATGCAATTCAACCTCATGAGTCAAAAATTCTCTTATTGGATTCGAGCAAGTCAAGAACACAATTAGGATGGGTCGATAAATACGATTTCTATAGAACTGTGAATACCACAGCTAATTGGTATCTAAATAACTCAAACCTAAATATTCGCGATCTGACTATTAGTCAAATAAATGAATTTTGGAATTTTTAGTTCCAATTTCGCCAAGGCGCACGATTTTCTTCCCACAGTTTTGAAAGCAATTGAGTTTCCCGATATGTATCCATCGGCTGCCAAAACCCATGATGCTTATAGGCCATTAGTTCTCCATCGGCTGCCAAGTTTTTGAGCGCAGTCTCTTCTAAAACACAGTCTTCACTCAGATAATCAAAAATCCTTTGTTCGAAAATAAAAAAGCCAGCATTTACCCAATTGTCCATGATTGGCTTTTCGATGAAGGCGGAAACTTGGCCATCCTCAGAAATCGAAACCATCCCGAATCGGCTTGTAGGTTTAACCACACTGACTGTTGCCGCTTTTCCGTGACTAAGATGAAATTCAAGAAGCTCCGAAACATTGACGTCGGCTAAACCGTCTCCATACGTGCACAGGAAGCGGTCTTCTTTCAGAAGATCCTTGGCAAGAAGGATTCTGCCACCGGTATTAGTAAGCTCTCCCGTGTTAAGAATTTCAACAGTCCAATTAGGATTCATAATTGTTTCAGATTGTAGAGATTCTATTTTTGTGGTTTGTCCGAATTTGACGCGAACACTTGAGGCCATAGTTTCATGCGCAAGAAAGTATTCTTTTACCTTTTCACTTTTGTAGCCAGTGCAAATAGTAAATTCACAAATTCCAAAAGAGCTTAAATTCTTCATAAGGTGCCACAAAATTGGATGCCCGCCAATTTCAACCATTGGCTTTGGTCTAAACTCTGTTTCCTCTCTGAGACGCGTACCCAGACCACCAGCTAATATGACCGCTTTAAGCATTTTGCCCTTCCTCCGGGTTTGAGTAAGTATTGAGTTCACGAGAGTCCGATTTAATTCGAATATTAACAGGATTAACTTCAAGATTGTAAAGTCGTCCCAGAATCTCAATAACGAGTGCAAATCCTGAACTTATTATTGAAATTGCGAAAAATTGAAGCGAGGCTAGTGATGTCCACCCAATGACTGTACGCCAACCTAGAACGAAGGCAAGGATTAAACCAACAAAACTAATTATTGAAATACAACTACAAAATAAAGCAAAACCTACAATTCTTTTTCTTAGATTTACGCTATTTGATAAGAAACCATCAAATGCTAAGTTTAACTTAGAATTAAAATCAAATTTTGTCTCACCACTTGACCTTAAAGTTCGCTCGTACGGAATCAAATGCTCAAATTTAAATTGAGTTGATATCTTCGACCTGATAAATTGATATTGTCTTGGGCTTCTAGAAATTTCCTTGTATACGCTTTTGTCAATCAAGTAAAAATCTTGTATGCCTATTGGGTGATCCGTGTCCGATGCCCAATTAAGAATGCTATAAAAAATACGCCTGGACGATCGGTCAAAAAATTTCTCTTGGCGCTTAGAAATCTGTCCTGCCACTGCTTTAGCTCCTCGCTGCCATTCGATCAATAACACGGGGATTAGGTCAATAGGATCCTGCATATCTGCTTGGTAAATTACAAGTGCTTCAGTCTCGACCATAGAAAAAGAATTCAAAAGCGAGTTTTGATAGCCGTAATTTCGGGAAAGCTGAACAGCCCTAGCGTTTGGTTTGGATCTGACCCAAATCGAAATTAGTTGCCAGGAACTATCAGTTGAGTGGTTATCGGAGAAGAAAAAATGTACCTCAGTATCAAATTCTTGCAAAACCTTTTCAATTCTTTCTAACTCTTTGAATAATTTTGGGAGTGCTTCTTCTTCATTCAACACCGGAATCACAATAGTTAGTGATCTTTTCACTTATTCACCTCGCTGTTGAGCGCATTTCGAAATGAGCTCACTTCCGAATAGATTGGTTCCCATGGCAACGACTTCAAGAAAATGGGAAAGGTTTTTTGCTCGAACGCATCTTCGTTAGCGCTAATTGTATGCCTTATTCCCAATGCTCTTGCAATTTCAGTGCTGGAATATGACCTTCCATTCGAAATAAGTATTTTTCTGGGTAAATCAACTTTTAATACTCTCTGTATAGCTCTAGCTACATCACTCACATGTATGAAATCATATTTTCGATTAGGGTTTCTTAAATTTGGCGTTTTTTCGTTAAGCAACATAGGGAATAGCTTATGTTGTGGATCAAAAGCTGAGAATTGATAGCCGACTCTCAGCCATGTGCTATTTTGTGTTTTGTTGAGGACCCATTCTTGAAGCTCAGACTTGCATTCGGAATACAAACATTCAGGATTTGATGGGGTATCATCAAAGACCAAAGGCGTACTGCCAACCTCAGCTATCGATCCAATCCCAAAAATATTCCCACTTGAAACATCTGTAAAGGCTTTTATCAGTTTCTTCTACTTTCCTAGAATTACTTTGTTGTCTTCATGATTACGATAATCAATTCTACTTACTGGCCAAGCAGCATGAACTAGGAGCGCATCGTTCATCCTGTCGGCTAAGGAGAGTTTAATTTCATTTAAGTTTTGGAGGAAATTGCTGGGCCTTAATGAAAGATAAATGACGTCATATTCGCGACTAAATTGTTTAACAAGGTTTCCGCCTAATTTACCATTAGCGCCCGTCAGGATTATTACACTTCTAGCCACAGATTAGATCATGATTCTGGTCGATATCAGAAATTAATTTAGGTTGCATAGGCCATTCAATATTTAATTTGGGATCGGACCACCTAAGACCTTTATATGAATCACTCTGGAAACTTTCATCCATTCCGTATATTAGCTCACAATGATTCACCAATGTGATGAAGCCGTGCGCAAAACCTGGCGGAATCAGTAGCGTGATTCCATCTGAAGCATGCAATTCCATTGTTTGGTGGTCGAGATAACTTGAAGAATCTGGTCTCACATCCACTACAACATCAAAAATTCGACCCCTAATACACTTAACTAATTTATTTTCGGCATGCGGCTCTACTTGATAGTGGAGTCCCCTAAGAGTTCCCTCTATCGGATTATTAGAATGACTAATTTGAACCAATTTTCTTTCGAGGGAAATTACCTTTGTATCAAACATTCTTTCCCACCGACCTCGTGCATCGGAGTGAATCTCTGTCCTAATTAACTGCACCTCTGAGAATTCTCTTCTCATTAGGTTCTCACTTTCATCGATGGAGGTCTAAATTGCCAATCTTTCTGACATTTCAGACGAGTACAATCTCTTCATGTCGTATTCATAACGTATTGCCCTAAAATAATCAGCATCTGGGTACATAATGTCGAAATGTTTTTTCTCTAGTACCCAATCCTTCGTGAGATAGATCCTAGAACCTTCACACCTAGAAATTGCCTCATGACATTTCTTCACAAAATCTTCAGAAGTGCGGTTGGCCCGAAAATCAACCGCTATTGACCAACCCTTTCCAGGGAATCCAATAATTCCGACATTGTTCTCGGATATGATCTTTACCCCGATAAGAAATACGGGTTGATTTTTAATAATTAAGTTAAGAACTTCTTCCGCTTCTTTCTCCGACCCAAATGGTGAAAAGAATTGCACCTCATGAAAACCTTTTCTACCAAATAATTTATTCCAGAAGCCTAGATCAATGAGGGGGAAGAAATATTCTCTCTTCGAAACAATTTGATTTTTCATTCTGCTTTTTCTCTGATATTTCTTCATGGTGAAGACATTGTAAAGTGCAATTAATGGACTATTAATGAATCTTCCAAAAGAATATTTTCCATTAATCAAATTTTGTGATTCCTTTAAGACCTGAAAAGGTGAACTTTCTTCCGCTTCGTTTGCGTAATGAATAAAGCCTTTGCCCTTATTAGTTTGGTATCTACCATCAAGCCATCCGATTGCGTAATCATAATTTTTCGATTCTGTTTTCAGATTTTTGAGCATTTCATTTAACCCATTAACAACAATAACTCTGCTCTCCAAATGACCAGATTTAATTGGTTTTATTGAGATCTCACAATCAATAATAATGCCTGTTAAGCCACATCCACCGATAGTTGATTTCCAAAGCTTGGTATCTTTACTTGTAATTTGAATTTCTTGGTCATTAATGATCAAAGTCATGCTCTTCAAATGTCTTGAAAAAGAACCGTGCTTGTGGCTGTTCTTGCCGTGAATGTCTGAAGCTATGCATCCCCCGATAGTTGCATAAGCAGTACCAGGAACCACAAATAGTTCAAAACCATGTGCACCTAGATAATTAAGTGCATCGATGATCCGTGTACCCCCGGAAACCCTCAACACTTTTCTCCCAAAGTCGATCTGCATTTGATTTGGGGCGACATTGGTCGAATTAGATCCATATTTAAAGTTTGAGTCGCCGTATGACCGACCACCACCTCTCGCAATTGTAGAAGTGAAGACAATTTGTTTTCTTTGCAGTTTGCGCCACCGAACAATAGGATAGGACCAACTTGGCGATTGCATACTATTCCTTCGTTTCTCTAGAGGAGAGTAAATCAAATCTCATGACGCTTTGTACTTGCAAAGCACCGTTTACCTAAAAATTCAACAAACCCTAGTACCCTTGTCTGCATGCGAGGTTTAATTATTTCACCAACTTACAATGAAGTAAATGGCATCAAGGCACATTTGGAGGGGATTTTCAACGTCACTTCGCAATTTGATGTCCTGATTGTTGATGATGATAGTCCCGATGGAACATCCAATGTGGTATCAAAGGTAGCCGAAAGCAATAGCAAAGTATTTCTCTTGAACAATGGCAGGAAATCTGGTTTGGGTGGTGCTTATCTTGCGGGATTCAAGTGGTGTTTGGAAAGGAATTATGACTTCGTCATCCAAATGGATGCAGATGGTAGCCATCCTTACGAAGTCTTGCCTATATTGGCTGAAAAAATAAAATCTCAAAACCTAGTTATCGGCTCGCGCTATGTGATTGGTGGCAGACTTGAGAATTGGCCACTCTCGAGACAACTAATTTCGAAATTCGGAAACTTTCTCGCAAGAAAAGTTGTAAAGGTTCCTGTTCTTGATGTAACTGGTGGATTCAAGGCAATAAAGGTTGAGAATTTGCGAAAGTTGAAATTTGATTCTTTAAGGGTTCAGGGTTATGCGTTTCAAATAGATCTATTAAGGAATCTAAGTGATCAAAAACTAAGTTTTATAGAAATACCAATCACATTTACAGAACGTAGAAGCGGTAAGAGTAAAATGTCTATTGGAATAATTGTGGAAGCAGTCAAAATGATTTTTCTGTGGTACATCGATGACGTTAAGGCTAGAAAGTTTTGAATTCTCAGATTTAAGTTAAATTTTTCAATATAAACTCCTGTGCCCACCCATCCCATGTTTGACTAGACGCAACCTGAAGATCCTCGTCTACTCTTCGATTTTCAATGATGTCTCTAATTTTCTGAGCCCAATCTAAACTTGAGTTGAAATCCGCAACATGAACTAGTCGACTTAAGTCAGCAAATTTATTCATAGGTTCCACGTTATTTACAATTACATGAATTCCGTTTGAAAACGCTTCAGTTATTGGAAGGCCATATCCTTCTATCAAGCTCGGAAAAACGAGTGCGATAGATTTTTTGCTGACTTGACGAACAAGCGCATCTGAAGCACCTTCTATGATTTTTACCTTTCTTTTGTTCTCAGGTGTCAAACTCATTTCAAAGGAATCATCTCCCCAATTATGATGTGCAAAAATGTAAAAGTTGGATTCTATACCCAATCTAGAAAGATGATCCAGCGCTCGAATTATCAAAGAATAATTCTTTCTTACAAGTATCGTCCCTACTGCGTAAACGAATTGAACATTTGAATCTTCAATCTCTTTTAAGATATTTGCCTCTTTTTTACTCAACTTTGGTTCATCGCTTGTTTGGCTGATGATTGGAAATGGATAAATGCAGATGTGCGTGCTCCTATCCGGATCTATTGGAAATATTGTGATTATCTTCTCGATATCTTTTTTTACCGTGTCAGAACTACAGAAAATACGACTTGCGTGTGCCACAAGTTTCAAATACAAGTTGAACTCGTTAGTACTTCCTTTGGGCATTAATTCTGGAAATGTCAATGGGATCGCATCATGGACATATAGATCTATAGGTGTTATTCCTCGCATAGCTAGTATCAACAATGCTTCGAGGTGAGATCGGTCGGCTGGCAAATCAGGGATGAATAATCGCCCTTGGATCATATCTTCGACACTCAACTGATTATCTGCTGTTGTAACGGGTAATAGCTTATCTCGAATTATTTTTAACGTCGTCGACAGTCCAGAGAATAAAGAGTTGTTTCTACTTACAACTCGAGTGATGTATTTAGTCCAGATGAGGAATCCAAATCTAAGCATCACTAACTTACATTTGTTTACAATTTCTGTTCCGTGCCTCGAAAAGTAGCCTTTTTTACCTTCTATTTCATTTCTGCAATAGTGAAAATTGCCATCTTGGAAAAAGATCGGCACAAAATTGGTTACATTTGTCTCGCGAAAAGACATCACCACTCGCTGTATTCCTGTAATTCTAGTTTGCTTCAATAACTGAGTTACATCGCAAAAGACTTTTCCATTCACCCCAAGATGAACATTTTGGATATTAATTTCTTCATACAAATCACTTAAATGTTCATATTCTGACCACTTTGGGTGCCTTCCCAAAATCTTGTGTGCAGTCAAATAAATATAGCGGTTCTTCTGAATGTCCACTAACAAGTCACCTTTACATCGCTGACTAAAATTCCTAGTTCTCGTACATCCAAATTGTCGCTCTGAGTGTTTATTGGGCGGGCGCTATTTGAAATTTTGAGCCAGACATCTGTGTGCTTGAAAGCTTGATTGATATCTACAACAACTGAATTCCCACCTACATCAAGCTTTTGATTTGAATTCCCGTTGAGTAATTCCACTTTGACGTCACTATTGAGTTTTGAAAAGGGAAGCACTATCTGTTTTGCATTCTGAATATTTGGAATCTTCAAATTGACGTATCCATTATTCGACCAGAATGGTCCTTGTGGCGCTGGCCACCAACCTTGCCCTAAATTTGATCGTGAGATAGAAATACTGGGTGTGCAATATTCGATCGTTTGATCAACATCGACAATTGGTTCCAAAATTTTTATCGAAGAAGTGTTCGACTTGTTTCGCTCAAGCCCGCACAGAACTAACGCGTCTTCGAGTTGCGGCCAATCCGGTTCACCATTAGGTAGGTATAGAGCGAACTTTCGATTCAAATTACTGTTTGAAAGGCAATTCTCGACCAAAACATCGGGGGTGATTCCCCACCATTGGGCCAGCCAAATGGGTTGGGTTATAAGATTTGGTTCCAATACTCCAAACATCGGGGTATCTAGAGCAATCAAATCTGTTACACCTAGATCCTTAATCGAATTTGTGTCTTGACTAAGCTTTTGAAGAGATTCGTAAGTTTTTTCGTCTGTCCAGATCCCCTTCAAGGGACCTATTGATATTTGAAACTTATCCTGAAACACCGATGCTTGCCTATATGGCATTAGCAACCCTGAATAGACGGTCATAAAAACAACTCCGGCCACGAGAGCCGAGGCAAATGGGAAAAGATTAGGCATCTTTAGCTTATTGACTGTCGATCCGCTTGCGAGATAGGCAATCAATATTAAAATTGTGCCGGAAGATGCCGATAATATTCCCCAAGGTTCATTTATCGAACCTAAAGGCTGTGTAAGCACAAGGCTGAAACACAAGAGATAAAGATATTTGTTAGAGTTTTTCGGACTTGCACTTCTATAACTGGATCGTAGCGTGGCACCTATTAGATAAATTGCAATCGCAACTAACAACATCATGAGCAGTCTCAAGTAGTTGTAATTAGATGGGAACCCAACTTGTGAATCTAGATTTAGTCTAGATATTACAATTGCCAAAATGAAGAAAATGGACAGAAAAAAAGTGCTATACAGTTGCGCTCCTTTTGCGAATTTATACTTTCTCAGGCAAAACGCTAAGACATGAACAAGAAGGAATAGAGGTAAAAAGTATTTCAGCGAGAGTACGCTCTTAAATAGAATCTCAGATGATTTATGACCGAAATGCTCAGCTCGAACTGAATCTGTCAATACAAGGAAAATTTGATACAGATAGGACCTAAAAGTGCCATTAAGTAGGTAAAGCACAGCGAATAATAATTGCAACAGAAGGAGATAGATCCAGCAAAGCATTCGGTTTAAGCCAAAAAGCATAAACATAAAAATCAAAGAAATTGAAATGACTCCGCTCGAGAACTTCGAAAGAAAAGTAGCAAGCGATGACATGGCAAGTAGGAAAACTAGAAGGTATTGAACACGTTTAGATGTTCCGGGTGACTTAACGAGATAGACTATTGCAATAATGTTTACTTGCGTAAAAAGCACTACGGACTCGTTGTATCCCAGGAATGGCGGAAGATAAGAGTAAGAGAGAAGATTTCCCAATAACCCAAATGTTGCGACTTGAATAAAGTTTTTGTTTGAAATTGCTAACTTTATTCTTTGAAATAAATTCTTATTGAGAGTACTTTCTGAAACTTCTTTCAAATCGTACTTGGTTAGTAGAAGAGATAAGATCAATATCAATCCAGTTGATGCGATCAACCTTAAAAATCTAATTTCTAATACACTTAAGTTAAGAAGCGTTACTAATTCATGCCATATTACTGAAAAGCCAAAAGGCATCCCATCGTTGAATCCTATGTAAGAGCTAGCATAGATCCAAGCCTCATCCGTTAAATCGATTCCGTATCGAATTCGAATGCACAAAAACACCGTAACCGCGAAACTGATTAAAATAAAGACAAAATTTACCGCTGCAGGAGTCCGATAACTTAGAGACCTATGCACTGGTGGATACTCCTTAAATCGTTTTGAAAACTTTCGTCTAATTCTATCCTTGAGACGAGGTTTAATTGGTAACTTGTGGTGTGTTATTTCAATAATTTAGTCTTCTTACTAGTACTAGCCCTTAATCTAGAGGTATGGGAACACTCAGGAATTCACATGTTATTAATCTTTTATTTCAATTGATGACTTATGGCTTGATTGGAGTCTTGTGCGCATTTCTGGACTTGACCATATTTAAAGTTTTAATTTCTTTTGAGAACTCTGTTTCAATTAGTAATATTTTATCAATTACTTCCGCGCTCGTTGTGAGCTATATACTTAATTCAAAGTTTACTTACATGGTTCGACTCAAGAATATGTCAAATTTTTTTCGCTTTCTGATTTTTGGTGTGATTACGATCATTAGTTCGACCTTGCTTGTAAGAACATTAGTCACTGATTTTATGTTGGATCCAAGTATCGCCAAAACGATGAGCATCCTCCCTGCTGCGCTTCTCCAATTTAGTCTAAATCGATTTCTAAACTTCAAATGATTTATGGATTAATCCGAAGTTCGAAAGCAATTAAATTAGATAAAGACATGTCCAAATTTGGCACCAAAAAAATTTGGTGCATTTCTTAGCTAAGATCTCGCATGCGGCGGGCAGGGTTACCACTTACTAATGTGAATCGCGGTACGTCTCTCGTCACTACTGATCCTGCGCCAATGACAGACCATTTTCCAATCTGAACAGGTCCGATGCAAATACTTCCTGCTCCAATTGAAGCACCTGAATCTACTTGAACTCCAACCATGTCCCAATCAGAGCTTGATTTCAGAGTCATATCATTGTTGACAGCTCTTGGAAATTTATCATTTGTAAAAATCACCCCAGGACCTACAAAAACGCCGTCAGCGATTACAGTCGGTTCATAGATCTGGGCATTATTTTGAATCTTGCAATTTGAGCCAATAACTACACCGGGGCCAATGTATACATTTCTTCCAATAATCGTATTAGCCCCAATAGTCGCACCTTCACGTATCTGCGTGAAGTGCCAAACAACTACACCACTCGAAATAATTGCACTTTCGGCTATTTCTGCAGACTTAGAAATCACTTCTCTCTCCGATCAATTGGTAATTGCCCTATTAATCCAACCTGACAACACCACTTGGCGTGATCAAATCAACGGAAATAATTCCATACTCACCATCGTTTGCTGATGGATCAACGAACTCAACATCAGCACCATTTAAGCCATCAAGGATCTCAGTCTTAAACCAAGAATCAGCTAAGTGATCAGTATCTGCAATCGTAATCTTCTCAATTGACGCTACTGCTTTTCCGTCTTGTGATGGATGATCCGCGGTTAACCATTGAATAAAGAATGGAAGCTCGCGAGAATCAGTAATCTCATTAACGCCGATTTGCTTCCACTTAAGATCGCTGCCACCTGGACGTGTGCGGTGACCTTCGATTGCGCTGCGGCCAAACTTCTCTTCAACCTTTGAAATATCTTCAGTTGCAAAAACCCAAGTGAGCCAGCCGCCGCCTTCTTGTGCTTTCTTGCTAACAGCTTTGCCCCAAGGGGTTTGCTCTGTTGCAGGGTGATCTAGTGGGCAGACAACTTCGATGTATTGGCCGTTTTGAAGAGGCATTGTGAAGTTGCGAGTGCCAAAGCGTGGGTGGAC
>JACCDN010649371.1_pt1 | contig 12567 bp, 14 predicted proteins | sample 7441691 | NCBI WGS metagenome assembly JACCDN01 (sample SAMN15323439, study PRJNA562643) | freshwater metagenome | isolation source: river surface water | place: USA:Blue River Watershed | collected 2017-08-16 | reverse complement strand
GTTCTCGATAAGATTCATCCAAGAGTAGAATATGTGAAGATTGATCGTTGGGACACATGGTCTATGGACACAACTTTAGCTCAGATTATTCACCCTATGTTAGTTCAACTCAAGAAAGAGAAGCATGGTGTCCCTGGACACTTTGCCCATATGAAGAACCCTAGGACTGGTAAAGAAATCTCATGGCAGAAAGCTGAGAGACTTTGGAACCAAGAACTAGATAAGATGATCTTCGCTTTTGGTGAAATCTGTAAGGATGATTATGAGTCACAATTCTACACTCGAGGTCCAGAAGGTGATCCTCTACCGTGGGAAGATGGACATGTAGGTGGAACTTGGGATATGAAGAAACTAAAAGCTCATAATGAGAAGATTCAAGAAGGATTAGAATCATTCGGTCGTCACTACAGAAACTTATGGGACTAATATGTTTTCTAGAAATCATCTAGTTGGAATTTATGAAGAACTACAAGAATACGAGAGTATGAAGGATCTGGATACACCGTTGAGTGTCTTTGTAGATTTCGCTAGAGTAGCAGATGCCCATTGCTTTGGTTGGGTCGGTGAAGTGGATGATGAGTTTTACGAAATGGAATTGAGTTCGACGCAGATTAATTCTGCAAGGGATCTCTATGAAACGATAGCTCACGAAATGATTCATCTACATTTCCTCAGACAAGGTAATGAAGACTGGTGTGAACATACGCCAGAGTTTGGGGACATTGAACGAAGAGTGTTCAAAGAAATTGAAACTAAAGAAAAGTGGTAATTAACTTCTAGGAGAATTACAATGAGTGGAAATACAGTTATTGAACACATGCTATGTACAGGTTATACTAGAACCGAAGCTGTAACAAAACTGAAGGAACTACGAACTGAGTTGAAATCAGGAGAGTTCACCGCAGAAGAAGTTCTGAATGAATATGGAATTCCACCTACGACTGAAAACTTAATGTCACTGAGGGAATCATGAGTTGTGAGAACTGTAATGAAAACTATCAAGTAAAGGCGGAGACCAAGTCTCTGTCCTCTAGACGATTAGAAATATGTAAACAATGTGAACACCTAAACGCTCTCTACCAATGTAGGGAGTGTGGGTGTCTAATACCAGCCAAAGTGCTCATCACGAGTACTAAATGTCCACTACTAAAATGGTAGTCATCAAGTAGCTATGCAGTACATGAAGCATACTGCATCAATTTTACTGAGGGTGGTCAGGGAGCGAATCCCTGAACCCCTTCACGTATCTCTAGACCGTTCTGGTCGAATCAAATTCAAACCAAAATAGTACTAAAGTTATAATTAGAAATTACCTTTCAGACCTACCGCTTGAACTCATCGTCCTTAGGTGTAGCCATGTTCTTTTTGTACATCTCTAACTCTAATGCACGTTTCTCTAATTCAATCTCATAGAGTCTATTGCAATCTGGTCGAGTTCTAACCCCATCTAATGGGATGATAACTCTAGCGTAAACACCACCAGTTGTAGCAGGACTATAGGTTGAACCTCCATACAAACCTCCAGCATAGTTATTATACTGAGATTGTGCTACAAGTATACCAGTCTCTAAGTTCTTCTGAGACGAAACAGAAGTAGAACACTCAAATCCATTTATCTTCACGGAATCTTGACCAAAGTTAGATTGTGCCTGTGGAATAATCAGTGTGTTTCCTGTCTGTGCATATGCTGTTAAAGTTTGCATCAAACAGAGAGCAATTAAGATCTTTCTCATTAATATGCCCTCAATATAACGATATTACAAACACCAGATCTTACCTGCACATTAGCAGGTTTCTTGGTGGTGACATCGATATTCTTTCCGTAAGAATAAGAGCATACTTGTAAAGTTCTTGGGAGTGGTTTATCATTCTTCACATAGACTGCTATTTCTCGTGGAGCACTACCATACACTTGTGTGTAAGTCCTTTGGTTGCTAGCAAAGGGAATCGTTTCATCGTTCTCTTTTACCACCACATAGAATGTGTCTATATCTTTACGATAGTTGTTTATCATAGACGAAATATAAATTGTCTTAGCGCCATCTTGAACTCTGTAAGATTGGTGAGTACCGCTTGAAAACCCATGAGCATACGCCCATGAGGATCCAAGTAGTGATAAGATAACAAATAGTAGTTTCATAGACTCACCTCTATGATCTTACTGCGCTACACAGGTAACGTCATAGGACATGGTATAGTTACCTACTGGTAATGGTGTACCAGGAGTAGCAATAGCTGAGTTCAACTGTAAAGTATCTTGACCTTCGTTTGCTAGGTTAGCTTCACGAGTAGTACTTGTAGTAGTACCAGAGAAGGAAGCACCAGCATTAGGACCATCACTGATCACAGGGTTCAAGTTGTTAACTCGATTGCCTGCAGAGATAGTTGGAGTCGTAAGAGTACCTTGCACTGCTGAGATCTTGAACTGATTTGCTCCGTTGTTAGTAACAGTAGCTTGAGCGGGGTAGCCACCTGAACCAGGAGTACCAATGGCATCTCCAGGAACTGAAGCTGTGGAAACACCCAGCACGCCATCTGCAATGTTTGAAATAGAGCAAGATGCACTGATTGTTCCAGAGTTCTGCATTGTTTCAGCGTATGCGGTCTGAACTGCGAATGCCGTGAATACGGCTAGTAAAATTTTCTTCATAGGAATTCTCCATAAAATCTCTCCAGATTGTAGGGATGATAATGTTTGTAATAATACTCTAGAAGACTCTTTCGAATCCTCTAGATATTACTACTTTAAGTTTGGAACTTTTAGGTCCATCTTACCATCAGACTTAAAGTCACGCTTCTCGTTGATGTCTTCTTTGATGACAGACTCAGTGCCACTCCTTGTGTTACCCATACGGTCTGACGTAATGTTCACTTGGCATGACGCTAAGAGACACACTACGCCAGAAGCTGTAGGTTGCTGAGGAGTGGTACAAGCAGACAACAGAAATACACCACATATGACTAATAAAGGTTTTAATACTCTAATCATGATGTACTCCTTAGATATTTAGTGTTAATTCAAATCTAAATTGAATGCAAGAGAAATTCTTGCTTTATCTGATAGGTTAGGTCGAACAGCATGTTCAAGAAAAGAAGGAAATAGTATCAGAGAACTGTCTTCAGGTGTTATACTTGAATCCTGATACTGATACGGCTTCCAAAGCTTTAAACCTGTAGAGTCACTTCTAAGAATTAAATCTCCAGAATCTTTAGGAACTCTGTGGTAAAAACAACCAGATATAGTGTTGGTATGTATGTGGAAGTCTTGGTATCCTTTACTATCTGTGACATTCAACCAAGATTCTTTTATACTGAACTTTAGGTCGTTACCTATAAACTTTTCTACATGTTCTCTTATATAATTTCTCAATAACAACATTTTGTCTAGAACGTTGACCTTGTTATCGTCATATCTGAATGAAGTCTTAACATTACAATGCCAAGGGTTTGATAGCTCCGTTACAGCTAGTGCGTTTTCTATCTCAGCATCAATTAAAGATCTTTCTCTTTGATCGCCAGTGAACTTAGTGTAGTAAACTGGAGTTGGGAACAGGAGCATAGTAGACATAGTAGCTCCTAATCAAAAGTCACTACCATGGCCACTCGTCGATCACCAGCTCCACATGGTTCTATCCAATGTGTCTGACCGTCAAAGTAAACTACATCATACTTGTTTGGTTTATGTTTAGGGTGTCCTTCTACGTTGACAACTCCTTCACCGAATTGATTAAGATAGAATAACCAAACTTTATGATCAAAAGCATGATCTGTGTGTTTGTTTGTGGTTATACCATCTTGTTTATATTCGTCTTTCCAAGTACTGTTTATGGCTGCTCGATATATGTGATTTACTTTAACATTGTTCTCTGAACACCATTTATAGAATAAAGTAATACAAGGATCGTAATAGCTAGACGCTACTTCACCGTTTTCACCTTTTATGTCACTTCTTCGTAACAATGTGTGTGAAAATTGGTTTACTTTCCCATAACCTTGACCAAAATACCAAGAAAACTCACCACCCAGAATATGAGTGATGAGTTCTTGTTGTTGTTCTGAAGGTTTTAAGTTTGAAACTATCATACATCTCTCCTATGTATTTTAATTTATTTCTTTAGAACAAAAGTGAGAATGACTCGACCATTGCCACCTCTAGCACTTCCACCACCATCGAAGCAACCACCAGCTGCTGCTGGATCGTCAGCTTGTTTAGTGGAGCCTTGATGACCACCTCCAGTACCTCCTCCATAGTCTGCAGTTCCTCTATTAGGTCCACCACCACCCCACTCAGAGTGTGCACCCTGACCAGAAACTGGATTAGTGTGTAGAGGATTTAAAGCTACAGAGCCAAAAGAGTTTGTGTCATAAGCTCTTCCCCAACCAGTGCCATTTCCAGGAGCGATTTTAGCGATCATAGCACCATCACTAACTTTGTAGAGTTCAGTTGGACCACCAGATCCACCATTACCCCATGAGTCTGGGATCCTACCATCAGATCTACCTTGACCACCTCTACCTACAAGTACTCTAATACCGTTGTTTATAGTATCAACGTCTGTTATTTCAAAGTAGGCACCACCGCCACCTGAGTTTCTACCTAGAGCTTCGTTACCTCGCCAGTCTTTTCCAGCGCCACCACCAGCCCAAGCACGCACAATAATCTTTTCAACTTTACCAGCCAAATCTGGGTGTTCAGAAGGCTTATAGAAGAACTCATCAGAACCTGAGTTACCAGGATCGCCTGACCTGTTTCCGTAGTTTCCATCCCATTGAATCATATGATTAGAACCAACAGAAGAAGATTTTGTACTTCCTGCTTCATCAACAGTACCATATAATTCACCATATCCAGGATATTTGAATTCTGTAGCCTGTACCTGTTTAGTAGCAGCTGCACCATTTGATGTAGATTGCCACCACCAAACATTTTGATTAGCAAGTATTGATTGCCAAATGTTTGCAGCCTTATTCATAATACCAAACTTAGCTGCACCATAGAAGTCACTAAACTTGATAGGTCCACTTGATGGAATAGGACCATTCTTACCAGTGATACCTGAGGGAACTCGCTTACCACCTGCGTAGAATTGACCTAGAGATACTGGTCTTTCTGGATCAGTAACATCAGGAGCTGTCATCGTGATTTGTGCTAAAGTACCATCTGAGGTAAACTTGTGAACAGTCCATCCAGCTCTACTAGTAGTGTCTACAGAACCTCCAGTATACTTTGGAGACCCTTGATAGGCTACTATAACAATACCATCAGATCCATCAGTCCTTCCTGATCCACCGTTTCTACCACCACGACCACCATGTCCAAAGTTTCCACCATCTGTCCAACCTGTAGCATCGTCTCTAGCGTCTGCGTTATTAGTACCGGATCCGCCACAAGCATACCATACTGGAGAGCCAGTAATTGATGATTGAACACCATTACCTCCTCCAAGACCTCTACCTACACCACCAGCTCCACCGCCACCTGATGATCCGTAGTTATTAGAGTGTTGAGACGGACCACCATCATGTCCTTGTCCTGCAGTTCCAGATCCAGGTTGACCGTCCTGTCCAGCACCACCACCAGATCCTCCTGAGTTGGCTCTACCAGATCCTTGTCCCTGTCCTGCTCCTCCACCAATAGCTGTTAGTCCAGCAAAAGTGGAATTAGAACCATTGACATTATTGCCACCTTTTCTTCCTACAGTTATAGAATAGGTATTAGTAAGAGAACTTAAAGTACCCTGCAATAGACCGCCAGCACCACCACCGCCAGCATTGGCACCACCACCACTCCAATCTGCGCCTCCGCCTCCTCCAGCAACCACTAGATATTCTATACTAGCTGGTGGAGTCCAAGCTGGAATGGGACCTTTGTACGGCTGCTGAGGAAACTCAGGTTTAATATCTGCGTCAAGTCCCAATGGACCTGTCGATTTTATTGTCATATTCTCTCCCTTATACTAACATCATTCTAGCCATCGTGATAGAATCACCAGCTGTAGGTGTCAACACCAAAGTATCACCAACTTTACTTGGTGTAACATCAGTAAGTGTTACCTCACCCATGATAGCATCAATGATATCTGATATAGCTTGATTCTGTTGAACAACAATATGATAATCCTGAGGTGCTGGGTCTTTAGAACCCTGAATTATTAAATGTAAAGTCTGAGAAATAGTAGCCTTACCACTGAAAGTAAACACATAAGGAGCATCAGCAGCGTGATTACCGTCTGTTGTTAGCTTCACTGACAAAGGATCAACTGGTATAGTAGCAAACGCAGTGATATCACCAGCAGCATCTATAGTATCTGTTACTAAGACTTTACCAGTGATCTTACCACCAGTCTTGTCATACTTCTTATCTAATAGTGCATCTATTTCTGATTTACTATAAACTGCACTCAAGTCTACACCAGCTAGATGCAGTTTACCACTAGTAACAGTTAGTATCTCTACATCTACAGTACCTGTATATAGATAAACTGTATAATCACTACCTGTTCCAGGTTTAGCCCACAGACCACCAGCTGTAAGATATGCTGGGCGACTAGCCCCACTATGAGTGGAAACTAGTGCACCGAACATACGATTTAGAATAGCAGCTAACTGATCACCATTGACTACTCCAGGATCTATATTAAAATCCGTAGTATTCGCTTGCGACATTAAATTACTCCTTAATGAATAACACCAAAGCCATCTGCTACAATATTAATTGTCACAGGATTAGTCTCTAGTTGTCCAGTTAATGTTTCAACACGGATGTCGAATCCAGCGTTGGTTATATTTAATACTTTTACTACTACATCGTGCTTAGAAACCACAATAGTGGAGACATAAGGTGCAGCAGCAAACTTCTTGTTGAATGTGAAACTCTTAGTACCAGTCACAGCTACTCCTAGGAATGTTTCCTTGCGAGAAGGCGCATTCAAATCAATTTCTCCAGACCCAATAATTACTTCAGTATTATTAACTGTAGTAACAAAGTTCAGTCTAAACTGAACATATTGACCTGTAGCCTGTGTAGTAGAAATCATGTGCATCCATGGAGTCCAACCGTTAGGATTCAACGCAGGATCATCCCTACTAGTTCTCATCTCAACCCAAGACGTGTAAGTATTGGCTCCAGCTGGAATAATATACTCCAAAGGCTGAGCGATACTCAAAGGTGTCCAATCATGCATCACTGACATCTTACCAGCAGCTAATTGAACATTCTGAGTTGCTTCGAAAGTCTGAATAGAACCTAAGTCTGTAATCTCATACTCATAGCGAGCAATTGTTCCAGGATTCAAATTAGCATTCAGAGAACTTCCAACTACTGTGAAGTTATCCTTAGTTCCACCCCAGCCAGTTTCTTCAGGTTTGATAGCTTGAAGTTTCATATTCTGCGGAAGCATGTGTATGTCTACAAACTCATCGTCGTGACCTGCGGATTCTAATCCTGGGATCAAACCTATAGCCTTGATCATGTAGAGACCAGACTGTAACTGTAGATTGAAACTAGTAGTGTCTCTATCGAATACACCCACAGCATGTGTGTTAGTGTTCCAATCTCCAGGCTGAGTTCCATTGATTCTACGGATCTCCCAAGATCTCACGAAGTCCTTGTTAGATGTACTCCAATCGAATGTACCACGACCAGTCGCAGGATCAACCTTTAGGGTCAATACTGGAGTTGCTGGTATGGTGTTGAACTTAGGAATTACTGGAGTTGCTGTCTCTGGTAGACCTGTTGCTCCTAGCTTAGAGATAGGAGTAATCTTGATCTGTCCAGCACCGTTCATGAATGTCTTATCAGTGAACTGATTGACTTCAAATGAGAATGCCTCACCAGTTGCTCTTCCAAGTACCTGAGGCTTCAATCCAGGGACTATAGCTTCAATTAGATAGTTCTGTAAGTTAGCACGGTTACCTGTCACATCCCAATGGGCTGTAACTGTAGTGACTGGATCAAGACCAACCTGACGATCAGTATAGGAAAACACTATGTTGTGAACTTCTAGGTTTGTCACAGGTTTCTGTCCTGGGATTAATCCTGAGTCCCAATCTGGTATCTTACCTTGGTCAGCATCATAGATAGCCTTGACGTATGGTACTAGAGTTAGAGACGCAGTGAATCCATCATTGATAGTTATATCTTTGACAGTATATTGCTTCACTACGTGATCTTTCTCACCAATCACCAATAGGTCACCATTCTTCACTAATGGAAGTGCGACATCTGGCTCAAACTGATTACTTGTTAGAGCTGTCTTTATTTTACCACGAATAACTAGTCCATCTACTCGTCTTAGAACAAAGTATGGATCTACTGGCCATTCAATTTGGTCAGATACAGTTACGGTTGTGCCTGAGATATCCTTCACATATGTACTATATCCACCAACCTTAGGAACATCAAATGCGAACTCTACTAGGTCACCAATGTCGATAGACAAATGTTCTGCCTCGCAGTTCAACTTGAACATCTCCTGCTGGTGTCTAGATAGAGCCAACTGATATCTACCAAATCGCCATGCTTCCTGATAGGATGTAATAGCTAGAGTAGACAACTCTTTGATGTTAGTTGAGTTAGCCTGAGAGTATCCATCATTGTATACAAGAACTTCCTCACGAATCCAGTTTCTCTGTGGGTTTGTCCACTGAACTTTGAACGCATGAATTTCTTCTACGAAACCTCTAGTTCCTGAGAATCCCCATGAGTTAGATGGAGAGAACACTTGCTTCACTTGAGTCTGCTCTTTATCCATCACTACCGCATACTTACCTGCTGAGTTCAAATGGATATGAGCTCTAGATTCTGATAGGATACCATTGATTAGTTCACCAACAGTCATCGCCATGTCTACTACCATGTTACATTGGAACCTCTTAGTTGTAGAGGTTACTCCATTGATAGTGTTATTGACATCTTGGTCGCACACCGCAGCGAAATCTACGAATGACTGAAAGTCAATCTGATCATCTCTTAACGGTTCATCATTACCTTCACCTGTCAGAATATCTAGGACAACCCAAGCAGGATTAGAAGTTTCCTTCTTAGGCTGCCATGCTGTACCATTATGCCATCTTAGTTTAGATGTCACAACTGCAGTGATATTGTTTAGTGCTCCTGAGAGTTTCTCTGAGGATTGTGCTCTAACTTCTAACCATGTGTGTGGAAGCTTAGGACTTACAATACCTCTAGCATGATCTTCTACGTTTATGAGAGCTGATACTTGAACTTGATTGTTTGTTCTTGAGTCAGTTGCCTCAGCCGTGTTACACACAGCTTTCACGTCCCATATTCCAGAATTAGGAAATCTGATATCTGCAGTCAGAAACTTCACACGAGTAAAGTGATCAGATGCTTTAACCCAGTCACCATCTTGAGCCACACTGGTTAGTCCACTCCATTGTGGAGCGTCAACTCGATGCCAAGTGTCAGCAGTATTAGTAGCGTCCTTGTAGTATACTTGAAGTTGTACTGAGGAGTCCTCTAGGTTGCCATCATCCTTCTGGTGATATAGACCCCTAGGGAATGTAAATACTACTAAAGCACGGTCAGTGTTCTGTTTGGTCTGGGATATCCAGTCAGTTCCAGGTTTTACTACGAATGCTTGTGACACATAGTTCTCTACAGCGTCCAACCAACGAAGGTTAGGAGTTGCTGTGTGATTTTCTACGTTGTAATCTTTTGTTAGATCATCGATAGGTGTGTCACCAATCTTGATATCTTTTACTGTGTATTCACCAATACCAATATCCATCAAAGAACGAATCTCTGTTGATTCTCCTCTTACCATGGTTTCAGGGAATACAGCAATAGGTGGAAACACTTTACGTGTACCATACACAATAGTACAAGGTGCCATCTGCTTTGCTTGGTTGGATTGACCAAACAATGAGTAAGACTGAGACTCTTTGTAGCCACCAGAGCTAGAAATCTGCTGTACTGGTGCTGATCCCATAGATGCTTGTACAATGGACCCACCGATAGATGTAGCTAAAAATGAACCAATAGTAGAACTATAGCTAGCTAGAGTTCCAGCGATCTGTCCGCTGACTCCTAGTGCGGATGCTCCATAACTAATACCCTCACCAATCAAGTTGGCACCACCAAAGGCTCCACCGAAGTAAGCACCAGCAGCCATCAAAGCGTATGATGTAAGCTGTGGACCTAAGATACTAGAGATAGGTTTTACAATAGGACTAACAATGTGTCCTACTGCGTTTGTGATACTGTGGAAGATGTGACCTAAGCCACCGAATCCAGGCTGAGCTGCTACTAAAAGTGAATCTCCAAGTCTAGGTACATAGTCTAGACTGATTATGCTAGCATTCTTCAGAGCTATGAAGTAAATTAAATTCTCTTCTTCAACTGAATTACGCAATAAATATTCTTTGATACTCTCACCTAACTTTATAGACTTCAGGTGAGCTTCCTCGTTCTCAACAATAAGAGGTAATTCTTCTACTACGACAGGTTTGAAGATGAATCCTCGTGTATCAATTTCCTGTTCGATAGTGTCTAAGACTTCTTCCATCTGAACCCTCCTATGTGTGTCGGTAAATAACGTTCTATTACATCAGACACTTTTTCTATTCTTGAATATCCTAGACCGTCGTCTGCGTGAAGAGCATAGTCATCACCTATGTATAGTAGAACATGTTCATAGAATTTTGACTGTCTGCTTAAAGCAATCATATCCCACTCTATAAAACTGTTGACTGGTTCCCAATCATCTGGGACGAATAAGTACGGTATTGCTATATCACGTTCTTGTAAATAAACTTTTTTTATTAAAGAATAGCAATCTATTCCATTTGTTTCGGTACCTCTCATAGTGAAAGGTATACCAACATACTTCGATAATTGTAACATATTCTCTCCAATGTGTTTACCATAACCTGCCAAAGACAGGCTACAGAAAATACACTAGATATAATGTATACCGTTGAATCCAATGACATCATACTTCTCAGATGGAAACTGCTTACTCAGCATATTCTTCACTGTGCCAGTACAAGACAAAGAAGCAACATTATATTCTACAGAATCTACTTTAATATCAGTGTAAGATTTCTCAATAATGTCTGGCGACACACTTGTGGTCAGCTCAACAGAAATCGTAGGAGGATCTATGAATTCACGAAACTCATCAATCAAGTCCAACCCAACGTTGTCGAATGCAACAGACACCCTCGGGAGAGTGTCCCTAGGGGATGGCCATTTAATGTCCAACCCAATAGGCTTATACACTTCTCCACGAGATGTAACTTCAGTGTGCATCTGAGTGAATCTATAGACATCATTACCGTGCTTTATAGTCACAAGGAATATAAACAAATCAGATACAGCCAAAGAGTTCAACATATAGTTCAACTGTGGGCGCATAGTCTATCTCCTTATGGCCACTCGGGCATTTTCTCAAGACTCAGAGTAGTTCTGAAAGCATTCTTATCTACCCAATCCACAGAAGGAATCGAGATTATTCTCCAGATCTGCTCGGAACCGTCAGGCTCTTTCACATAGGTTGGAAGAACTCCACCCTGACATCTAAGAATAATCCAGTCCATAAAGTCTTGATAATACTTTCTCTCTAGCGTCACGTTCACTTGTGCCTGTCTAATGATGTGAGTGAAGCGACGTCTAACACGCACAACACCAGTATCCATACTTGTACGAATAACTTGTTGCGATGTAGCTTCGTTCCATGAGGCAAAACAACCTGTAATAGACTCAGGGCGATTCGCCACAACCAAACCACTAGATAGAGTTTCTGTTGGTGGTTTCACCAAAGCTGGTAAGCTAGGATCTCTTGCCATTAGTAACCTCTCCTTCTAAGACCATAAGCAGCACCCATGGCACCGTCTAGCGAACCATCCATAACAGCACCAGCAACAGTAGACACAATAGTCATAGTGATATCAGTACCACCTTGAGCGTTCTGTGTACTTGTAGCTGAAACCTGTACTGGAGCATTGTTGATGATATTCACGTTTACTGGCGCAGCTGCAGCTTGACCACTAGCAGCAATACCCAGCTTACCGTCAGAACCTCTAGTCAAAGGAATTACAGCTTCAGCACCTGCCTCGCCCATAACTCCAGGCTGCATCGATCTAGATTGACCTTGGAAACCAAAGAATGTTGGGCTGTTGACAACACTGTTTAAGTGATCACCGAATGTGCCCTTATCAAATATACCACCCTTAGCAAATCCAAATAAGCCCTTGATACCACCGAATAAACTGGTGAGACCTCCACCACTTAGCTTATCAAATGTTAACTCTTTAGTTAGAGCTTGTTTGATGTTAGACTTAGCGATCTCAACTAAGAAAGTACGCATCATGTCTTTGAAAGCAAACTTACCTTTCTCAAATCCATCAATAAGAGTATCAACAAACTTGTCTTGGAACTCTTTTCTATACTTAGCCCACTCGTCTGACAATCCAGAAATACCCTGCCTGAGCTGCTCAATATGATTCTTTGCAGCTTCTACTTGGTCAGCTGGAACTAGACCTGCGTCTAGTCTCTTTTGTAGCTCAGCTATCTGCTCAGATGAATCTTTCATTGAGGCTGCT
>JACCDN010298575.1_pt1 | contig 12567 bp, 3 predicted proteins | sample 7441691 | NCBI WGS metagenome assembly JACCDN01 (sample SAMN15323439, study PRJNA562643) | freshwater metagenome | isolation source: river surface water | place: USA:Blue River Watershed | collected 2017-08-16 | reverse complement strand
CGTGCGCACCTTGCTGGAAGATCTCGCATCAGGGCAAGACCTAGATGCCTGGGCATCTCTTGCCTCGTTTGAAATCTTGCCACCCGTTGAATACAAGGCAGGCGATAAGCGCGTACGTCTTGCAAACTTAATTTCGATCGCCCGAAACATCTTGGTCTTTGTACCTGTAGCACTTACCTGGATCGCCGTAAGTAAAGCAACAACAGCCTTTGAGCAGTACACCACTGCAAATCCAACAGCTGTCGTTAACTTCCTTGAGTTCTGGCAGAACGGATATGGAATTCTGGCCAGCGAATGGACAATCGGGCATATCGCTTTCTTGGACTTTGCAATCATCGCAGTCGTTATCGGCCTATCGCTCACAGTTTCTTTTATGGAACTGCAGCATAAAAAGGTCATGCGCACGGTGGTTTCAAAGTTGGATAACGAGCGCCTATCACTTGGAATCAAGATCTTTAAATTCCTCCACACTCAAAAGAGTGCAACTCCAGAAGTCGTCAACGCAAATGTTGCAGCCTCTATCCGTAATCTCTTAGCAACATCGAAAGAGATGGCAAAGACTTCTAAAGAGCTTACAAAAGATGTAAAGAAGTTTGGTAAAGAGAAGTAACTAATGAGAAGAGCTCACACGCCCGTTTCAGGAATGGGTGAAGATGTCACAGAGAAAGCCGGCTGGATGTATGCCGACCTTTTCTTGGCACTCATGGTGATCTTCTTAGCAACTATCTCTTTCGTTCCAAATACACGCACAGCTCCCCCAGGAAATACTCCAGAGACTCCACAAGTTTCACTCAATTCCATCAATATGACCTCAGGAATGGCAGATCTCTACACAAAGTTTGATCCAGAACTGATGAAAGCTGATATCGCAAAATTCAAGAAGTCCGAGGGAATGTCAGCAGATTCTGAAGCAATCTACGTTCAAATCATAGGCGGATATGACGGCACAACTGAAAAGATCAACACCGCCACCGTCACGGCTATTAACTTCAGTGTTGATATGAAGGCTCAATTACCTGAAATCTTTAATCAGGCAGCCTTTAAAATCGATGTCAGCGACACCATCCCAAGCAAGTCAGTAGCTGTGCGAATTACCTTTGCCCCAAAGGTTGGCAAGTAAAAACTCTAAGGCAGGATAATAAAGTCGAAGAGTCTGTTCGACGTTCCACCCGGTGAAACCACCTCGATCGTTGCATCGCCTTGAGGCAGATCAGCAGGGACGCGTACAGAGATTTGAGTATCTGAATCAACGTTAAAGTTCGGCGCTTCTGTGTAGATATTGAAGTAAACCTTAGTCACTCCATTGAAACTTTGACCGGTGAGCACAATGAGATCACCTTCGGCAACATCGTAAACATCTGCACCAGTAATCTTTGGAACACATCCCGTCAAGCAACTATCTGGGCCCTTTACGATCGGGACCGTTGGAGCAATATTGATTCCAGTAATTGGGTTCTCTGGAACGTAGATCTGCACCATCACGTAGTTTCGTACCCTGACCGTGACGCTCTCTGATGTAAATGGAAGGTAGTTACGGTTGCTCGCACGCGTGACAGTGATTTCACAACTACCAGCTTGGGTGGCAGTCAAAGTAGTTCCAGAGACGCTGCAATATGTGCCAGAGACCTTTGCAAAGGTGATCGCTCCACTTGTCGAACCACCAGTTGCGATCAAGGTAAATGGAACATCAACCTCGCCGTTAACGCTCTGAATCGTGACTGTTTCCTGAACAATTCTGTTGATTACAACATTGATAGCGCTGGATGAGTAAGTAGGGGTTTCATAGTTACTCATCAAACCTGAGCTTAAAGTCAGCGCAGATGGCGTAATTGAATATGTACCCGCATCAATCGGCGTCCGAGTATCTGAATATGTAAATGTTTCGAATGGATTAGAGACAAATCCATAGGTGTAGGTCAGTGAATCTGCAGTATCTAAATTCTTCAGACCCGTAACTCTGAAGTTCGGCATGATCTGCGCTCTGATACCCGGTGTGTGACTGAGCGCTGTGATGGTATCGATCGTGATCACAGGTGCATTTGCACGGGCAATGGTCAGAGATATCGCCGTAGCAGTTTCGGCTAAGTAATTGATTCCTTCAGAAATCGTCGCCGTCAGAGGGCACTGAATAGTTCCTGAGATTGCAAGGAGTTCTCCTGAAAGCGGATCGAAGGTACATCCTGCAGGAGAACCGAGTGTGTATGAGATCGTGCCATCTGCGGCCCCACCTGAAAGAGTTGCTGTCACAGTCGTTGTATCTGCAAACTTCAAAGTACTGACGCCTGGCGTCAAAACGAATGTGCGCGATGCCTTATTGATCGTGATTACGCGGGTTGCAGTATCGGCCTCATAGTTAGCTGTGAGCGCAACCGCCATATCAACAGAACATGTGCCTGCCTGCAGAACTGTTACTACGGCCGTTTCACCAATCGAACAGGTGATTGGTGTCGTCGTTGAATAGGTTTGAGTACCAGTTCCAAGACGGGTAGCTGTCGTAGCTGCCAACGTTGCTGTTGGTGAATATGTGACTGAATTTGAATTTGGATAGGTAAATACCATCGTCTGTGGCTTGCGCCTAACGGTCAAAGTGCCTGAAACCACTGTCACGCTTTCATAATTCGTGATTGCAGATGTTGTGCCTGCTGACCCCACGCCGAAGGTGAATGCCGAAGAGTTAGTTGGGTAGTTAGGTGCGATTGAGTAGGTACCAGCATTTGTTGGCGCGGTAGTGCTTGAGTAGGCATTTCCGTCGTTTGCGGTACCAGTAAAGATCATCGAAATTGCGGTGAGCGAATCGATTGATGCCAAGCCCGTGGTGGTAAATGCGCTAGTTGCAGGAACCGCAGTGCCTGTAAATGTTTCGATTTGAGACAAGACGGTCACAGTCAATGTATCCGCCTTAGCGACGGTGACTGCAAGTGTCGCTTCTCGGCTGCTGTTGTAGTTTGCAGTATCTGTTGGAGTAAGAATTGCCTTGATAGTGGTTGCACCGACAGATGATGGAGTCCATTCACACGTTGCCAGTCCGTTTATCGCAACGACCTCGGTGCAGCCAGTGATATCAGTTGAACCGTTTTTAAATCCGACTTTGCCTGATGTGCTGGCTACTGCCGACACAGTGACCGGAGTTCCATACTTTGCAGTGGTCACAGATCCTGGTAACGAAAGTACAGCTGTCGGAGTCTCTTTATTGATCGTGACGTTGATCAGATAATTCGAATAAGTACCGTTTTGAAATAAACGAATTAGTTTGCTTGTTACACTTCCAGCAGGAGTTCTCTCAGGGATAGAGATAACAACGCTTCCATCAACACCTGTAGAACCATTTGAAATGGTATTTACCTGAACTGTTACCGAGTCGACCGCTGGTGTTTCATATCGGACGACAACAACACCACTTCCACCGGAAATATCGGTGGTGCTAAGTCCGCCGCCGCCGCCACCACCGGTATTAGGTGTGCCAGGTGTTGCTAACTGACGTGCTTCTGCGCCACTTGCATTTCTGAAAGCTTCACCATTTCCGCCACCGCCAGAACCTGATCCAGCGCCAGAGCTTCTATAGTTCTGTTCTCCATTCAAGAGTTCTGCGCGACCATCAGAACCGCCACCGCCACCGCCATAGACTTCAGGGGATCCGGTTAAAAGTGATGTGACTCCAGCGCCACCGTTTGGAGGAGGTGGTGGACTAAATGTTGGACATCCTGTCGCCCAACTAAACCCTCCGCCAACGCCTCCAGCGCCGCCGCCGCCGCCCGTAGTTCGTCCACCCGAACCGGTGAGTGCGCCATCAGAATTGACCGTGTAACCCGCGGTTGTGGTGTCACATTTATAACTGTTACCACCGATATTTCCGTTAACGGTTCCAGTACCAAAACTTCCGCCTTGGCCGATACGAGGTGTTCCGTCGTTGAAGTTATTACCTCCACCGCCACCAGAGCCACCAGCACTTTTCACGGTCGCAGAAGCAGATTTTCCACTATTACCAGTAATTGTTGGAACATCACCAGACATAGAGCCACCGGCACCACCTCCTGCAGCCCTAACTAAGATTGATGTTGCACCAAAGTTTCCAATCCAAGAATCGTTGCCGTCATTTGTTGCGGTACCACCTTGGGCGACAGAGATGTCATAGATATCGCCAGGTGTAATTGCAAGTCCGGTACCGGTTGCAACACCACCACCGCCACCACCACCGCCACGACCAACTCCGCCGCCACCACCGCCGCCGACAACTACATAATCAACTGACGTCACACCTACTGGTGCAATCCAATTACAACGTTCATAACCAGTAAATTTCTCGTAGGTATAAGACTTACCCAAAGTGCCATTTGTGCCATTGCCAATATAAGTGCCTGTAATCGGGGCACAAACATCGGAAACAGTTGGAGTCGAAGTTGTAAATGTAAATGGTGGGACACCGGTTGCTGAGCTAACGGTATAGTTGCTTATTGAAGACTCACCATAGCTCTTCGATATTGACAAACTTCCAGATAAAACAGCTGGCGGTCTCACATCAAGATTAATTACAAGAGACGACGTTGCGCCTTTGCTATCTCGAACCGTCAGAGTTTCTACATAAGTTCCAACAGTTACCGTGTCCGCAACTCTTAAAGTCATAGTCGACGTTTCAAATGTGAGTCCGGTAGTGACGCTATTCGATGGATCAATCGCACGTGAAGCCAAAGTGTAGGTAAATGGCGCAATTCCATTTGTCACCGAATATGGAAGCGAGCGGAAAACAAATCCTCTGGCAGTGATTAGTGAGCTGCTGCCGATCAAGATTGGACCAGGAATTACAACTACAGTTTTGGTTATGGCGGTTGTAGCCCCGAGGCTGTCACGCGCTGTAATAGTAAGTACATAGTTACCCGGATTAACAGTCGGTTCGACCTTGAGAACTGCCTGATTATTGGATTGGGTGAGAGTAAACCCTGTAGCAGTTGGAGTTCCCGTAAGAGTAAATGTTTTATTTCCTGTGCCTTGAGTAGCTGTAAAGGTATCCCAGGCAACAATTCCCGAGGTTGTAGTAATCGTGCCCGTCGTACTCTCAACTCGAACAGGTGGGTTAACAACAATCGAATACACACGCGCAGTTGTCGCACCGGCGGCATCTGTAGCAGTGACCGTTTCAGTGATGGTTCGTGCAACGGTCGAACTTGTTGACGTCAGCGTATTGGCAACGTTGAGTGTGAACGCATTCGCAGTCGACGTGTCGATCGTGACACCTGCACTCGCGTTGGTGATTGTGAAGGTCTTTGAGCCAGTTCCCTGGCTTGCAGAGACATTTGAGATTACTCCGGAAACACCTTGTGTGACTGTGACGGTTTCGCGTCCAGAGTTGGTGGCGATAAATCGAGGGCCGGTGGCATTGTAATTTTGTACAACTTCAGCCGCTGTGATCGCGCGATTGTAAATCGAAACTGCAGCGATATCGCCAGTCATCGAGTTTGCCACATCCCAACGACGTCCCAAAAGAATAACGCCACCGCTAGTGCCGTTTCTTGCCGGAACTAATGTTGAAGCCAGAGTTGATACTGAGACTCCATCTTTATAAAGCGTTTGCATGTAACTATTTGTCCCGAGCTTGGAGACTACATAAGTGATATGCATCCACTTATTTACTTCAGGTACAAATCCCGACATTTCTGGTGACCACGTAGACCCAACTCTGTACTGACCAACAATTTTTCCGTTAAACAGCTGCAACATGAAGTTAACGTTGCCACTTGCTGCATACTCACCCAATATCGCAGGGTTTCCAGTCTGAGTAACTTGTGGAATTTTCACCCAGGTGGAGACAGAGAAAGTCTCTAAGTTTCCAGGATTTGGGAATTGAATCTGATTTGTACCCGCACTAAATCCAAAACTACCGCCCCAATCACTGGAGAACGTTGGTGCACTACCCGTTGGCGCAGAACCACCTAATGTTGCATTTCTTCCGAATCCCGAGGTGTCATCCCAAGCTCCGCTTCCCGAATACGTGCTGGCATCCAAACTTGTAACAAGCCCGCTGGTTACAACACCTTCTGTCCCAATGACTGGCCATCTGTTAACGACTACCGTAAATGTGTCTGCGACTCGAACGCTCATGGAGTCAGCTGCAGCGATACTAAATGAGTAGCTCCGAGTTGGAACTGAATTTGAAACGTTCAGGGTTAAATAATTCTGAGTATTAATCGTTGAGGAATCGATAGTGATTCCGGTTGCCGGCGATGTCCAGGTGATGACTCGATTCCCAGAACCACCTACAACATTGATGCGAAGCGACGTAGCTCGTCCAACAGTTGTGCTTACAGTATTGCTTGGCGAGCCAGCAATTGTTGGTGCAGGATTTACAACAACTGTCAGTACGTAATTTGTCGTCGCTCCAACTGTATCTGTTGCTGTGATCGTTACCGTATAAGTTCCTGCAGGAAGATTGCTAGCGACAGTTAATAGTCCGACATTGGTGCTTGGATTGGTGATCGTAAATGCTGATCCATATGATGAAGCAGAAGCTGTGAATGTCTTATTTCCCGTACCTTGTGTAGCCGTGAAGGTATCGTAAACAACCTTTCCAAAGGTTGTAGTCAGAGTAAGAGGTGTACTCGCAGCAATGATGATTTTCGGATTAATTACCGTGGTCACATAGACAGGGGTAGCAGCCGATATTCCAGTGATATCTGCAGCCGTTATCACTTGAGAGATCGAGCGAGCAACTGTGGTACTGGTTGCTGCGAGAGTGTTGGCCAAGTTCACGCGGACAATATTTGCAGTGGCGGTATCAATCGAAATACCCGTTGTGGTGTTGGAAAGCGAAAATGTCTTGTTCCCGGTTCCAAGTCCAGCATAAAAGATACTTGAGGAAGCAGTCACACTTTCGGTTGTGGTGATTGTGATTGCATTTGGAGGATTATTTGAAAAGCGTGGAAGCAATGCGTTGTAATTCTGGGCGACTTCTGTGCTTGAGAGTGCTCGTCCATACACGCGTACGGCTGCTATATCTCCGTTTACAACCGTTCCATCCTGGCGCCAGTTTGTTCCAACTAAAAAGCCAACACTGCTAGATCCTGGCGAAACGGTGCTTGAAACAGGCGTACCAACGGCCACTCCATTCTGATAGAGGGTCGAAATGTAGTTATTTCCGGACTTAGCGACTGTGTAAACAAAGTGGTACCACGTGTTTACCACAGGAATTGCAGTACCAGCAGAGCTCACCCACCCATTAGTACCGTTCCAATATCCTCCATAAATCTTCCTGTCATTGCGGAAACAAATGGAGAAATTGATGAAAGAAGTTGTGTACTTATCGGAAATTACACAATTGTCGCTAGTAGGGATTGCATTAAATTTGACCCAAGCTTCGGCAGTTAGAACATTTGTTGCACCGAGTCCGTCTGATCGCATGTACTGACTTGTACTTGAGCCGATAGCGATTGCACCGCCATTGTCCGTGCGGAATGTTGGGCTCTGTTGCCAAGTTCCATTCTTGCCATTTCCACTCAAATCTGTCCACGTGGTTCCTGAACCTGAATAGCTTGCCAGATCACCTGCGTCGAGGTTAATTTTGAGACTATCCAACACAGGAGAAGTCAGGATTGCCGATGTCGAAGAAATAGTAGGTGGGGCATTAATCGTGATGGTGACCAGATAATTCGACTTTATTTTCGTATCATCGGTAACAGTGATTTGCTGCGTGTATGTTCCGGTCGCGGTGTAAGTATCAACTTTAAGAGTTGCATAGCCGCTTGCTGCAGTACTTGTATCAAGGCTAATTCCAGTTGCAATTGGTGTCATTGTGAATACTTTCGAACCAACGCCATTTACTGTATTGAGACGAAGAGTTGCACCCTTTCGATGGGTAGTAATTACCGTTGTCGCCGTCGAGGTATCAAATTTGACTGCCGGGCTCACTGTCACATTAAGTAAATAGGTGGCTGTATCACCGAGGCTGTCAGTGACTATTAAGTTCTGACTGTAGCTTCCAGTGGCTACCGTGGGTGAGACAACAAGGGCCACAGAATTAACGGTCGTTGTGTCTAAGCTAAAGCCTGGACGCAATGGTGAAGTCGTAAAAGTTTTTGTACCAAATCCATCAGCCGCGGTAAAAGTTTCACTGCGACCGCCTACGCCAGCACCAATCGCCACCGACTGTGACGTCGGATAAGAACCAGGAGAAGCCACCGCAACTCCGTATGTCTGTGAGAGATAATCTTCGACTTGAGCCAGTTGGGTTGTCGATAACTTGTAGTCAAAAATAAGGACCTCGGCGACTTCAAAATCTGATCGCTCAGCTGGATAATTTCCATAGTTAATACTCATTGGAGGCATATAAGTGACGCCACCTGATGAACCGCGAGATGTGCCATTTGATCTATAATTATTGGCAAAGCTTGATCCAATGATCCAGTTGTTCCCATGATTGTTTGCAGTAGATGAAGTTACCCAACCTTCGTGATAAGCAACGCCGGTATACCCGGCCCAGAATCCGTGTAACCAGTTGTATCCGACAGAGTCAAAGATGCGAGCTTTGCTTGCACCTGCATATCTAGCGACAGTTACAAGTGTCCAATTGCTATTTGAAAAAAGCGGATTGTTGAATCTGATTCTTTCGGCCGTGCTACCAGAGACCACACTGAATGTTTTTGTATTTCCATTGCCTAAACTCGCAGTTGCCAGGGTTGGGGTTCCTGAAATCGTCGAAGTGCTTCTATTATTTCCCGAGGAGTCCACCCACGTTTTGGTAGTTGCGTTGTAGTCCGATGCCTTAAAGCGCATGTATGGGCTCAGTCGAATTGGATCTACATACGAATAGGCGGTTGGAAAGGCTAAAGCTTTGGAATATTGGGCGTAGAGAACGACATTTCCAGTATTTGGATAAGTTGCACCAGGAGCGAAATAAGTTCCACTTCCATTTGCCGCGGTGTTCCAGCCGGCAAACTTGTATCCCGCCTCGGCCAGTCCACCAGTATTTGTAGCAAGAGTTCCAGAGGTGCCGGTGATTACATGTGAACTTGGGGGCGTTCCACTTGATTGACCATTACCGTCATAAGTGACCGTTGAACCCCACACCGCGTGCAAGGTCGTATCACCTGCTGATGCATAGTTTGTTACTGGTGCAATCCCCGATGCGGATACCGAAGTTGCGGCACCAGCTACAATTCCATATCGATTTTTAAAGTAACGACTTAAATTATCGATAGAACTATCTGAGAGAAATTGATCGTAGATGATCATTTCGGCTAGCTCCCAGTCAGAGTTCTGTCCGTAATAATCCCAGTTAATGGCTAGCGGTGGCAGTGATGTTGTTGCCTGATAGGTCCAGGTAGGTGTCTTTACTCCGTCCCAAATCGCCTTGTTTCCCGAGTCGCAGTAATAGTGCCAATTGAGATCAGTGGTTCCACCGTCGTAGTTCCACGCTTCGTGGTGAAATTGTCGAATTAAGCCGTTATAGAAACCTGAAATCCAGTTGGAGTTACTTGAATTTATCAAGCGCCCCTGTGATCCAGCTAATCCGTTTACGTCTTTATAGCGAGCAACCACACAAAGTGTGTACGTGGTTAGCGTGGGGTTATTTAATCTGATGCCTGCTGAAGTAGCACCAGAGATTGTGGGAAAGGTTTTTACAGCCCCAAAGTTTCCACCACTCGATGCGTTATATGTGGGTGTTCCTGTGTATGTAAATCCTGCACCTGAACCATTTGTTGCCGTCCACACCTTTGTTGAGGCGTTGTAATTTTCTGGGAGTAATCTTAAATACGGAGTGGGGAGTGCCGATAGTTCAGTGACTGCCCCGGCGACAGTGGTTCCTGTATCAATTTGCGTACTCCAGCCTGCAAATGTGAAGTTACTCTTGCTCGGAATTGCTTCGGGGATTAGCGCAGAATAGTTTGTCGCAATCTCGGAGGCGCTGAGTGCTCGATTATAAACTTGAACAGAATAGATTTTGCCATTTAGGTAAGCCGTTGGGGAACTGCCACTAAGACGCGCTCCAATTAGCGCTTTGATGGCATTGTTGCCAACAGTACCGGTCATGGCTATCGAACCATCTGCAACACCATTTACAAATACAGATAAGGTGCTTCCGTTGTACACGGCTGACATGTAATTAATTTTGCTTGGGTCCAAATAGCCATTGGATTCGACAGTCCATGGTGAGACTTCACGTTGAACATAGTATTTGCCTAAGTAAGTTTTAAGAACGTAGTTTCCGGCAACTCCTGCGTTATGTCGAACAAAAATGGCGCTATCTTTCATAGGCTCGTTGTTCTTGAAAGCAACATTTACTGTGAAGTTTTGTGTTCCATTGAAATTGAATGCCGAATCACCTAAATCGAAATACTGACTACTTCCATTGAGAGTGAATGCTCCTTCAGTCGAACTGTAGGTAGGGTTTCCTATGATGGTTGCACTTTGACCTCCAGCAACCTTGTTTGTCCAAGTCGATCCTGAAACCGTTGAAGGATCAGCTGCATCAAGATTGAGGACTAATCCACCCGAAATTGGTGTTCCTCTGGCGAGCCGCCCATTTGAAAGTGTGGTTGAGGCACTTGAACTTACTGCCGTCGTGGATTCGACGGTTCGAGTCGTGGTTACAGAGTTTGGACTGTATGAAATTGTTGAATTCCATTGGGCGTAAAGCGTGATATCTGCAGTTGGTGTATAGGAAGAACCGGCTGAGTAATTGGTGCCTTTTCCATTTGATTGCGTGTTCCATCCCGCAAACCTAAAACCGCTACGAGTAAGTGTCCCAGCTGTCGCTAGTGTTACAGAACTTGAAGCGACTGTCTGTCGAACCGATGCGATACTTGGTGTTCCGGTTCCATTGTTTGCATCAAATGAAGTTGTGAAGGTTGTTGTGTATCTGATGATGACAACTCCAGCGCCACCTATTCCTCCGGAAGTGCGCTTATAAACCAAATTCGTAACGCCGGATCCATTGATGGTGGGATCACACGCGTTACCACCTCCACCACCACCGCCAGTGCCGTTGACACCATTTGCACCAACTGATGCTCCCGGACGATATGTTGTACTTTCGCCTGCTTCGTACAACCAGTTTGCACCGCGACCACCACTGGTTGAAATATCATTTACAGTTCCACCTCCGGCTAATCCATAAATAGCTCCAATCGAGGCGCTGTTGATATTGGAACCCCATCCAGCTCCACCCGCACCGCCATAAAACTTAGAAGAACCAGAGATTGAGTTCGACGGCGCTGTCGTTCCGAGTGCGCCACCAGCACCTCCTCCACCACTTAAGAACCAACGTAAACTAGGCCAAGATGCTGAACTCGCACGCTGGGTTGCACTAATCGTTGCAACACAACTGCTTGTAGGGGGAACGGCCGTTGCACTTTGGCCGTTTGTGCCTGTTCCGCCAAAACCACCACTACCGCCTGCTGGTACAGACGTGCTTTGCCAACCTCCGCCACCACCGCCAGGATTGGCTTGATATCGAGTTGTTCCGCCCCACGAAACCGTGGATGCAGCTCCTGCGTTGCCCGCACCGCCACCACCGCCAATTTGCATTGATAAAGTCGTGCCAGCTGATGGAATCCATGACGGTGAAGCGCTTGAGTACCGAAGTTCTCCGCCGCCGCCGCCATTTCCACCATCCCAACCGCCACCACCACCGCCGCCGACTACAAGAATTTGGAAATTGTCACCGTTTGTAGGCACAACCCATGAGTTAGTCACTGTGGTATTTGCAGCAGATTGAATTGTCACGATGCAATCTCTACCGGATGCAGTAACAGTTACTCCACTTATGCTTCCAACATCTTGCACGCAACTTCCATCGCCCGCAGCGACTGATGCGGCTTCTGCAATTTGTGGCGCAACGGCAGAGATAAAAGTGAAGATAGGTGCAACCAGCGAAACAATTACAACTTTTCGAACTCTGATCCCCCAGAGCTTTAAATCAAATTTAGCCATTTGCTGCGGACTCAAGGGTAGTCTTTGCAACATCTCTCATGATTGCAAGTGGGCTTGAAAATGTAACTGTAAAAACTGCAGTTGTTGATTCGTAACGAATGCTCTCGTGACGATCTCCGTAGCCAATGTTTTTTCCTGATGGACTAATCAGCGTGACGCTCTGAGCAGCAGTTGCCTGAGTTGCGTTAGCAGCAATCACCATAATCACCGCTGTACCGGTCTCAGTACAGCATGGATAAGAAGTGCCTCTGCTTGTATAGGCGATATTGTTAAAGAGATTCATCGGAGATGGGTTCGAAGAATCGTAGAGGCGGAGACGGACCGATGTATTGGCGCATCGTGCGACATCCACACCAGAAAGCTCAATGCTTCCTACGCGTGAGAGGCCATCATCGAAGGCGTTAGAGGATTTAAGGTTGACGTTCATAAACTGATCGCAGGATGTAATGCGATAAACGCCTTGACCAAATTCAACCTGATTGTTTCCATTGATGGTTACGTTGATCGCAAAAGTGGTTCCAATCAGGGAGATGATGACGGCAAGCAGAGTCCAGCGAAAGCCACGGGACGAGAAACGTCCTGGCTTTTCATCAGTCTCGGGCATACCGAATTCCACGAAAACTCCCTATAGATCACGCTTAAATTAGG
>JACCDN011185442.1_pt1 | contig 12571 bp, 9 predicted proteins | sample 7441691 | NCBI WGS metagenome assembly JACCDN01 (sample SAMN15323439, study PRJNA562643) | freshwater metagenome | isolation source: river surface water | place: USA:Blue River Watershed | collected 2017-08-16 | reverse complement strand
CCCGGAACCAATCGAGCCACAAATGCGAACTGTGTCGACTCCTTAAATCAAGACGTGATTTTCACTAATGTTGCTTTGACGGATGATGGTGATGTTTGGTGGGAGGGCTTAACCGATACCCCACCAAATCATTTAGTTGATTGGCAAGGAAAAGATTGGACGCCCGAGGATGGAAAGGCGGGCCGTTTGGCCGCACACCCCAATGCGCGCTTTACAATGGCCGCCACTAATAACCCTGCGGTTGATCCTAATTGGGACAACCCTGAGGGTGTTCCACTTGATGCATTTATCTTTGGTGGGCGACGCTCAAGTACGGTACCTTTGGTAACAGAGGCGCGCAACTGGGTGGAGGGCGTTTACATGGCCGCCACAATGGGATCGGAAACTACCGCTGCTATCACCGGCAAGGTTGGTGTTGTGCGTCGCGACCCCTTCGCTATGATTGCCTTTGCTGGATACAACATGAGTGACTATTTTCAGCACTGGCTAAATATTGGTAAAAAGCTTGAGGCTGAGGGCGCCAACTTGCCCAAAATTTATTTAGTGAATTGGTTTCGCAAAGACGAGAACGGTAAATTTATCTGGCCAGGCTTTGGGGAAAATATGCGCGTTCTCTCTTGGATCCTGGGAAGGGCAGAAAGCAAGGCTGGTGCAAAAGAGACCCCGATTGGCCTCTCACCAAGCCATCCTGATTTAAATTGGAGCGGCTTGACGTTATCGGCTGAGCAGTTTAATAAGTCGATAGCCGTCCATGCTGATGACTGGAAGGCCGAGCTCGATTTACATCAAGAGCTCTTTGACAAGCTGGCACATCGTTTGCCCAAGGAGTTGATAGAAACAAGGGCTAGGTTACAACAGCGCTTTAGTTCATAGTCGGCTTGCTTCAAACACAGTTTGATGTATTAATTGTGGGGGCCGGCGTTGCCGGCACCGCACTCGCTAATCAATATAGTCAACTCGGTTTGCACGTTTGCCTAATCGATGAACAGGATGGCCCGGGAAGGTGTACATCTGCGCATGCAGGCGCTATTACGCATCCAGCCCTGGGCCGCACCGCAAGCAAATTACATAAGATCGCATTAGCTGCATTTCGGTTGGCCGCAAATGACTGGCAAGAGCATTGGGAATCACGCGGCGTCTTTTTGCAAAGCAAGGAACATGTAAGTTTTGATGCGGCCGCCCTTTCTGAAAAACTACACCACCTAGGCATTGGTGCCGATATAGCCGAGCTTGTCTCCCTTGAGCAGGCTAAGCAACGATTTGGTGTTAATCGCTCGGGGGTTTGGTTTCCGACTGCGGGCTCGATCAACCTCGGAAAATTATGCCAACACCTGGTTCTTGGTAATAATTCTGTTCATACTATATGGTCTACCAAGGTAGCTCGAATTGAAAAGGCAAGCGGCAACTGGTTGGCTTTCGATGACGACAATAATCAATTGGCCAAAGCACAAACAATTGTTTTGGCTAATGCGTTTGGCGCCCAAACTCTTGTAGAGCCATTTGATATCAAACTGTTTTTGAAGCCGGTGCGCGGCCAACTTAATGTTTTTGAGTTTACAAAAGAGTCGGGTCTCTTGGCCCGCTTACCAAAAACTATCGTTTCAGGGGAGGGGTACTGCCTGCCGCCACGTTATGATGCAGTTCGCAAAAACTATCATTGGCTTGTGGGCTCAAGCTATGATGAGCATGACGATTCATTGCTGCCGCGGTCGCAAAGCGATCAACATAATTTAGGGTTGGCGAAAGGAATGCTTGCACCCATAGAGCCAGACTTTAGTTCGCTTAAAACATTTGATCGATTTGTGGGCATCCGCTGTGTCACAAAAGATCGCTTACCGCTAATTGGTGGTTTACCAACTTTAGATAATGTATATGTGGTGAGCGCGTTGGGATCAAGGGGGCTGTTATGGGCCACCCTAGCCTCGTATGCAATCCCCGCGCTATCTCACTCTTCCGCTTTTGCTTTGGATCGGCTTGCGCGTTTTGGCTTAGACTCAGATTTGCTCTCCTCTTTGTCCCCAGCCCGTTTTTTAGCGGGCGCTTTGGCTTCAAATTCAAAACCAATTTTTCCACCAACACCTAAGGCAAGATAAGCTTTAAATCCACGGCCCGTACGATTGGATTTGAAGTTTGTTAAAAGATCGGTCTTTCCGTCCTTCAGCAACTTCTTAATTTGTTCGCCAGAAATTTCTTGTTGAAGCACCACCTTGCCAGTTTTAAAATCACATGTTTTGCTTGGTCCGGTATTGTGTTCACACACATAGCGCATGCCGTCTTCATAAACGGCACCAGAGCATTTGGGGCACACTCCCAACGCCTCTCTACCAGCAAAGTCAACCACCTCGACATCGTCGTCTTGTGTATTTCCGAAGTCAAACTCAAGCTTAAAGCCCGCATTGGGATAGTCGGCATCATCCTCCGGAATATCAACCAATTTAATAATCGCGGCGAATGGTCGTCCCATTTTGCTGCGGAAGCCCTGTAAGGGCCCAATGGTTTTGTCTTTAAGCAGCGACTCTGCCTCGTCATATTCAAAAGCTCTACCACCGGGCGTTTTGCTAATCGTGAATCCACAGGACTCACAAGCAAAGCGCCGGTAATTTTCTTTTACTGCTTTGCCACAATGGGGACATGGGGTTTTTAGGGTAACGTAGTCGCCAGGGATGGTATCGCTGTTAAATTCTTTGGCACGCTTGACGATGCGTTGTGTCATTTGAGCAATTTCTTGCATGAAGGTATTGCGATCAAGCCTACCCTGCTCAATCAGCGCTAACTTATGTTCCCATGTCCCAGTGAGATCTGGCTGAGTCAGCTCAGCTACATCTAAGCCGCGTAGCAAAGTCATTAACTGAAACGCTTTTGCCGTTGGTATTAGTTCGCGTGCTTCGCGCACCATATATTTTTCGGCCAACAGGCCTTCAATAATGGCGGCACGAGTAGCCGGGGTTCCTAGGCCCTTTTCAGCCATTGCCTCCCGCATGTCATCATCATCAACCCACTTACCAGCACTTTCCATCGCCGAAAGAAGGGTTGCTTCGGTATATCGCGCCGGGGGTTTCGTTTTAAGAGCGATTAGCTCAATCATTTCATTTTGAACGGACTCATTTTTTTGTACTGGCACGAGTTCATCGTCTGCTTGGCTTGCTTTGCCATATACGCTTAACCAACCTGGCTCAACCAATACGCGCCCTTCAGTCTTGAAGTGATGACCAGACACTTCAGTAATGCGCGTTGTTACCCGATATTCGGCGGCAGGGAAAAACACTGCCAAAAAGCGCCGAACTACCAGATCGTATAGCTTTTGCTCTGGCTCACTTAGGCTTTTGGGCGCCTCTAGTGTTGGAATAATCGCAAAGTGATCGGATATTTTGCTGTTATCAAAAATACGCTTATTGGGTTTAATCCAAGATTTTTTTCCATCGCCTTTGAGGATGCTGTTGGCAAAGGGCTTGTATTCGGGCGAATGCTCAGCTAGATTTTCAATCGTAGTGTGAACAGTATCTAAGTAATCCTCAGGAAGCGCCCTGGCATCGGTTCGTGGATACGTTAAAACTTTGTGGCGCTCATATAGCGCTTGCGCTAAGCCCAAAGTGTTCTTGGCAGAAAAACCAAAACGGGCATTTGCTTCACGCTGCAAGCTGGTTAGATCAAATAGCTGCGGCGCGAGTTGGCTTGCAGGTTTGGATTCTTCGCTGACAACACCCTTTTTGTTGCGACAGGCAGCCACAATGCTTTTCGCTGCCGCCTCGCTCCAAAGACGATTCTCTCGGGCATCGGGATCTGAGGGATCTTTTTTAAAGCCAGGGCTAAACCATTTACCTTCATATACTCCAGCGGCGGCAATAAACTCAGCACGAACCTCCCAATAATCTTTGGGGACAAATTTACGAATTTGTTCTTCACGCTGAACAACGATGGAAAGAGTCGGTGTTTGTACACGACCAACGGTAGTTAGAAAGAAGCCGCCGCCTTTACTATTAAAGGCTGTCATTGCTCGTGTGCCATTAATACCAACCAGCCAATCAGCCTCAGAGCGGCAACGTGCCGCGTCGGCAAGTGGCAGCAACTCGGTATCAGAGCGAAGCTTGGCAAAGCCTTCACGAATTGCTGCTGGGGTCATCGACTGAAGCCAGAGTCGTTCAATAGTCTGAGGAGCTTTGGCGTGCTGGGCAATTAGGCGGAAAATTAATTCGCCTTCGCGTCCGGCGTCGCAGGCATTAATTAGGCGATTGATATCTTTGCGTTTGATTAGTTTTTGGAGAACTTTCAGGCGAGATTCTGTTTTGGCGATAGGTCTAAGGTCAAAATGCGGGGGTATGACTGGCAAATTGGTAAAGGACCATTTGCCACGCTTGACTTCATATTCATCGGGGGCCGCAATCTCAAGCAAATGTCCCACCGCAGATGAAATTACAAAGGCATCGTTTTCAAAATACTCATCGTGCTTGGTAAACCCGCCGAGCGCTTTTGCAATGTCGTTGGCTACCGAGGGCTTTTCGGCAATGATGAGCGCCTTGGGTTGCCCTGCAGGTGCGCTAACTTTAGTCGTCTTTTTTGTTGTTGCCACAGTTGCCTATCAATAAATAGTGGATCCTGCCCATTTTTGGGTCAAAAGGAAGCCTAATTTAAACGTTTTTTCAAAGAAAGCCAGAATTACTCCTTTTTTATTATTAGTCCAAAGTGCGAATTAAAGTCAAACCAAGGCATATTGCAGTAGTAGAAAAACACATTTTTATCTATATAAATCAATAGCTTATATAAAGTATAGCCTTAATTGGCCCAAGCTTTTTAATGAATACCGTGATTTGGAAGTTCGCCAAGCACATCTTCAACCCGACCAACCAGCTTCGCCCCTTCTTGAATTAGTCGATGAGACCCCTCATAAAGCGGTGAAGATATTGGACCCGGCACAACGAAGACCTCGCGACCCAAATGGGCCGCTATATAGGCGGTAATTAAAGAGCCAGATTTTTGTGCCGCCTCAATGACAATCGTGCCAAGACCTAGGGCCGCAATAATGCGGTTGCGCCTCGGAAAGTGAAAACTTTTGGGCCCCGCTCCAGGCGGGTGCTCCGAAATTAATAGGCCTGCTTTTGCAATTTGCTTTGCAAGCCCCCTGTGCTCGGGTGGATAAACGCTGTCTAGGCCATTCCCACAAACAGCAATTGTTTGGCTTTGGCCTTCAAGACCCAGAATTCCCTCATGGGCTGCGCCATCAACACCATAGGCGAGTCCAGAAATGACGTGATAGCCCGCAAGCCCAAGCTTAGCCGCAAAGTGTTGTGCATATAACAGCCCGGCACGCGATGCCTTACGGGCCCCAACAATGGCCAACATGGGTTCTTGAAGTAGGCGAATGTTACCAACATAGAAAAGTTTTTGGGGCGGATCGCTGAGATCAAATAGGCGTTTTGGATAGTCTGCTGAATGTTGGGTAATGTAATGAATCGATGGCGCACAAGTCTGGTTGGGGATGATCGGGGTACACATCAGATCATTTTTACTAAAGCAGGCATTGTTGCCAATAAGACCCATCGGATTTGTTTGTAAGATAATTAGGTTATGGCCGTCTTACCGATCCTTCACTACCCCGATCCCCGACTTCATAAGGTTGCTAAACCTGTATTGGCTGTCGATGCACGCATTCAGCAACTTGTTGATGATATGGCGCAGACAATGTATGAGGCTCCCGGTATTGGTTTAGCCGCAACACAGGTTGATGTTCACGAGCGCATCATTGTGATTGATACCTCTGAGGAGAGGGACCAGCTGATGGTTTTTATTAACCCTGAATTGGTGTGGGCAAGCCCAGAGAAAAAAGCGTGGCGTGAGGGCTGTCTTTCGGTGCCTGATTTCTTCGACGAGGTAGAGCGTCCGGAGCGAGTTAAGATCAAGGCGCTTGATCGAGAGGGCAATTCGTTTGAATTAGAGGCCGATGGACTCTTGGCGGTATGTTTGCAACACGAGATGGACCACTTGCAGGGCAAAGTTTTTGTTGAGTATTTATCCCCATTAAAACGGAGCCGCATTTCATTAAAACTCAAAAAGCGCGCAAAAGAGTTGCTTGGGCTTCGCTAGGCGAGGGCTGTAATCAATGAAAGTAATCTTTGCCGGGACCCCGGAGTTTGCTGCGCAGGCCTTGCTCGCCATTATTCATTCAGGACACGAAGTGGTTGGCGTGCTCACTCAGCCAGATCGTCCTGCGGGGCGCGGGATGCAAATACAAGCAAGCCCAGTGAAGGTGCTTGCCCAAGAAAAAAATATTCCGGTGCTGCAGCCTGTGGGTTTAAACATCACTTCAAGTGACCCTGCTAAACAGTTGGATGCAAGGGCGGCGCTTGCCCAGCTTGATCAATTGCAGTTTGATGTAATTGTGGTTGTTGCATACGGCCTAATTCTTCCCCAGCCATTTTTGGAAATGGCTGAACGCAATGGGCGACTCGGCTGTTTTAATATTCATGCTTCTTTGCTGCCCCGTTGGCGAGGCGCGGCGCCGATTCAACGCGCCATTGAGGCGGGCGATATCAAAACAGGCGTAGCAATCATGAAAATGGACGCCGGTCTTGATACTGGCCCCGTTTTAATTAGTGAAGAGGTAGATATTAAGTCAGATGATACGAGTCGATCCCTTCACGACCGCTTGGCACATTTGGGCGCCGACCTCATTGTGCGGGCATTAAATAAAATTGAATCGGGCTGTGAGCACGAGCTTCAACCTCAGAATAGAGACGGCATTACCTATGCGAATAAGATCCTTAAGTCTGAGGCCGCAATTGATTGGCACAGAACCGCATTAGAGATTGATCGAAAAGTACGCGCATTTAATCCCTTCCCAGGCGCCACTACTCAGTTCCAGGGCGAGCCCATCAAGATTTGGAAGGCACGCATACCGTCTGGCGATTCTGGCCCTTTAGTAATAGAGCGTTCCCCGGGCGATATTATTGGCGAGAGCGCCGACGGTATTTTGGTTCAGTGCCGGGATCAATGCCTTGAGGTATTGGAGGTTCAAAAAGCAGGTGGCAAAAAGATATCAGCGCGAGCATGGTTTTTAGCGAACCCTTCGGCCCAGGATAAGCAGTTTTCTGGCGCATCCCATAAGATAGAAGATTAGGAAAAGACAAGGCAGACAGAATTGATCTGTCTGCGGTGATTGAGAGGAGGTTGTATGTTCAATCTAGTGAAGACTGCTATTTTGATGGCGGCAATCACGGCTTTATTTATTGTGATTGGTGGCATGTTTGGGGGTCAGCAAGGCATGGTCTTGGCCCTGCTGTTTGCACTTGCCATGAATTTCTTCAGCTATTGGTTTTCAGACAAGATGGTGTTGCGAATGACCAATGCCCAAGAGGTAGATGAAAATTCTGCCCCACAGTTTTATGGCTTGGTGAAGGAGTTGGCGGCAAAGGCAGACCTACCGATGCCCAAGGTGTATTTAATTAATGAAGACTCACCAAATGCATTTGCCACGGGCCGCAATCCTGAGCATGCTGCGGTTGCTGCTACCACCGGCATCTTGCGAATCCTATCGAACCGTGAGTTACGCGGCGTGATGGCGCACGAGTTGGCACATGTTAAGCATCGCGACATTTTGATCTCAACGATTGCTGCAACGATGGCTGGCGCAATATCAGCAATTGCAAATATGGCAATGTTGTTTGGTAACCGCAATTCAGATGGCCGATCTGGAAGCCCAATTGCTGGAATCTTGGTTGCTATTCTGGCGCCGATGGCAGCAGGCTTAATTCAGATGAGCATCTCACGTGCTCGGGAGTATGAGGCTGATCGCGGTGGAGCAGAAATTGCACAAGACCCTGAGGCGCTTGCTTCTGCCCTTGAAAAGATTCATCGTTATGCCAGCGGCATTCCATTTGATGCTGTTGAGCATCACCCAGAAACAGCGCAAATGATGATTATGAACCCGCTTACAGCCTCGGGACTTTCTCAGCTTTTCTCCACCCATCCAGCAACAGAGGACCGCGTTTCCCGACTAATGGAGATGGCTCGAACGGGAACATATCCTGCATAAAGGCGCAACAGAGGGCCATGTGTCAGCACTGGGCGCATCGCTTGCTCAGTCTCTTCTTGGGTCGGCCGATTTAATAGGGCAGATTATTTATGAGGGACGTTCATTAAGTCAGGCGCTTGATACGCTCGAGCCAAAATCACGACCTGCGATTCAAAGCCTTACATTCGCAGCTTTGCGAACTTGGGCCCCTGCTCAGCAACTCATTAATCAACTGATTCCTAAAAAGCCCAGCAAAGAGGTTGATTTACTTTTAAGTGTTGCCATTACTCTGATCATTAATCAGAGCCGTGGAGAAAATCAAAATCGGTATCCAATTCATACGATTGTGAATGAAGCAGTCAAGGCTGCAACAATGACAGCCAAGACAAAACACGCGAGCGGCCTAATTAACGCAGTCTTGCGAAAAGTTAGTGGGCTTCAAGATAAAGAGCTTGATGATCAGACCATTGGCATTGCTTACCCAAAATGGTGGATTAAACAATTACAGGGCGCTTACCCCAATGAGTTGCAAATTATTTGTGCCAACCAACAACAAAGACCACCGTTAGTTCTCAGGATCAACGTAAAAAAAATTACACCGAGCAGCTATCGCGCTTTATTAGATTCAAAAAAAATTGCCTATAGAGTGATTGAGCAGATCGGCAACATGCCAGTAAACACCGCAATCGCTATCGTCGACCCAATCCCGGTTTCGCAAATTCCTGGATTTGAAGATGGCTTAGTTTCTGTTCAGGATGCGGGGGCTCAGCTTGCAGCCATTCTTCTCAATCCTCAAAGGGGCGAGCGTATTCTGGATGCGTGCGCAGCTCCGGGAGGCAAAACGGCACATTTAGCGGAGTACATTCAAGCGAATGAATACCATTTAACTGCTTTAGAGATTGATGGTGAGCGCTTAAAAAAAGTGAGCAGTAATATTGAGCGCCTTGAGTTACCAAGAGCCAACATTAAGGTGATGCAGGGCAGTGCAGAGAAACGGGATTGGTGGGATGACCTTCTTTTTGACAAAATCCTACTAGATGTACCATGCTCGGCTTCCGGGATTGTGAGACGTCACCCTGACATTGTCTTTCTTCGTCGCCAAGATGATATCCCCAATCTTGTTAAGACCCAGCGAACCCTTTTAAAGAGTGCTTGGCAGAAGCTAAAACCAGGAGGGCTTCTTCTGTATGCCACCTGCTCTATTTTTCCGCAAGAGGGCGAGGAGCAAATGGCCTGGTTTGTAAGTCAGCACCCGAATGCTTTACGATTAGATGCCCCGGGACAATTACTTCCCGATGAAAATCATGACGGATTTTTTTATGGCTTGCTAATGAAAAGTAAAGAATGATGGGTTTTTTGCGCAAAACTGTTTTGAGCCTCATTTGCATACTGGGCATGTGTATAGCCCAGCTTGCTCATTCTCAGGCAATCAAGGTTAAGCAAGCCGAACTTGAGCGGGTTGATTCGGGCTGGTTACTCAACGCGAATTTTTCAATTGAACTGCCTGCAGGACTGGAGAATGCTCTGAAGAAGGGGGTGACCCTGCATTTTCTAACGGAGTTTGAGCTCACCCGAAGTCGTTGGTATTGGTTTGATGAAAAAGCTGTGAGCATACAGCGTCAGGTCCGCCTATCGCATCAACCATTAATTAATCAATATCGAGTCACTGCAGGAGGCTTTACTTTTAATGCGGGTTCTTTGCCGGAGGCCTTGAGAGTGGCTGGAACGGTCGGCGGTTGGAACGTTATCGAGTCTGCGCTTATTAGCCCAGATAAAAATTACGAAGCATCAATTCGCATGATTTTGGATTTAGGAAAACTTCCTAAGCCGTTTCAGGTAGATGCTCTCAATAGTAAAGACTGGGCCCTTTCTGGGGAATGGTTACGTTTTCCATTTAATGCCTCAATGATGAATGTGGTGGGGCGCAAATAAATGGGTGTCATTGCAGCGCTCACCAGCAAGGAGCTAATAAAGCGCAGGGCTCTGCCCGTTCTTACCTTGCTTGCAGGACTTATTGCGCTGATTTTATTGTTATTGCTCTCGACCGCAACCTCTAATACCGAGTTCTTCGATAGTTACTTTATCTGGCTATATGCTGCCAATATTGTTGTTGGCATATTGCTGTTGCTGACCATCATCATACTTATCGTGGTGATTAGTATTCGTTGGCGCAAGGGCCGCTTTGGAACCCGCCTGATTGCCAAACTGGCCATGATTTTTGCATTGGTTGGAGTTGTGCCCGGGCTTATTTTGTACGGGGTATCCTGGCAGTTCGTTTCAAAAAGTATCGAGACCTGGTTTGACGTGAAAGTTGAATCAGCGCTTAATTCAGGCTTGGAGCTGGGCCGCGTTACCCTCCGCATTGCCCAAGAAGAGATCTTGGCCGAGGGCAAGTTTATTGCTGAACAAATTGTGCAGGTTCCTCCAGGAACCACTTCTGAGCAGGTTGGGGGCATGGTCATGAAGATCCGCAATCAATTTGGTATCCAAGAGGTCAGCCTTTTTAATATGCAGCGCACCTTGATCTTGAGTACAGAGCCCAAACCCAAAAACTATTTTCCTGCACCAAGTGCTGATGTGATTGCAGAAGCATTTAAAAAGAATGGCGTTACCTTTTTAGATGAGATTCAAATGGAAAAAGGGCAACATGGTTACCGCGTTAGGGCGATTGTGCCAATCATTCGCCAAAAAGCGATACCAAGCAAATCTGGCCCAAGTAAAAATGTAGAAGATAAGTATTTTTTACAGTTAGTACGCTTCATTCCAGAGCCCCTAGCCAAAAATATTTTTGCCGTAGAGTCGGCCTATAGCGAGTATCAGGAGAAAGCTCTAGGGCGTATTGGTCTGCGCAAAATGTATATCGGCACCCTTACCCTCACACTCTTTTTTGCCTTATTTGTAGCGGTAACACTTGCTTTATTGTTGGGTCGGCAATTAGCACAACCTTTGTTAATGCTTTTGCGGGGAACACAAGCGGTTGCTCAGGGCGACCTATCGCCCAAGCCTGAGCTGGATACGGGCGATGAGCTTGGTATGCTAACGCGCCAGTTTAATGTCATGACCAGGCAGCTCTCCGATGCACGAACATCCTTGCAAGAATCCAAGTCCTTTTTGGAAACTGTGTTGGGCAACCTGACTGCTGGAGTATGTATTTTTGATAACCAGTTTAATTTGGTTTCTAGCAATCCTGGTGCAGCAAAAATTCTTGCAATTGATTTACTTCCCCTTACTGGAAAACCATTGGGAAGCGCTCCAGAACTTACTGAGTTCGAGAAAGCGATACGTGAGGGATTTGCAACGCAAAACTTGATTACTCCGCTAGCAGACAATCTAAATGAGAGATTGTCTGTATGGCAAAAGCAAATACAAATTAATCCCGTTAATGAATATGAGAATGATCTAGGCGTAACGTTGTTTGTAAGAGGGACCCAGTTGTCATCTGATCTTAAGATGATTGTGTTTGACGATATTAGTGATGTAATCGCAGCACAACGCTCTATTGCATGGAGTGAGGTAGCAAGACGACTCGCACATGAGATTAAAAATCCCTTAACCCCAATTCAGCTCTCGGCGGAGCGCCTGCAGCATAAATTACAAGGCCAATTAAGCCCTGAGCAGCAAGAAATGGTTGAGCGAAGCACTACAACAATCATTGGTCAGGTGCAGGCCATGAAGCAAATGGTTAATGAGTTTAGGGATTTTGCAAAAACACCCACACCCAATTTGACCGCCCTAGATCTAAATGAGTTAATTAGAGAAATTATGGGCCTATACGAGGGCAGCACAATCACCATGAGCCTTGATCCCAATTGCCCGCGCGTCATGGGTGACCCAACACAACTGCGCCAGGTAATCCACAACCTTTTGCAAAACGCTCAGGATGCATGCCTTGAGGCGGGGCGCGCAGACCAAGGCATTGATATAAGAACGGAGTTGGTGCCAATTAACGATATTGAGCCAAAACAGTTTGCAGTTCGAATGACAATTACCGATGGTGGACCTGGTTTTCAGGCTAAGATATTGGCAAGAGCGTTTGAGCCATATATCACTTCAAAGGCTAAAGGTACAGGACTCGGTTTAGCAGTAGTGAAAAAAATCATTGATGATCATGGCGCAAAAATTGAGATCCATAATCGCAAGCAGGGCGATGAGATATTGGGTGCCCAAGTGTCTATTTTGTTTGTAAATCTTGCTAAAGAGGTTGCATAGGTATGGCTAGTATTTTGGTGGTTGATGATGAGATGGGGATTCGTGAGTTACTCCATGAAATCTTGACTGAAGAAGGACATACGGTATATCCAGCAGAGAGCGCAACACAGGCTCGGGCTGTACGCGAACAAATGGAGCCAGATTTAGTCCTCCTCGATATTTGGATGCCCGATACCGATGGCATTACTTTGTTAAAGGAATGGGCTCGTGACAACTTGTTAACAATGCCTGTTGTGATGATGTCGGGTCACGCAACGATTGATACTGCCGTTGAGGCAACGCGTATTGGGGCCCTTAATTTCTTAGAAAAACCGATTGCCTTGCAAAAGCTTTTAAAGACTGTTAGTAAAGCTTTGG
>JACCDN010028615.1_pt1 | contig 12572 bp, 9 predicted proteins | sample 7441691 | NCBI WGS metagenome assembly JACCDN01 (sample SAMN15323439, study PRJNA562643) | freshwater metagenome | isolation source: river surface water | place: USA:Blue River Watershed | collected 2017-08-16 | reverse complement strand
GTGACGGTTGTGCCTGCCACCAAGATGCGCAGTTGGTTGCCCACGCTGCCTAGAGACAGGCCAAGGTCGTTGGCTGCTTCGCGCTCGACCTTGACTTCAATCGTGGGCTTGTTGGGTTTGACGCTGGAGTCCAAATCGACCAAGCCGGGCACGTTGCGGATTTTGTCCATCACTTGGGTGGTCAGGCGTTCGAGCTCGCGCAGGTCGCTGCCTTGCAGAGAGAACTCCACTTGTTTGTTACCACCCACGGCATCAAGCAAGCCCGCATGCGTGACGGTGATGCCCGGCACTTGCAGCAAGCGTTCACGCAAGATGGCCGACATTTGGTCCACATTGCGTTTGCGGTCTTTGCGGTCGACCAAGCGAACATAGATGCTCGCGTAAATCTTGCCGTTGGCCGCACCCGTGTTGATGGTGGACAGCGTGTAGCGCACTTCTGGGAATTCGCGAATGATGGCTTCGACCTGTTTGGCTTTTGTCTCGGTCACTTCGAGTGAAGAGCCGACAGGTGTGTAAAAGCTGACGCTTGTTTCTGAGAAATCGGCCTTGGGCACAAACTCAGAACCCAGCAAGGGCACCATGAAAATGCTCACCACAAATGTGCCGATAGCCAAACCAACAGTTGCACGCTTATGAATGAGAGACCATTTCAGAATGCGTTGGTACAGCGCAATGAGCTTGTCGGTGGTAGTTTCAAACCACGCGGTAACGGGGCCGATGGTGCGGTCGTAAAAGTTGTTGCCGTGTCCGTGTTTGCCATGTGCATGGATGGTGGGGTCGTGCCAGATGGATGACAACATGGGGTCGAGTGTGAAGCTCACAAACATCGAGATGAGAACCGCTGCCACGATGGTGATGCCAAACTCGTGGAAAAACTTGCCGATGATGCCGCCCATGAAACCAATGGGCAAAAACACTGCCACGATCGACAGCGTGGTGGCCAGCACGGCCAAGCCAATTTCTTGGGTGCCGTCCATCGCGGCTTGGTAGGGCGTTTTGCCCATTTGTACATGGCGCACGATGTTTTCGCGCACCACGATGGCATCGTCAATCAACAAACCCACGCACAGCGACAAGGCCATGAGCGTGATCATGTTGATGGTGAAGCCAAAGATGTACATGAACAAAAACGTGCCGATGATGGCAATGGGCAGCGTGAGGCCGGTGATGACCGTGGAGCGCCATGAGTTCAAGAACAAGAACACGATCAGCACCGTCAGTAGCGCACCTTCAATGAGGGTTTGACGTACGTTGGCCACACCTACGCGGATGGGACGCGAGCCGTCTTGCACTTGCTCTAAGCGAAGGCCTGGGGGCAATTGCGCTTTCATCTCGGCCACTGTTTTGTTGAGGCCATCAATCACGTCAATGGTGTTTTCGTCTTGTGCTTTTTGCACCGTCATCAACAGCGTGCGTTGGCCGTTGTAGAGTGCCAAGCTCTCAACCTCTTGAGCGTCATCATTCACCGTGGCCACTTGGTTCAAGCGAATCGGCGTGGTATTTTTACGCGCCACGATGATTTGGCCAAAGTCTTCGGGGCGCAGCATGCGCCCTTGAATTTGAATCACGCGGTCTTGCTGCAACGAGCGCAGGCTGCCCACGGGCAAGTCTTGGGTTTCGGTTTTGACCGCGTTCACCACTTGGTCGGCGCTGATACCCAGCGACTCCATGGCCTGCGGGTTCAAGTACAAATTGATTTCGCGTTTGGTGCCGCCGACCAACGACACCGAGCCCACGCCACGCACGTTCTCAAGGCGCTTCTTCAGTACTTGGTCTGACCAGTTGGTTAGCTCTACCGCTGAGAGCGGCTTGCCGCCTTGTGGCGTTTCGGGCACCACGGCCAGCGACCAAATGGCGCGGCTGGACGGGTCAAAGCGCAACACCTTGGGCTCTTTGACTTCGGTGCGCAGGGTGGGGCGCAAGGCAGCCACTTTTTCGCGCACGTCGTCTGCGCCTTTGCGGCCATCGATGTGCAGCTGAAACTCAATCACCACCACCGACATACCTTCATAGCTGCGCGAGGTGAGGGCGCTGATACCCGCAATGGCGTTCACGCCTTCTTCAATTTTCTTGCTGACTTCGCTTTCCACGATCTCAGGCGAAGCGCCTGGATATTCGGTGGTGATCACCACCACGGGAAAGTCGATGTTGGGGAACTGGTCAATCTTGAGGCGCTGGTACGAGAACAAACCCAGCACCACAAAGGCGAGCATCACCATGGTGGCGAAGACTGGATTTTTTAAACTGACTTTGGTGAACCACATGCTGTGTCAGTCACTTCAGTTGGCGTTGCTGGCACTGGCAGCTGGCGCACTTGCAGCAGGGCTATTTGCTGCTGTGTACTTGACTGCCATGCCTTCACGTAACGCCCCCACATGGCTTTTGAGCACGGTGCTGCCTTCGGGCAAACCGGTCACGCCCACCATGGTTTCAGATTCGGGCTGGGCCAAGTCCATGCCGCGCACGCCAAGCGTGACGGTTTTGTGCATCACTTGCAGTTGGTCGCCCACTTGTTCCACCACTTGCACATAAGGTTGTGCGCGGTCGGTGCGTACAGCGGACAAAGGAACAGCCATCACTTGGCTTTTGCCCATGCCCAAAATGCCTTTGGCAAACAAGCCGTGGCGTAGGCCTTCGGCTTTATCAAGCGTCAAATAAATCAGCACGCTGCGGCTACCTGTTTGGGCGCTGGGGCTGATGCGTTTGACTTTGGCCCCGATGGTGTCTTTGCGGTCTTCCACTTGCAGGGCAGCCAGTTGGCCCACGCGCACATCCATTGATTCGCTGGGGCTCAAAGGTACTTCCACTTCGAGTTTGCTCAGGTCAACCAGTTCCATCACCTTGGCATCAATGCCCACACGCTCGCCCACTTGGGCAGCGCGGCCAGACACAATGCCTGCAAAAGGAGCGCGCAAGGTAGCGTCGTCCAAGGCTTTGCGGGCTACATCGGCCCCTGCGATGGCAGCTTTATGGCTCGCCACAGCGCCTTGGTAGGAAGCCACCGAGTTGTCCATGGCGGCTTTAGAAATGAAGCCTTGATCGACCAAGGCTTTGTTGCTGTCCCAAGCGCGTTGGGCAATTTCCATTTGCGACTTGGCCGCACTGGCGCTTTCAGCCGCTTGCTGCCAACGGCGTTGGTATTCAGTGGGGTCGATGCGAGCGAGCACATCGCCAGCTTTGACCGCATCACCTTCACGCGCCACCACTTCTTTGAGCTCACCGGCCACGCGAGCTTTGATGACCGCGTAGTTCACCGCTTTGACCGTGCCGGAGATGGCCAAGCCTTGGGTGATGTCGCGCAATTCAGCTTTGAATACATCGGTGCCGGCCAATTCAATTTGCGTCACTGCAACAGCAGTGGTAGCGGCGGCCGCTTGTTGAGTGCGCTTGTTGCTCATGGCACGCCAAATACCCGCCACGAGAGTGAGCACGATGACGCCAATGACGATCCAGCGGGTAGGGATTTTTTTCATAGGGTGTTCTTTGCACGCGCGCCGTTGATGAGTAAATCAACGTGCATGTGAATAAATTCTTGGGGATCGACAATGTTTGCGGTAGCAGAGCAAGCGCCCATTGAGTGTTTCCACATCATCAAAAAGATCATGGGGGAGATGATGCTGAAGACACTTTTGCTGGTGTCCATGGCGCAAAACTCGCCGCTGTCCACACCACGTTGCAAGATGCTTTGTAGCAAGTGCGTGCCGGGTTCCACCACTTCGCGTTGGTAGAAGGCGGCGATGTCGGGGAAGTTTTGGGCTTCGCTGAAGACCAGTTTCACAATGCCGCTGGCAGGTGTGTTGCCTAAGTTGTTCCACCACAAGTCCATGGCGTAGTGCAGCATCTCGGCGCTGCTGCCAGAAAAAGCTTTGAATTCTTCATTCCATGCGGGAAACAAGTTGGCGATGTTTTCAGTAATGACCGCTTTGAACAAATCTTCTTTGCTCTGAAAGTACAAAAACAAGGTGCCTTTAGACACGCCAGCACGCGCTGCCACTTCATCGGCACGCGTCGCAGCAAAACCTTTTTCAACAAACAAGTCGCGGGCAGCTGTGACCAATTCGCCGGGGCGTGCTTCTTTGCGGCGCTCTCGCTTGGGCGCTTGTTCGGCGTGTTGAATGAGGGTTGCGGAGGTCATAAGGTGTTAATGACTGACGGGTTAGTAATGTACCAGCTTAATTCTTTTGGAGCACTTAAGTCAGCAAAAGCCCCAGCCATTCACGGATGACCCAGCCGCTGTCGCGCAGGCCCTTACCGCTGGGCAGCCATTGCAGCAGAGACGATAAATCGCTGCGGATGTAGCCCATCGGCGCTGGTGTGACTTGCAGCCCTGCGGCCTCAAACTGGCGCACGCTACGTGGCATGTGCCATGCGTGGGTGACCAAAGCGATGTGGGTGATGCCATCACCCTTAAGTAGCGCGGCCGTGAGCGAAGCATTTTCACGCGTGTCGCGCGATTGAGTTTCTTGCCAACGCAGTGCCGGAACGCCTAAGCGCGTCAGTGCAATGGCAGCCACCTCGGCCTCAGAGTTTTGGTTGTTTTGCCCGGCCCAGCCTATGCCGCCGGTATAAGCCATGGGCAATTGGGTGCTGCGAGACAGGTGTACGCCATACAAAAGTCGAGACATTGCGTCTGGCGAGAGCGTGGGTCCGTTGTATTCAACAGCGTCGTTTTCAACCCCGCCGCCCAGTACCACGATGGCTTGGACGTTTTGGCGCTTGAGATCGTCAAGGCTGACTGGGCTGACTTGCGGCAGCAAGTGCAAGGACAACCAAATGGCCACAGCTTGACAACTCAGCAGCCACAGCAGCAGCGTGGTCATGCCGGCCAGTGCAATAGACACACGACCCTGCACACGTACGCCACAACGCCATGCCCAAAGCAACAAGGCGAAAAGAGCCAGTAATGCACTACAGGCTGGCAAGACCAGTGTGGTGAGGATGGGTTTGAGTGCGAGCAGTGTGTCCATGAGATTTCAGTTTGCCTACAAGCGTTGCGGGTATCTGTGCTTTGGCGTACACAATCATAGAATCAAGCCTTATGACAACACACACCGCGCTCACCCAAGCTTCCAAGGTCATCACCTTGGGTGGTGGCTGCTTTTGGTGTACCGAAGCCGTGTTTGTGCGTGTGAAGGGCGTATTGGATGTGGAGTCCGGCTATTGCAACGGCCACACGATCAATCCCACTTACGCGCAAGTGTGCGAGGGCGGCACCGGCCACAACGAGGTGGTGCGTCTGACATACGACCCTCATGTCATCAATCTGCGTGAGCTGTTAGAAATTTTCTTTGTCATCCATGACCCCACGACCTTGAACCGTCAGGGCAACGATGCCGGCACGCAATACCGAAGCGGTATTTACTTGAGTGACGAAGCTGACCACGTGGTGGCGCAGCAGGTGTTGGATGAGGTCAATGCTGAACTGACTGGGCGTGTGGTGACTGAACTGCAAGCCTTGGTCAACTACTCGGCCGCTGAGGACTACCACCAAGATTATTTTGAGCAACACCCCAACCAAGGCTATTGCGCTTTTGTGGTGGCACCCAAGGTGCAAAAGTTTGTGCAGACCTTTGCCGACAAGGTGCGTCATGACTAATGCACAGCGCCGCTGGCCCATGACTCTGAGTCTGCGCCACTTGCAGCGGATGCTGTCTGTTTTACTGACGGCTTTGATCATGGTGCAAACGGTGGGCGTGCTTCACCGTGTGGCACATGCGCAGCAAAGTGAGGGTGTGTTCTCGCATGCGGCGCCTGCTGTCGTGAAAGACGACGTCAGTCTGTTGGCGGCCATTTGGGGTGATCACAGCAATTCGGCTGAATGTCAATTGTTTGACCAAACCTGCCCCGATTTGCTGCAAGCCCCAGTCTGGGCGTTGCCCGCTGTATCCGTCATGCCTATCTGGATGGCGGCTTTACTGCTCGAACGATTTGCGCTGTTCGAGCGCTTTTATGCGGCCCGTGGGCCACCTGCTGCTTTGCTTTGAATCACTCATCAGCGCACCTAGCTTAAAGCTGGCGCGCTGGTTTCTCATTGCAAAACAAAGAGGGTGATGTATTCGCCCTTCAGGAACATCAGATGACACACGTTTTTCAACGCAGCGCCGTGGCCGCTGCCGCTTATTCATTTTTTTCTCTCTCGCTTGGCAATGCATGTGCTCAGGCAGCACACACCGATGAGGTCCATCGCTTGGATGAGGTCACCATCACCGCTCGCAATCTAGAAGGTGGCGGTTTATTGGTGCCTGCGCAGCAGCTCTCGGGAGCAGCTCTTACCCAGCGCCAAGGCAGCACATTAGGCGAAACGCTAGACAACTTGCCTGGCATTGCCAACAGCTCATTCGGTCCGAATGTGGGTCGCCCCATCATTCGTGGCATGGAAGGTGACCGCATACGCATCTTGCAAAACAGTGGAGCCAACATGGATGTGTCTGGTTTGAGCAATGACCATGCTGTGCCGATTGACCCCCTCACCACTGAACGTATCGAAGTGTTGCGTGGCCCCGCCACTTTGCTTTATGGCGGCAGCGCCATTGGCGGTGTGGTGAACGTGATCGACAACCGCATTGCGCGTGAACGCACCTTTGACGCCAAAGGTGGCGTGATGGGTAAAGCCGAAGTGCGAGCCGGTGGTGCAGCTGATGAGCGCAGTACTGGCGCGCTGGTGGAGGCGGGCAACGAAAAATTTGTGTTGCACGTCGATGCGTTTGACCGCAGCACCAAAAATTTGCGTGTGCCCAAGGACATGACATGTGGCGAGGGTGGTCCGTCAAATGGCCGCCGTGTGTGCAACTCAGCCAGCGATAGCAAAGGCGGTGCGGTGGGCGGCACACTGTTATTTGATCGTGGTTATTTGGGTGTATCGACCAGCGAATACCGCAGCACTTACGGTACGGTGGCAGAGCCCGAAGTGCGCATTGGCTTGCTGCGCCGTCACCATGTGATGGAAGGCTTGGTGCGCGATGTGGGGGTATTTCAAGACCTCAAGCTTCAACTGGGCAACACCAACTACACGCACACCGAATACGAAGGTGCGGACGCAGGTACACGTTTTGACAACAAGGGGCATGACCTGAGATTGGAGGGTCGTCAGCGTGCTCTTCGACTGAGCAATGGCATGCAGCTTGAGGGGGTTGTGGGGCTTCAACGCGAACGTAACAACTTGAGTGCCACAGGTACAGAACGTTTTTTGCCCACCAGTCGCACACAAAGTACGGGCGTGTTTACCTACCAAGCGCTGAAAACATCATGGGGCCAGCTCAGTGCTGGTGCGCGAGCTGAAACGGTGGAAGTGGCCTCATTCGAGGACATTGGACCGAACAATGAGAATGCGGCTCAATCCAAGAAATTCAAACCCCTTAGTTTTGCATTGGGTGCCATGCGCAACTTGCGTGTGGGCGAAGCGCAAAACGGTTGGCAGCTCACCACTAACCTCAGTGCCAGTCAACGTGCGCCTAAAGACTACGAGTTGTTTGCCCATGGCGAGCACGTGGCCACAGCAGCCTATGAGATTGGTCAGCCCAGCAATGGTTTAGAAAAAGGCACTCAGTTGGATGTAGGCGGCGAGTGGAAGCAGGGGCCACACAAATTTGGCATCACTGGTTTTGCCTCGCAGTTTTCTAACTACTTGGCCTTGCGCCCAACGGGTGAGGGTTGGGATGGCACAAGCTTTGTGACGCCCGTAGGTACAAATATGCCTGCCTACCGTTTTGAAGGCGTCCGCGCTCGCTTCTACGGTATCGAGTCCACCGCCAAGCTGCGCATGGTTGGCGGTCAATCGGCTCTGCTGTCGCCTAATGCAGCCCATGGCGCGATGGACCTCGAGTTGCGTGCCGATGTGGTGCGCGCCAAAGACCTCACGCACAACAGCTATTTGCCACGCATGGCGCCGATGCGGGTGGGTGCGGATGCCGTGTGGTCACGCAATGCGTGGGGTGCACGCTTTGGGTTCATGCATGCGGCGGCTCAAAATCGCGTGCCTGAAGGGGGTGTTACCACCGCAGGCCACACGCTGTGGAATGCGGGCATCAACTACCACGCACACACCTATGGCCCGACGCACTGGCTGTTGTTTGCCAAGCTCGACAACATCACCAACAAGCTAGCGTACTCGTCCACGTCGGTGTTGACGCAGACCTTGGGAACCAATGCCCCGCCTATTGCAGGGCGTAGCTTGAAGGTGGGTGCTCAGGTGAGTTTCTAAAACTCTGAAGCACCAAAAACAAAAGCGGCCTCAGTGCCGCTTTTGTTTTGTGTAACGTTGTGTGAGGCTGAAGATTTATGGGGCGAGTCGTTCACGTATCCAAGCCCCTTCGGCCGTTTGGCGATAGCGCAAGCGGTCATGCAAACGGCTCTTGCGCCCCTGCCAAAACTCCCACTGCTCGGGCACTAAGCGGTAGCCACCCCAGTGCGGTGGGCGCGGAGGTTGCAGCAAAAACTGCGCGCCGTACTTGGCGGCGTTGGCTACCAGTGTGCCGCGCCCCTCAATCACTTGGCTTTGCGGGCTGGCCCATGCGCCGATGCGCGAATCAAGCGGACGGCTGTTGAAGTAGTCGTCGCTTTCGGCGTCGCTGACTTTTTCCACGCGGCCTTCGATGCGCACCACGCGTTCTAGCTCAACCCAATGGAACTGCAGGGCAGCAAACGGGTTACCTGCCAACTGTTGGCCTTTGCGGCTGTTGTAGTTGGTGAACCAGACAATGCCGCGCTCGTCATAGCCTTTGATCAGCACCACACGCGTGCTGGGGCGTAAGTCGCTTCCCACGGTGGCTAAGGTCATGGCGTTGGGCTCTGGGATCTCGCCCGAGATGGCCTCTTTGAGCCAGAGATCGAACTGTTGCATGGGGTCAGCCGTAGAGGCTGACTCATTGAGTTCGGCACGTTCATAGCTTTTACGCAGGTCGGAAATGTGGCTCATGGTCAATCGGTGTGTCGTGTGTGACAGTTAAAGGGAAAACCCGAAACAAGGTTGCACACATCGTAATAACTTTTCCTTGATACTCGACTTTACTTATTTTGAGGAGACGTTGATGAGTGTCGATTTTCAAATCAACGGCAAAGCCGCTAAGGCCAATGCCGAAACAGATACCCCACTGTTGTGGGTCATTCGCGATGAGCTGGGCCTGACGGGCACCAAGTTCGGTTGCGGTGCAGCGTTGTGCGGTGCTTGTACTGTGCATGTGGATGGTCAGCCTGTGCGTTCCTGCCAAACCCCACTCTCTAGCGTGTCTGGCAAGAAAGTCGCCACGGTTGAGAGCCTCTCCAAAGACAACAGCCACCCACTGCAAGTGGCGTGGATCAAACACGATGTGCCTCAGTGCGGCTACTGCCAGTCGGGTCAGTTGATGAGCGCAGCGGCGTTGCTTGCTAAAAACAAGAACCCTAGCGATGCAGAAATTGACCAAGCCATGAGCGCCAACCTGTGCCGCTGTGGCACTTACGTCCGTGTGCGTGCCGCCGTCAAAGATGCCGCCGCCATGATGCGCAAAGCCTGAACCGCCGGAGACACACCATGACACACACAAATACCTCTCGCCGTTCATTCCTCAAAACATCGGCTGCCGTGACCGGCGGTTTGATGCTCGGCTTTAATCTGCCCGGCACACTTGGCGAAGCCATGGCTGCAGGCACCGTGCACACGCCCAATGCGTGGGTGCACATTGCCGACAACAACGTTATCACCTTGCTGTCTGCCCGTTCTGAAATGGGCCAAGGCGTGTACACATCGATGCCCATGTTGATTGCCGAAGAGCTCAATGTGGACATCAGCCAAATCAAAGTGGCCGCTGCGCCTCCCGGTGAAATCTATGTCAACGCCTTGTTGGGCGGGCAACTCACGGGTGGCTCCACATCGGTACGCGAGGGTTGGCTCAAGCTGCGCGTGGCTGGTGCGCAAGTGCGCGAGATGCTCATCACAGCTGCCGCCGCACGTTGGAGTGTGGACCGGGATTTGGTTCGCGCCGACAAGGGCATGGTTTACGGCCCCAAGGGTTTGAAGTCCACGTATGGTGAATTGGCTGAGGCTGCAGCACGCATGCCCGTGCCTGAGAAGCCACCCATCAAAGACCCTAAAGATTTCAAAATCGTGGGCAAACGCACAAAACGCGTGGACACGCCAGCCAAAGTCAATGGCACAGCAGAGTTTGGCATTGACGTGAAATTGCCAGGCATGGTTTACGCCTCACTGGCGCAATGCCCCGTGATTGGCGGCAAGGTCAAGAGCTTTGACGGCGCAAAAGCGAAAGCGTCTGCTGGCGTGATTGACGTGGTGCAAATCAGCGACGGTGTGGCCGTGGTGGCTAACAGCTGGTGGCAAGCGAAGAAGGCTCGCGACTTGCTGAGCATTCAGTGGGACGAGGGCGCAGGCGCTGCTTTGAGTGATGCCAGCGTGATTGATGGCACACGCCAAGCTTTGAAAACTGGCAAGGTATTGGAAATCACCAAGCCCCAAGGCGATGTGGCGGCGGCACTCAAAGGCGCGGCCAAAGTGCTGGAAGCCGAGTACGTCATTCCTATGCAAGCGCACGCCCCACTGGAGCCGATGAACTTCACGGCTCATGTGCAAGGTAACAAAGCTTTGCTGATTGGTCCGACCCAGTTCCAACAGGGCGCACAAGGCGCAGTGGCTGGCGCTTTGGGATTGAAGCCTGAAGACGTCACGCTGCAAACCACCTTCTTGGGTGGTGGCTTTGGCCGTCGTTTGGAGCTCGACTTCATCGTGCAAGCGGCAGAAATTTCAAAGGCGGTCAAAAAACCTGTCAAGCTACTGTGGACCCGCGAAGACGATATGACGCATGACTTTTACCGTCCTGTGGGTGTCAACCAACTCAAGGCCGGCTTGGATACGTCAGGCAAGCCTGTGGCGATGCATTTCAAAGTCGCTTCGCAGTCGGTCACGCAACGTGCCTTTGGCTTGCCCAAAGACACGATGGACCCTTTCATGGCCGAAGCTGCTGTGACTGGTTACAACATTGCTAACACTCAACACGACTTGGTGATCCACGACACCGGCATTCGTGTGGGTTACTGGCGCGCGGTGAGCCACAACATGAACGCGTTCGCCAACGAAAGCTTCATGGATGAGTTGGCCAAAGCCGCAGGCAAAGACCCTTACGAGTACCGCATGAGTTTGCTCGCAGGTAAGCCACGCTTTGCCAATGTGCTCAAACTCGCCGCTGATAAAGCGGGTTGGGGCAAGCCATTGGCCAAAGGCCGTGCCTTGGGTATTGCGCTCATGGAGGGTTACGACACATACATGGCTCAAGTGGCCGAGGTGAGCCTGAACGACAGCGGCGAGGTGCAGGTGCATCGCGTGACGGTGGCAGCCGACTTGGGTCACATGGTCAACCCTGACACGGTAGAAGCGCAGTTGCAGTCCAGCATCATCTTTGGCATGGGGGCGGCGCTCAAGCACCAAATCACCATGACCAATGGCCGTGTGCAAGAGACCAACTATCACAACTTCCAGCCTGTGCGCATGAATGAAGCGCCCAAGATCGACATCGTGTTGGTCAAGAGCACCGAAAAGCCTGGTGGTATTGGCGAACCAGCCACAGCGGTGGTGGCACCTGCCATTGCCAATGCGGTGGCTAAGCTCACAGGCAAACGCGTGCGTCGCTTGCCCATCACGGCCGAGGCGCTTAAGCAAACCGCTGTGGCTTAAAGGCGCGACATGGAGAGCTTAGACCTGCGTGTGTTGGGTGATGTACTGGCTTGGCGTCAAGCTGGGCGGCGCGTCACTTTGGTCACGGTGGTGGAAACGTGGGGCAGTGCCCCACGTCCACCTGGGGCTTTGCTCGCTGTGCGTGACGACGGCGTGGTCAGTGGTTCGGTGTCGGGCGGTTGTGTGGAAGACGACCTGATTGCCCGCATCAAAGCCGGTGAGTACGATGCGCTTTCGCATCCATCCATGGTGGCCTATGGCGTGAGCAAGGAAGAAGCGGCGCGCTTTGGCTTGCCCTGCGGCGGCACGTTGCGTTTGGTGCAAGAGCCAGTCAAAGACGTGGCTTGGATTGAAAAGGTGTTGCAACGCACCTCGTCACACCAATTGGTAGCGCGCACGGTCAAGCTGTCAACGGGCGAAGTGACGTTGCGCGAAGCCGCGCGTACCGACGCGTTGCAGTTTGATGGCAGCACGCTCACCACTTTGTTTGGCCCACGCTGGCGCTTGTTGTTGATTGGTGCAGGTCAGCTGAGCCAAGCTGTGGCGCACATGGCCAAACTGTTGGATTTTGAAGTGCTGGTGTGTGATCCGCGTGAGGAATACGCAGCTACGCTGGGCCTTGAGGGGGTGACTCGTGTCATGGGCATGCCTGATGACGTGGTGCTCGAACTCAAGCCTGATGCACATACCGCCATCGTGGCATTGACGCACGATTCCAAGCTGGATGACATGGCCTTGATGGAGGCTTTAAATTCAGATGCGTTTTATGTCGGCGCTTTGGGCTCCCGCCGCAACCAAGCCAAGCGTAAGCAACGTTTGATGGAACACTTTGACATCACTGCCGAATCCCTTGAGCGTTTGCACGGCCCTGTGGGCCTGAACATCGGTGCCAAGACCCCTGCAGAAATTGCGG
>JACCDN010247993.1_pt1 | contig 12577 bp, 9 predicted proteins | sample 7441691 | NCBI WGS metagenome assembly JACCDN01 (sample SAMN15323439, study PRJNA562643) | freshwater metagenome | isolation source: river surface water | place: USA:Blue River Watershed | collected 2017-08-16 | reverse complement strand
TCAACACGGAGATTAGTGCAATGGCTAATCTGGACATCAACTTTTTGAACTTAGTTACTGAGACTACAAAGAGGACCAGCACAATTGGCCAGATTAGATAGAACTGCTCTTCAACTCCAAGTGACCAAGTATGAATGAATGGACTGTAATCCATACGTTCAGCGAAGTAGCCATCATTGCCAAGCACCAGTTGGATGTTGCTACCGCCGAAAATTGCCCAACGAGCAGTTTCATAAATACCAGCAGACAATGAAGCTTTGGGGACGAAGTAAGAGACAAGTATGGAAACCGTCACCAGATAGAAAAAGAGTGCAGGTGCAATTCGAATAAAACGTCTTCTATAAAAACCAGTAAAGAACCTGAAAACAGACTTAGGCTGACGTTCCAAAAGAGACTTTGTGATTACAAACCCTGAGATTGCGAAGAATATGTCAACGCCAACAAATCCACCAGGCATAAACTCTGACTTCAGGTGGTAGATTATCACTACCCAGACTGCTAGGGCTCTAAGTGAATCAATGCCTACAAAATGTTTGGATTCCGCGACGATTGCGCTCTCTTTAGCCAACATTTTCTCCGTAACCAATTCCTGATTCAAACCTCGACCAGAATAACACCCTCTATATGCAGTCCCACGGAAGCCAGATTGAAGGTTTACTGGCGGATTTGTGCTCCACGGAGAATAGACCGTAAGTGGTTAGAGTTAGGTGTGCTGAGAAGACTAATCACTATTTCAAGACCTGTGCTGTGGGTAAACACCATCGGCACCACAATGATGGGTCTGTGGCTCACCGGTTCTCTCTGGAGCTGGGATGCCATCTGGCTTCTACTATGGGTGACTCTTCCCTTTAACCTTCTTATTTACGGAATCAACGACATTTTTGATCAGGAAACTGACAACATCAACATCCGCAAGGGTGGTTACGGTGGCGCAAAGATCGATCCTAAAGAAGTTCCATGGATTTCATGGGGTGTAGTTCTCCTAAATGCACCATTCTTAGTCTTCTTTGCACTCAACTACTCAGTTGAAGCAAACCTTTGGATCTGGGCATACAGCCTTACATTCTTGTTCTACTCTGCTCCCCCTGCAAGGTTTAAGGGTCGTCCGTTCTTGGACTCCATAAGCAATGCTGACTATGCCTTCCCTCTGGCAATCGTTCCTCTTGCTTTGGGCAAGGAACCTATTTGGTTAGCTGTCTTTGCTCTAATGGCTTGGAGCTTGGCGAAACACACCTACGATGCCATCCAAGACATTGAAGAAGATGAATTTGTAGGAATCAAAACCACAGCTGTTTATCTAGGTGTGAAGAAGTCTCTAGTTTGGGTTGGATTCTGGTGGCTAGTTTCAACCATCATGTTTGCCTTCGTTAACATTCCTTTGGCAATTGCCAACGGTGCCTATGCCTTCTGGTTGATCAGATTGATGGTGAAAGATAACTCTTCTGCCAATGCCAAGAGGATTTATAAGTATTCAGTTGCCTATCCGTATGTTGTAGGAACTGTTGCTGGATTCCAGCTAGTGATGTTCATGGTTCTGGAGCTTCTCTAATTGAAGAAGCGGATCATTATTGTTGGAGCTGGTTTAGGCGGGCTCACAGCAGCATCACTCTTAGCCAAAGCAGGCCATGAAGTAACAGTCCTGGAAAAGAACTCTTGGGTTGGCGGAAAATCTCGTCGAATCGAGCTTGCTGGGCAGCGAATTGATACCGGACCATCTTTAGTAACTTTCCCTGGTGTATTGGAAGAGCTTTTCTCTAGATACAACAAGCTAGGCAAAACTACTTCAGCAAATATCGCAGATCTAGAACTTCAAAGACTCCCTGAGGTTGGCAAGTATTTCTTTGGTGAAGAAGTTGTAAACCTTCCAGTTCAAGAAGGACATCCTTGGCATCAAGCGTGGACAAGGTTTGTCAAAGAGCACGGTGATCTTGGTCCTGAGATTGTAAAACTCCTAACTTCAGATCCTTTTGATGCAAAGACTCTTCCAGCAGTAACTGCAATAACCAAGAATTATGGAACCCATCTTTCAACAAGTTCATATCTAAAGCATTTGGATTGGATGCCTGCAGGTCTAAAGGAAGTAATTGCAATCCACACTCTCAATGCAGGGATTTCGCCTGAGCGAACTTTAGCTTTGTATGCAACTATGCCTGCTGTCATGGCTCACGAAGGAATCTTTGTTCCTGAAGGTGGTGTCTACGAAATAGTCCTTGCCTTGGAGAAACTTGCTCTTCAGGCTGGAGCAAAAATTAGAACCGGTGTTGAGGTAACCAAGATCAGTAAAGGCTCTGTCCGCATTGGTGATGAAGAACTTAGCTGTGACTATGTAATTGGTGCAGCAGACGCTCAGGTGATTGATTCACTCTTGGGAAAGAGAGTGAAAAAGCCAAAGCGTGTTTCTTGTTCAGGAGTTGCAGTATTCGCTGTTCTGAAGGAACCACTTCCTCTGGACACTGTCACTCACTCTGTGATCATGCCGAGTAAGCCTAAAGAACTTCATGCTTATCTAGATAGAACTCAAGTTCCCCAGGAAACTATGGCTTTCTTGAACTACTACAAGCCAAACCACATCTATCCAAACTCAAAGGCAACTGCAGCTATCTTGCTAACCGCTCCTGCTAATGGAGAGAGATTTGATATCAATAGTGAATTTGTTAAGCGTGAACTTGCTCGAATAAGTGAAATCATCGGCTTGAAGCAGAACCTAGGTGAATTGATTCTTGATCACAAGATCCTAGATCCAATGTATTTTGCTGAGTTTGGAGCTCAGGGTGGTTCTTTGTATGGGGCAACTAGACCAATCTGGCAGGGTGGACCGTTCCATAAGCCTGGATACTCTTCACCACTAAAGCCTTGGTTCTATAGGGTTGGTGCTTCTGTGCACCCAGGTGGCGGAATCCCAGCCGTAATTGGTGGTGCCATGAACTCAACTGCCCGTTTGCTACGAGCTATTGGCACTAACTAGCCAGTTCCGTTCCCATATTTAGGTTTGTGGGCTCCTAACTCTTTGTTAGCCTAGAAACGCGGGGAAAAGAACTAGTATTATTTACCTCGGTAAACAAATTCAACTATTGGAGATTCATGTTCAGCTTGTCAAAGATCAGCCTTGCTAACCGCTCAGTGGTAGCTCTTCTAACATCCATTCTTGCCGTCTTCGGCTTTGTGGCTGTTGGTTCACTAAAGCAGGAGCTTTTCCCTTCTCTTGAGTTTCCTCAGGCAGCGATTGTCACAACTTATCCAGGAGCATCTCCTGAGGTTATGGACACTCAAGTCAGCAGACTTATCGAGTCCTCAGTTGAATCTCTAGAAGGTGTCACCACAACTTCTTCAACTAGCCAAAGCTCTCTTTCAACTGTTCGAGTAACTTTTGATTTTGGAATTACATCAGCCAAGGTTACCGAGTCTTTGAACAGCGCTCTGGACTCTGTGAAGGCTAACCTGCCATCCGGAGCAAACGCTCGAGTTCTAAGCGGTGGCTTGGGAACTATCCCAGTTATGGTTCTTAGCGTTGCTTCTAACTCAGGAGACAACACAGAGATTGCCAAGCTACTTCCAGACATCGCACCAACACTTTTCAAGAAAGTTCCAGGTGTTAAGGATGTTCAGATCGGTGGAATTCGTGACTACCGCGTGAACATGAAACTAAACACTGCTGTTATGGCAGCAAATGGAATCACAGCTCAGAGCATCTCAAGTGCTCTAAAGACAAATGGCTTTGTACTACCTGCAGGAACACTTGAAGATAACAAGGGTCAGATCACAGTTCAGGTTGGAACACCTGTTGAATCAGTCAAAGAGCTAAAGTCTCTTCCACTAACTTCTAGCATTCCTTCAACCATGCCAGGTGCTGGCAGAGTTCTAACCATCGGTGATGTTGCTACTGTCACCTATGACCTAGAACCAGTTAGTTCAATCTCTAGAGTTGATGGCAAGCCATCCCTAGCGATTTCAATCACAAAGACTCAAGATGGCAACACAGTTTCTATCTCTAAGGGAATCAAGCCACTTGAGGAAGAACTAGCGACAAAGCTTGGTGGCAATGTGACCATCAAAGAAACTTTCAACCAAGCACCATTTGTTGAGAAGTCAATTGCTGACCTAGTAAAAGAAGGTCTTCTTGGTCTTACCTTTGCGATCTTGATCATCTTGGTCTTCCTAAGATCATGGCGTTCAACAATGGTGACAGCTATCTCAATCCCTACTTCCCTATTGGTTGCATTCATCGGTCTTGCAGGCTTTGGTTACTCACTGAACCTATTTACCTTGAGTGCATTGACTATTGCAATTGGTCGTGTTGTTGATGACTCAATTGTTGTTATTGAAAACATCAATAGACACTTGGCCTACGGTGAGAAGAAGATCGAAGCTATCTTGAACTCAGTCAAGGAAGTTGCAGGAGCTATCACAGCAGCAACTTTGACTACCGTTGCAGTATTCCTACCTATCGCAGTGGTTGGTGGACTAGTTGGTCAGCTGTTTAGACCATTCGCCCTTACTTTCGCTCTTGCTCTTGTAGCGTCCCTGTTTGTGTCTCTAACTATCGTTCCTGTTATCGCCTACTGGTTCCTAAAGACTCCAGTTGTTGAAGCAGGCATGACTGAAGCTCAGGCTAAGAAATTTGCTGAGAAGGCAAGAGCCGAGGAGGAAGCACACGAGAGGAAGTCAATTCTTCAGCGTGGTTACATTCCAGTATTGACTGCAACCCAGAAGCGACCTGTAATCACCTTGGTTGCCTCATTCATCGTCCTTGTATTCACTTTTGGTCTAGTGCCATTTATCAAGACCAACTTCATCGGTAGCTCAGGTTCAACAACCTTCAGCATCAACCAGGAAGTGCCTCTAGGTGCTTCTCTTGAAGACAAGGCACTAGCAGCTGAAGGTGTTGAAAAACTTCTTCTAGACAGTGGTGACACTGTTGCTGTGACAACAACTATCGGTGGTACTGCTGATAGCCGTGTTGCTTTCGGTCAGTCAGCCGGTGGAATCCAGATCCAGGTTTCAACTAAAGAGACCGTGAACGGCGATGCTTTCCAAGCCAAGATGCAGAAGCTATTCGATGCAGATGCATCTCTAGGTAAGGTCAGTTTCCAGACTGGTCAGTCATTTGGTTCAAGTGGAACTGTTGACGTGACAGTAACAGCAAAGACTGATGAGCAGCTAAGAGCTGGCATCAAGTTAGTTCAGGAAGCTCTCGAAGGAAAGATTGACAACGTCTCCCCTGATGTTGTGACAACCCTGAGCGAGAAGCAGAGAACTCTTAAGGTCACAGTAGATCGCGTAGCGGCTACTCGACTTGGTCTAAGTGAAATCGCTGTCTCTACACTTGTTGCAAACGCAATGAGCCCACAGAGCATCGGTTCAATCAACATTGACAACAAAGAAACTGAAATCTATATCAAGTCTGAAAATGTTCCGGAGACCATTCAAGAAGTGAAGAACATTCCGCTTAGCCCATTCGGCCAGGTAAGACTAAGTTCTGTTGCAAAGGTTGAACTGGTTTCAGTACCAACCAAGATCACAACTCAAGATGGAGATCGTGCAGCAACTGTTTCTCTAACACCAGACAAAGATGCCAGCCTTGGTCCAATCACCATGCAGGTATCTGAGAAGGTAACTGAACTTCAAGACAAGATGCCTGCTGGAACTACCTTGCTTCCAATCGGTGGTGTTTCAGCAGACCAAGCAGAGTCATTCAGTCAGCTACTTCTTGCTCTGCTTGCGGCTATCGCAATTGTTTACCTAATCATGGTGGCAACATTCAGAAGCTTGGCTCAGCCACTAGTTCTTCTAGTGTCAATTCCATTCGCAGCAACTGGTGCATTCGTAGCACTACTTGCAACCAACACCGCTCTTGGGCTTCCAGCGCTGATTGGTATGTTGCTGCTAGTTGGAATCGTAGTTACTAACGCGATTGTTTTGATTGACCTCATCAACCAGTACCGCCTACAAGGTATGCCGTTTGAAGAAGCAATCATCAACGGTGCTCGTCAGAGACTACGTCCTATCTTGATGACAGCTCTTGCAACAATTGGTGCCCTAAGCCCACTAGCTCTAGGCTTCACAGGTTCTGGTGGATTCATCTCTCAGCCACTAGGAATTGTGGTTATTGGTGGATTGTTCTCATCAACAATCCTGACGTTGGTTATCGTGCCAGTTCTTTACCGTCTTGTTGAAGGCAGAAAAGAACGTAAGGCTCAGAAGAAGCTAGCCAAGATCGCCAAGAAGACTGCTACTAAGGCAGCTCCAAAGCGAAAGACAACCGCTAAGACTGCTTAGCCCTAAAGGTAAACTGAATGGAGTCCTCGAAGTCGGGGGCTCCATTTAGTTTGAGGAACTATGAACATACCTGAATACCTAGTTTGGATTGACTGTGAGATGACAGGGCTAAACCCTGACACCGAGTGTCTAGTTGAGATAGCTGCAGTCATCACGGACTTTGACCTAAATGTCCTCGACGAAGGCATCGACCTAGTTATCAAGCCTCGTGAAGGCACAGTTGAGGCCATGGGCGACTACGTCAGGAAGATGCATACCGACTCTGGTCTAATCAAGGAGTTTGCCTCAGGTATTGATTTGGCAGATGCTGAAGCCCAAGTACTGGAATACATCAAGAAATACATCCCAAACCCAAAGACTTCCCCCCTAGCTGGTAACACCATTGGGACAGATCGCATGTTTATCTCTAAATACATGCCTGCTCTAGATAACCACCTGCACTACCGAAACATCGACGTTTCAACCATCAAAGAACTGTCTAAGCGCTGGTATCCAAGGGTCTATTTCCAAGCTCCTAAGAAAGACGGCGGTCACAGAGCCCTAGCCGACATCCTTGAATCTATTGAGGAACTCAAGTACTACAGAAGCAGCGTCTTTGTTGAAGGCCCAGGCCCAACAAGCGAAGAAGCCCAAGCACTAGCGCAGGCTCTGAAGACTGATAAACTTTGAGAGTTGATTTCGGCTAGTCCGGAATAAAACATGGTGGGTATAGCTCAGCTGGTAGAGCGCCTGGTTGTGGTCCAGGATGTCGCGGGTTCAAGTCCCGTTACTCACCCCAAAAGATAAAGCCCGATCGAAAGATCGGGCTTTTCTCATTTTGCAATTGTTTGTATTTGCCCATCACCGTAAGTGGCCTTGATTTCGCTTATGACCACTTGGTAGCCGTTGTACCAATTTTGAACTTTAGCTTTGGCCTCGCGGTGATCTTCAAAGCTAGCAAACTTTGAAATTGTTGCCATGTCTTCAAAGTAGTAGATAGAGTTTTTCGTCTCGCCATCTGGACTCACCCAACGCTCAACACCCAAGAATCCTTCGAGTGTGAGAGCGTAAGCATCAATAGACGCGTCCAGTCGGTGAAATTCTTCGTCGTATTCACCGGGTTTGAAGATGAATTGCGCTGCAAACATCTCTACGCGTTAGCTCTTTCAAGCACTAGTTCTCTAACTCGAGCAGCGTCTGCTTGGCCCTTCATCGCTTGCATTACTGCACCGATTACTGCTCCTGCTGCTTGAACTTTACCTTCACGAATCTTTTCAAGAACATCTGGTTGCTTAGCCAGTGCTTCGTCAATGGCAGCAATTAGTGCTCCATCATCAGAAACAACTTCAAGGTTTCTAGAAGAAACAATCTCTGCTGGTGAACCTTCGCCAGCTAATACTGCTGATAGAACTTCACGAGCGATACGGTCATTGATCTTGCCTGATTCAACAAGTGTTGCAATCTCAGCTACCTGAGTAGGAGTGATGTTCATTTCTGAAACATCTTTATCTTCTGAGTTTGCGATACGTGCAATCTCACCTGAATACCACTTACGTGCAGCCTGAGGTTTTGCTCCTGCCGCTACTGCTTCTTCAATGAAGTCAAGAAGTCCAGCGTTGACAACATCTCTGAATTCCATCTCAGCGAAGTTCCACTCGCCTGCTAGACGCTTACGTCTATCGGCTGGGTTCTCTGGAAGAAGTGAACGTAGCTTCTCAATTAGTTCGTTTGAAGGCTCAACAGGAACTAGATCAGGTTCTGGGAAGTAGCGGTAGTCATCAGCATCTGACTTAGGTCTTCCGGCACTTGTTGAACCCTTGTCTTCGTGCCAGTGTCTGGTCTCTTGAGTGATGGTTCCGCCAGCAGCCAAGATGGCAGCTTGTCTTTGGATTTCATATCTAACTGCACGCTCAATAGATCGAAGTGAGTTAACGTTCTTAGTCTCAGTTCTGGTACCGAGCTTTTCCTGACCATGAGGTCTAATGGAAACGTTGGCATCACAGCGAACATTGCCACGTTCCATACGAGCATCGCTAACGCCAAGTGCTTTCACGATTTCTCTAATTGAACGAACATAAGCTGCTGCAAGTTCAGGAGCTTCTGCTCCTGCACCGAATACTGGCTTGGTAACAATCTCAACCAGTGGAACACCAGCACGGTTGTAGTCAACTAGAGAGTACTCTGCTCCTTGAATACGACCAGTTGAACCACCGATGTGTGTTAGCTTTCCAGCGTCTTCTTCCATGTGAGCACGTTCAATCTGAACGGTGAACTTATTACCGCTAGGAACCTCCACATCTAGTTGTCCTTCAAAGGCAATTGGATCTCTGAACTGCGAAGTCTGGTAGTTCTTAGCAAGGTCTGGATAGAAGTAGTTCTTTCTAGAGAACCCTCCAGTTGGTGCAATCTGGCAACCAAGAGCAAGACCGATAGAAATTGATGACTCAACTGCTTTTCTGTTTACAACAGGAAGTGATCCAGGCAAACCAATACAGATTGGGCAAACGTTAGTGTTTGGCTCATCACCAAAGTCATTCTTACAACCACAGAACATCTTGGTCTTGGTGTTTAGTTCGATGTGTACTTCCAGACCAATGACTACTTCAAAAAGCTCTAGAGCCTTGTCGTAATCCATCAAGTTAGCCTTAGCCATTAGTTACCCTCCAACTTTGGTGCGAAGTCCATCATGCGCTTACCCCAAATGCCTTCAAGGATTCCTTCAAGCGCTGCTCCTACTTCATAAAGAGCAGCATCCTTGTGAGCAGGTGCTAGGAACTGAATACCAACTGGAAGGTTATCTTCATCAGCTAGACCAATAGGAACTGAGATTCCTGGAATACCAGCTAGGTTTGCAGGGATAGTAGCAATGTCGTTTAGATACATAGCTAGAGGATCTGCAACCTTTTCACCAAACTTGAACGCAGTTGTTGGTGCAGTTGGTGAAACAAGAACGTCTGCTTTAGCAAAAGCAGCGTTGAAGTCTCTTTGAATAAGTGTTCTTACCTTCAAAGCAGCACCGTAGAACTTGTCAAAGGAACCAGCAGATAGAGCATAAGTTCCAAGAATGATTCTTCTCTTAACTTCTGGACCAAAGCCAGCTTCACGAGTAGCAGCCATAACACGTTCAATAGTTGGGTTACCTTCAGGGGTAACTCTCATACCAAAACGAACTGAGTCAAACTTTGCCAAGTTGCTTGATGCCTCCGCAGGAAGAATCAAGTAGTAAGCCTCAATGGCATATTTAAATGAAGGACAATCGACTTCGACAATCTCAGCACCAGCATCAGTGAGGAGTTCCAAAGCCTCAGCGAATCTGTTCTGAACACCCTGCTGGAAACCAGCACCTGAAAGCTGCTTGATTAGACCAACTCTTTTACCCTTGAGTGAACCGTTCTTAGCCGCTTCAACCATTGAACCCAATGAGTCTTTTAGTGAAGTGCTATCTCTTGGGTCATAACCAGCAATTACATCTTGTAGATAAGCCGCATCTAAAACGTTTCTGGCAACAGGACCAACTTGGTCAAGAGATGAAGCCAAAGCAATAAGTCCGTATCTTGAAACCGCACCGTAGGTTGGCTTGATACCAACAGTTCCAGTAACAGCTCCTGGGAAACGAATTGAACCACCGGTGTCTGATCCGATTGCTAAAGGTGATTGGAAAGATGAAACAACAGAAGAAGAACCACCACCAGAACCACCAGGGATTCTGGATAGATCCCAAGGGTTCTTACTTGGACCATAGGCAGAGAACTCTGTTGATGAACCCATCGCGAATTCATCAAGGTTAGTTTTACCAAGAATTGGCATCAACTCTTGGCGAAGTTTTGTAACAACGGTTGCATCGTATGGAGCAATCCAGCCCTCAAGAATCTTTGAACCAGCAGTAGTTGGAGCATCGGTAGTTGTCAGGTTGTCCTTGACCGCAATTGGAACACCAGCAAGGGCAGGAAGTTTCTCGCCTGCTGCTCTTCTTCGGTCAACTTCCTTAGCCACTTCCAAAGCCTTAGCGGTTGAAAGGTGAAGGAATGAGTGAACTGCATCGCCAACGCTAGAGATCTGGTCAATGTGTGCTTGGGTTACCTCAACTGAGCTGACCTCGCCCTTGGCAAGTAAATGAACAAGCTCAGAAGCATTTTTTCTAATTAGATCAGACATCAGGCCTACTCCTCGTCCAAGATTGCAGCGACTCGGAAACGGCCCTGACCCTGATCAGGAGCTCCTGAAAGTGCCTGTTCTTGGGTAAGAGAAGGCTCAATAACGTCTTCTCTGAAGACGTTTGCCAGAGGAATTGGGTGGCTAGTGGAAGGCGTATTCTCGTCAATAGCTGAAGAGATTTTGGCTACAGAGTCCAAAATCACGCCTAGTTGTTCGGTAAAGCGAACTACTTCGGACTCATCTAGCTCAATTCTGGCCAAATTGGCTAGATGACGCACTAGATCTGGGGTCACATCTGACATCGGGTTCCTAAAAACTGGGGTTGTTGTTATCTCCTCCTAGTATATCTGGGCTTACCCAATCCCGCTTACTGGACTAAACTTACATAGTTGCTGAGCCTTCAAAAGGGGCTTAGAACCAAGTAAGTTTCAGGAGAATACAAATGGCCGAAGAAGAGAACTTCGAAGACGTCGTTCGCGGATCTGATAGCGAAGAATTCAACGTTGTGATGCGCGGGTATGACCGCAATCAGGTCGATAAGACTATCCAGGAGATGAGACTTGAGATTGAGCACCAGGCTACCTATAACGAGCAGGCCGCCGCTGAAATCAGCATTCTAAAAGCCGAAGTTGAGAACCTAAAGGTTCAACTGAAGACCGGTGGCCCTAATGGCTACGCTGCCCTAGGTGCTCAGTTTGAGCAGACCCTAAGACTTGCTGAAGAGCAAGCCAAGAAGATGATTGCCGATGCTGGCCAGGACGCTCTTCGTATCCGCGAAGAAGCTAAGGGTGAAGCTGATGCACTTAAGAGAAGTGCCAAAGACAAGGCTGATCGAGTTGTTCAAGAAGCTGAAATCAAGATGGAAGAAGCTCGTCTTGAAGCAGACAGACGTCACGGTGAATTGCTAAATACAGCAACAGCAGCCGCAGCTGAAGCTACAGAAAGAATTCAAACAGCTCAAAGAGAAGCATCTGCGATCAAATCTGACGGTGAAAGATATGCTGCTGAACTTCGTTCACAGGTTCACCGCGAGACTGAAGAAGCCAGGGCACTTGCAACCGAACTGAGCCAGAGAACCGCTCAGGCAAGAGTTGACCTAGAAGCTGAACTAAAGGCTAAGCGCGATGAGGCAGAGCAAGAAGCTCTTCGCATCTACCAAACAGCAGTTGGTCAGGCTCAGGCAATTACAGAAGAAGCAAACCGCTCTCTTGCAGAGTCTTCCGCTAGAGCATCTGAGATTCTCACTGAAGCAGAACGCGTTTCTAGAGAAGCTCGTGCAACTCGTGATGAGATGCTTGCAGACTCTCAGAAGCGTTCAACAGATCTTATTAACCAATCACGTCGCCGCGCCGAACTACTTTCTCGCAAGGCTCAGGGATTTGCTGAAAACGCAATCAAGGACAGCAGAGAGCGTCTGAACAGACTTTCTGAAGAGCGTGAAGAAGTTGCGGAATTCTTAGAATCTATGAGCAAGTTGATGTCGACTGAGAGCATGGTCGCCGTTGATGAATCAGAAATCGACGAAGCTAAAAACTAAGTTAGTTTCTGCGCGAATTCCTCTTCAGAAATAACTGGTACTCCTAGGCTTTCCGCTTTGGTCAGTTTTGACCCAGCGTTATCACCAGCAACAACAAAAGCAGTGTTCTTTGAAACGCTTGACGCTGCTTTTCCACCATTAGAGATAATCAGTTCTTCGATTTTCTCGCGAGTGTAGTTTTGCAGAGTTCCAGTAACCACAATACTCATTCCAGTGAAGACACCGTCCGCTACTACGTTTGCACCAGGACCTGCGTGCCCAGGTATTTCTAGAAGAACACCTGACTTACGCCATGATTCAACAAGGTTTCTATGCCAGTCAACTTTGATCCATTCCAAAAGTGACTGAGCCAAAATTGTTCCAACGCCATCAACTTCAGAGAGTTCCTGCTCTGTGGCATTGAAGATGTTGTCCAAAGAACCGAAGTGAGTAGCCAAAGATCTTGCTGCCACTGGGCCTACGTGCCTGATTGACAAACCAACGATTATTCTCCAAAGCGGCTTTGTCTTAGCTTCTTCAAGATTCTTCAGAAGTTTGATTGCAACTTCGGATGGAACGGTCTCGTTCTTTACTGTCTTACTGAAGAACTGGACAACCTTAGGCTTTCCATCTTCTCCCAGCTTTGGCATA
>JACCDN010638078.1_pt1 | contig 12578 bp, 8 predicted proteins | sample 7441691 | NCBI WGS metagenome assembly JACCDN01 (sample SAMN15323439, study PRJNA562643) | freshwater metagenome | isolation source: river surface water | place: USA:Blue River Watershed | collected 2017-08-16 | reverse complement strand
CAACTGGTCAGGCCACAGCCACCAATTCAGCGGCCACACCCAGGCCAACGGCGAATTACGCCTGCAACTCGATGGCCGCCAGTTCAACGCCGAAGTCATCAGCCTCGGCCACGAACGCCACGTCTACGTCGATGGTTGCCACTATCCAATGGCCTGTTACGACCCGGTGCTGGACGGCCTGGAAAAGGCCGAAACCAACCACAACCTCACCGCCCCCATGCCCGGCACCGTCGTCGCAGTTTTGGTGCAAGCCGGCGACACAGTCGAAGCCGGCCAGCCGCTGATGGTGCTGGAAGCGATGAAAATGGAACACAGCGTGGTCGCCGCCGCCAAAGGCACAGTCGCGGAAATCCTCTACGCCGTGGGTGAACGGGTGGCGGAAGGGGTGGAGTTGTTGCGGCTGGAGGATGTGGCGTAACGTTGCCACGAGCAGAAAAAGGATTTTAAGCTGCAGGGCGCGTGGGTATTGGCTTGCAGGCTGGGCTGAGAAGCAATATCAGAGCCGGCTGCAGGCCAGTGGCAGGGTGGATCAGGCGCAGCCGTAACCCAGCAAATCGGCGCCGCACATCCAAAACCAAACCACGCGGGTTGATAAATCCAATCCGCACTACAAGGCTACGGGCGGTACCCGGACTCCATCAGATGGATTGATCCGGGCGCCAAGGTGGCATTCTCATGCCGGCAGCCTGCAGGAGTGGAGATCAGTCAAGTCCGGCAGGCTGCGCTAGCGTACGCTGGCAGGCGCGATGGTGGCCGGGCCCTGGGCCGTTGCCCTGTGTGCTGCAGCTTTATTGCGTCGCTTGTCTTTTAATGCGTATTTATTCAGACCGGCAAGATGAATATGCCCCAGGTACTGTTTCCAGTTTATCTGGCGCGGATCGGTCGAGAACATGCGCCGATCGAGATCACCCAGGCTGGATTCGAGCTGTTGCAGCTTTTTGTTGTGGAAGGTGTAGCTTGGCGAGGTGTAGAAAGAGAACACGACGGCCAGTGTGTGCGTGGTGGTAAAGGCATCCTGCAGAGCGAACGCCTCGTTCATGCCGAGCAGTTTTCGACACCAGGAAATCGCTCCCAATGCCAGTTTGGCCATACCCATCACGCCCAGAAATGTAGCACGGCTGACAGTGCGAAAATCTTTGCTTGGTTTGTTGTAAAGCAGACGATCGTAGGCCTGCCAGTTCTGCTTGCACTCTGTTTGAATGATATCGATCATGTCGCCCAGAACAATCGGGTTGGAAGAGCCGCTGCAGCACTGGTAAATTCGCCGCGATCCCCGATCTGCCAATGCCTCGGCCATTGAGAGGATGATGCCGTTGGCAACCAGGTCGGCGGGAATGATGTCGATGATTTCGTCGGTTTTGGCCGGGAAAAAGCTGGTTTTGCCGCGTGCATAGGCCAGAATCACCGCATCACCCACCTTTACGCCTTCAATCCAGCCGGCAGCCGGTTCGCGCAGTGTGCTTTCGATAATCGAGGGGCGGAGTATGGTGAGTGTTCCATCCAGCAACTCTCGGGCGGCAATCTGTTCACCGATCCACTTGGTGAAGGTGTAGGTATCGTTCCAGCCATAATGGTTTGCTTCCCGAATGCCCAGGTCTGTCAGCGCTGCTGGCAATGCTGCCGGATCAGCGCATTCATTCTTCACTGCGTCAATCTTGCGCTGCAAATCGGCGATCAGCGCATCGACCTCGTAATATCCGGCCGGATGGCGCGGAATCATGCGGCTTGCAGGCGTGACCATCTGCTCATACATGTCACCCTTGTTGAAGCCGTTGACGTAACAGGTGGAGACCTGAATCAGCGGAATCTTGCCAGCCTTGTTGACCAGGGCTGTCAGGTTAAGCAGCGACAAGGCGTTGATGCTCAGCGCCTGATCAAGCTCTTCGCGGAAATTGACGCTGGCGGCGGCATTAACAACGATATCGACGTTGGCTGCCAGTTGCGTAAACTCACTGCTCTTCAAACCGAATTGCGCCTCGGTCACCTCGCCGGTCACACACAGCAGTTTGTTACGCACGACGTCTTGCAGATAGTCGGGGCGCTGCTGGCGCAGGTGATCAAATACCGATGAGCTGAGAATTTCCCGTTCAAACCGCTCTGCAGCAGTGCGATAAGTCTTGTTGCCGCGAATCAGCAACACAAATTGCCGAATATCCGGCACGTCGCGAATCAGCTTTTCAAGTAATACCTTGGCCAGAAAACCGGTGGTGCCGGTAATCAAGACGCGTTTACCTGCCAGCTGGCTGCATACAATAGAGCGATCAGTGCGAGTTTTCATGTCTTCCCCAGTCCTCTTGATTGAGTTACACCCCCGGATTATTCCGGTTGCCGGCCTGCTGGCCAGTCTTCTGGTGTTGTTTGTTGTATGTGTGCGGTACAGTCTTGTTGCTGTTTTACGTCAGATCAATCGAGTCAGGCGGAACATGGCCACCATGGCAATACTAGGCAACATGTTGCGGTGACAAACATAGGTTTTAACAATCTCCCCCTGAAACCGCGACTTGGCAAACCCCAAGCCTTTGAAGTTGTATAGGGAATTGCCCCAGGCATAAATTTTCGACTGAATCAGGCGCAGCGGTTTTGATTCCTGTTCTTCAATCTCGTCAGCCAGCATCAGCGGAATCAGGCCCATATCCATGTATTCGACGCCTTCTGCCTTGAAGATCTCCATTGCGTGCACCATCATCGGATACCACAAACCCTGCTTGAAAGATGCACAGGCGCGGGAAATATTGGGTACATATGCAACCAGCTTACCGTCACGGTAGATCGGATCGAAAAACACGAAACCTACTGCCTCACCGTTCTGATATGCGTAGAAATAACGGGGGCCTTCCTTGTAATCCATCAACATCGGACGAATCAGGAAGCGGATTTCATTGTTTTTGCACTTGCGGGTCTTGATCCAGGATTCAGAGATTTTTTTCGTCTGTTTATCGAACGGGCCTTCCTTGATTTCTACGCCCTGCGCCTTTGCCTGGTTGATTGCTGTACGGATAATCTGCTTCTTGCTGCCACGCAGGTTCCAGTCAGCCAGCGGAATCTTTGACTCAGAACCAAACTGGGTACCATAGAAGCCGTGCTTGCGGTGCAGGATGTCGACCACATTTTTGGTAACCTGAGCAAAAATCGCATTCGGGAAACGTTGAACAAAACGATCCAGCATCATTTCCGTGTGCTTGTTATCACAAATCGGATCAGACAATACAAACTGCATACCCCAGTAGCGGGCATAGGCGATGTAACCCACACCCGGAATATCAAAATATTCCATATCGGGCTGCATGGTCGAGAATGCCATTGGGTGCACACCGTAGTTCATCAGATAACCAACACGCTCGTTGTGCGTGAATGTGGAGATCGACGGCGACCGCAGATGTGTATCGAGTACCAGTGTCTGATTGCTCATTTTGTCATCCTTTGTATTGGCTTGTTGTCGCTATTATTTGTTTGCTTGTATTGCCGTGGCCGAGAATCAGGCTGATTTCTGGCCGAGCACAGACCAGTAGGAATCAAGGGCAAGGAAACGGAAATGCTTCTTTTGAATCGACTTAACGCTATACAGGTTGCTGATTAAGTCGTAGAAGTGGCCAACGACGGCGTAGCGATCTTTCATACCCGAGCTCTCCAAAATGCCTTCATGCTGCCCATTTGTCATCTCTGCGTGCTTCACCGGACACAGCAGAGCCGACGCCCCTAAAGTTTTGCTGCCACAAATCAAAGTTATTGCTCTAGTTTTGCTGGAGTATAAGCTCTAGTTAAAAAAATGTCATATCTTTTTTCTCGTGGTTTATCCAATCCAATCAATGTCTTGTTATGCTGTCCGACAATCCGAAACACCAACAAGCAGGCCGTCTGACGTAAACATCGCCCCTACAAACCTGGAACAAACATCCGAATTTCCAGATATACCATTGATTGCAAACATCATTTGAAGGTGGCTCAGTAAGCCAGGCGGCATCTTGTTTTGACTTAGACCGATATTTGCGGGGGCAACACGCGGGTAAAAGATACGCGGCGGATGAATCATTCGTTGGCCGGCCACCCGGAAGCGTGTTGACATCCTGGCGAAATCTCGCAACCATCACAAATGAACAAAATTGTTCGATTTAATATCAATAACAAATCAATAATGAACAAACATGGCGCCTATCCACTTCTTTGTGTGGAAATTTCTTGAGGCGAGACAACCAACGGATAACAAATGAACCACAAGATTCTTGCCGCTGCCGCTGTACTGGCCTTATTTGCTGCGTTTCTGGCTTGGAATATTCAAAGCACCACGATGCAGCCACCGTCAGTCATTCAGGCCTCCAGCGCAGTCAAGCAAGGCACATTTGCGGCATCGTTTAATGGCACTCGCCCTGATGGGGCGTTCCGCCTTCAGGGCGATCAGCTGGTGGTGGACAGCAGGCTTCTCGACTTCTTCGACTATTACCTTGCCGCATTGGGGGAACGAAGCCTGGAAGATATTCGCAGGCAAATTGAAAACGAACTGGATCACTCATTGCCGCCAGCAGCAGCTGCCCAAGCGAAAAAGATGCTGAATCAATACATTGCCTATCGCGCAGCATTAGTTGCGGTGGATAAGGATCAGCGCGCAAATGGCGACATGCTGCAAGCGCTAAAACAGCGTTTGCACGCGGTACGGCGCATCCGGGAACAGTTTTTCCTCCCTGATCAAGTCAAGGCACTGTTTGGCAACCAGCAACTGGACGAAGAGCAGGCACTGGCAAGGCTTGAGATCCAGCAAGATGCAAACCTGAGTGCGGAAGAAAAATCAAACCGCCTGGCGCAGCTGGATGCCACACTGACACCCGAACAGCGCAGCATGCGGCAGCAACCCGTTCAGCATGCATTGGTGGAGCAAGAGGTTCAGGCCGCCCGAAAGAACGGTGCAGGCGACAGCCAGATCCATCAGCTACGAACGCAAAAACTTGGTGCCGAAGCAGCGGATCGCCTGGCCGCGGTGGATAAAGATGAAGCGCAGTGGGGTGCGCGAATGGATGCTTATCTGGCTGCACGCAAGGCGCTGGTGGCCAACGCAAATCTGTCAGCCAATGAGCGTGAAGCGGCAGTTCAACGCCTGCGTAGCCAGTATTTCAGCGACGCCGAGCAACTACGTCTGGGCGCTTACGAAGCAGACGAAACGTCTTCCCGCTGATCACGACGCATACCCGGAACAATCCGCCGGCCCAGAAACAGGCAGGCAAGCACGGTCAGGCGTAGTATCACCATTGAATATACGGCCCACATCAATGGCAACGGATACCGCTGTGCATAAAACTTGCGGTAGAAACGCAGCATACCGCGATGTTTATGCCACTCAACCCTGAATGGATGTCGCTTGCTGCAACTGCCTTGATAATGGGTGATCCGTACATCGGGAACAAACAGCAACTGATAACCTTGACTGGCAAAGCGAGCACACCAGTCGATATCCTCACAATGCAGAAAATACCCCTCATCCAGCGGTCCGACACGTTCCAGGGCTGAGCTACGCACCAGCATGAATGCACCGGATGTAGCTTCAACCGGAGTTGGCTTGTCCGGCAGGGGCGTGTCGGTAAGGTTGAATGAGCGAAACAGGCTCGAAGCCGGAAACAGCCTCTGCAACTGCAACACTTGCACCAGCGACTGCCATGGCGTGGGCAAGGTACGCCGACACCCCCGCTGTTCGCTGCCGTCGGGATTCACGATCAGGCAACTTGCCATTCCCGCTTGCGGGTGCTCATTCATGGCTGAACACATCCTGCTGATGGTGTCAGGCCGCAACAGGCAATCGGGGTTCAAAAACAGGATGAATTCGGATTCCGGCAACAAAGGCAGGATGCGGTTATTGCCCTTGGCGAAGCCCAGGTTGGCATGATTTTCAACAATATTCAGTCTGGCTTCGTTGGGTGTGGCTTGCCGCAACAAAGCCAGGCTATCGTCATCAGAACCATTATCAGATACCCACACCCTCACCTCACAGTCAGACTGCAGTGCAGACACTACGCAATCGCGCAAACGAGAGCCAGCGTTATAGTTGACGATGACAATATGAATACAGCTTGGTATGGACAAGGCTATTCCAGAGGGCGGTCAAATTTTCGTGGCGCATAGCCAAAATCTTGGCTGGCCTGATCATGATCAAAACACAGATCATGATTCATTCGATAGGCCATCTGCATGTGCAAGTGGCGAAATCGCGGCAGGCAACGCGCCACCGCAAGCATGGCGGCAAACAACGGCACCGGAACACTGACAATTCTCGGGGTGCGGTGCAATGCATGAAATATGCGTTCCACCATCGCCCTGTAACTCAGGGTTTCACCACCGCTCAGGCAATACACCCGCTGCAGCGTCTGCCGGCTTTCAAGAATTGCCACAACCGCCCGCGCCAGATCCTGTGCATGAACGGGTTGCCGCAGCCCCTTTGCTGCACCGATCAGGGCAAATACACCCAAACGCCTGATAAAGCTGGCAATCAAAGCCACATTTTTGTCTGCGCCGGCGGCATAGATCAATGTCGGCCGCACAATAGTCCAGCCATCAAAACCAGAATCGATCAAGGCTTGCTCTGCCTGCTCCAGCCGGGCCACCAGCGCCCGCTCCGAAGGATGTGCCGATCCCTGCTTGGACACAACACTAGTGGAACTGAAGGCAATAATCCTGGAAACACCTCGTTGTTTCAGCACGGGGATCATCGGCGTCAACAGCCATAACGGGGCAAGATGCACGTATATAAAACCATGGCCAAGATCAAGCCGGGCAAACTCGTCAGGATCAAGCGATGCACAACGCCAGCAAATCCCTGCCCGAGCGCCCGCCTCACAGCTGCGGCTGATGGCATCTACTGTGTAGCCTTGAGCGGCCAATAGCGGCAAGAGGTAAGCACCAACCAGCGAAGTGCCACCTGCGACAACAATATGTGCCATCAGGAAATATGCGCCAAACCCAGATACTCAACCGACTGCATTTCCTGCAGGCGGCTGGCCGTGCGGAAAAACTCGCCGGATTGCACGCCATCGGTATAGATCAGATCTGGCTGAACCTCAGCCGATATCAACAATTTAACCCTGCAGTCATAAAAGACATCCACCAGCCAGGTAAAGCGCCGTGCCTCAGATGCATTGCCTGGCGCCAAACGGGGAATATTGGCGATGATCACCGTGTGGTATTCCCGGGCAATGTCCAGATAATCGGTCTGCGCACGGGCGCTACCGCAAATATCATTAAAATTGAACCAGATAATGCCGCGTGCATGCCGCCGGGCCTTGATCTTGCGTCCGGCAATCTCGATTTCCGGCTTCAGGTCAGGGCCATCGGCAATATCCTCGAAAACGTCCTTTAATCTCTGATCGGTTTGCGGATCAATTGGTGAGATATACGTTTCGCTCCGTGTCAGGCTACGCAGACGATAGTCATGGCCGCCATCCACATTCACCACCGTGAGCATTTGCAACAGCAAATCAATCGTCGGCAAAAAATTGTTGCGCTGCAAACCGTCAGGATACAAAGCCTGGGGCGGGTAGTTGGACGTCATCACAAACACCACACCAAGTTCAAACAGTGCCTTCAGCAGTCGCCCGAGGATCATCGCGTCGGCGATATCACTCACATGAAACTCATCAAAACAGATCAGGCGATATTTGGCAGCAATCCGCTTTGCCACAGTCAGCAGCGGATCGGCTTCGTTCACCAGCGTGCGCAGTTCGGCGTGCACCTCCTGCATGAAATGGTGAAAATGAATGCGCCGCTTGCGGCGATATGGCACGCAGGAATAAAACGAATCCATCAGGAATGATTTGCCCCGCCCTACCCCACCCCAGAAATACAAGCCACGCGGAATATCCGGTGTTGGCAACAGCTTGCCAAACGGGCGATGACGCTTACGTTTGAAAGCGAGCAACATTTCATACAAAGCCTGAAGATATTCAATGGCTTTGGCCTGCGCATGGTCCGCAATGAAACCCTCGCGAAGAGAGGCGGCTGCATACCACGCCGAGGGCGACAAATCAGCGTCAGCGTCGGGAGAAAAAACGTGTTGGGACATGAACAAAAACAACCGCGAAACAAATAACAAGCGCAACAGTATAGCGGCAAACACACACAACTCGCGAATCGGCCAGACAAAGCCAACACTGCGTAGTCCGCAAAAACCGGCACAACAGAATCGTGCTGCAGAAAAAATCGTGCCCCTGTGTTTACAGGGGCACGGCAGGAATCACTTACTGGATCAGTTCTCGCCACGAAACGCGCCGGCCAGAAGAGTTTTGCGCTGGAGGGGGAAACGCCTTTACTTGCTTACGCCCTGACGTGTAAACATCTAGCAGAAACAAACGGCCATCAGGAAGCTGGAACGCTGTATGACCTGCCTTGCTATCAGACTTATAGGCGGCTGCGGAAGTAGCATCGCCCAGCAACGCCCCCGAGCAAGCAGCCAACATATATGTAACGCTCGAACCAGACTGAACGCAACTAGCAGAATTGGAGGAGGCAGCATCGGGATCATTTGCAGTCATAACCAACGTACCAAGGCCAACTAACGGATCAATATTCACACGCTGCCCCGCAGATAAGTCCATAAACCATCCGTTATCTTGGCCAGGTGCCGGATTCACGAAATTATTTGTGTAGGTAGACAGCCCAACATCCACATTTCCGTTAGCATCAAAAACCAGATTAGTTGACTGACGCACCAAATCCCAGTTACGTGCACTCGGATTAGCCCCGGTACCAATCGTATTGCCGTGATCCACCAGACCATAAATAGACTGCACCTCTTTGTTCAGGATATCCGGCTGCCCCAGCAAGCGCCCGGTACCAAACAACACCATACGATACCCACCACACAGCACCAGTTCTGGTTTGGTAGTAACAGGCTGGCGCTGCCCGGCGCCCGTTTCGTTGAGGAAAGACGTGAAACGGATAAACGGAACTTGGCTAGGTAAACTACCGGACGGCGTTGCCGTCAGATCAAAGCGCCATACATCACCATTCAGATCACCACCATAAACATACAAGGCAGTATTGTCCTGATACGGATATTCCACCCATGCGTTGATGCGCCCCAGGCCACTGGGTGTCGTTGTAGAGCCAGTGCCAGTAGAGGTTTTGCTGAGAATTGCTCCGGTTTCTGCATCCAGCATATAAAGCCAGCCCTGACCATTGCCCGGCGAAACATTGTTGTAACCCGAACTCACAATCACCACCCATTTTGCGGCTGCAGTACCGGGTTTCCATTTGGTCAGGATCGGGTTGCCGAAGGAATACCCAACATCCGGGTCGGTTACATTACACAGAGAGGCATCATGGCAGAACTCCCACAAGGGCACCGGGTTGTCCGGGTCAGTCACGTCCAGCGCAACAAAACCGCGCGCACCTTTACCCATGCCGGTTACATACAGGGTTTTCCAGCCACCACTGAGTTTTGCATCAGCAACAATCGATTCGCCATCAACAAAAAACCGATGGTTGGTAGCGTATGATTTTTCTGCCAGACGGAACAGGTTAGGCATCACCATCTTCGGCACGTATGCCCACAGTTCTTGCCCGGTGTTACCCTCGAAGGCATGAATCATGCCGTCGTTGGCGCCTACATACAATGCCCCCTTACGGGTAAGCTTGCTGTTTACAAAACTGCTGTAGCCACTATCGGTATAACCACGGCTTGGCACACGTGTATAAGCCGGTTTGCTGTGCACAATGTCGCCCAACAACCAGTTGCGGTTACGGAAGATAGTGCCAATGCCGGTTTGATCTCCTGCAACAAAGGCAAACATGTTTGCCCCACTATCCAGAGTGGCCTGATCAGCGCCCCCCAATGTTGCGTACTGGGTCAGCAATGAGCCTTTATTACTGAAATAGCCCTGCTCAGTTGCCGTCAACGAACCCCAAGCAAAGCTGCGAGGTGCAGCGCCGCCACTATCAAAGGTAAACAATCGGCGGGTACTGTTGGCCTGCAACAATTGACGAACTGACCAAACCTCACCAGGAATCAGGTCACCGCTATTCACATCAATTTTTTCTGCCACCAGGTCACCAAACCAGTCCTGATTGCCCGGCTCTACGGTATATGTAGCACTAAATGCCCAGTTGTCGGCGGAAGTGATATTTGGTGTACTGGTTGCCGCAGCCGCACCAGAGCCAACCTCGCGCTTGATATCGTCAACAATCGACTTCATGCCCGATACCAGATCGCCCGGATTGCGCGCACTGAAATATTTGCCCCCGCCGTTGACCGCCGCGTGCCACAAATCATCCACTGCCGTCAGTGTGTTGCTGACAGGTTTGGGCCAATCGCAGCTTGACGACCACAGACACTGCCCAGCCACACCATCCTTGATTTTCTTGAAGTCGCCAGTGTTTTGGTAGTTTTTGGTGTAGCGCAACACCCCGCTCACGCCCAAGCCCAGCGTATGGGTTGTCATGTTCTGGAACTTGATCTTGGTCGCCTGTTCACCATGCGACTCAACATAATCCGGCATGGACGGCACCAGATCCGTTTTGTAGTAATACGCGGCAACGTCAGCCAGCGTATCAGTTTCACCATTGGCACCACCATCATAACGCCCCAGTGAACGTGGGCCGATAAACGGATCGCTCAGGCTGTTATCGTGGTTACCAAAACCGGAAAAGCTGTCATTCCAATAGCCGTCTGTCGTCAACAGAGAATAATTGCGCTGGCAGCGGGCCTTGTTAGGATCTGAATCATAGGGATTCACACCCAATGTCAGAGAAAACATATCGCCCACTTTTTTCAGCGATGTGCGCAAAGGCGTGGAACTGGTTGGCGCAGAGGCAAACAGCTTGCTATACCAGGCAGAACGTTGCGTGGCATCAAAAGGGGCATTCAGCAGAAATTTTGATCCATTCGTTACACCGGTATAGCTGATCGAATTAAAGCCAATTCTGAGTTTGTCGTCGAGTGAATCAAAAGCCAATGACACCGCAGTTTTCATTGCCTGCATACGGGTGCGGTAATACGAATACCAGTTGGCAAAATTGCGTGACTCTTCTGCAAAAGTACATTTAACACCGGCACAATCCGTTCTGTCAGGAGCTTTATCGCCCCAAGCCTCATTCGAATCAATATTAAAACGGCGCATGGTGTAATGTTGTGATCGAGCACCGGCAACAGCAGGCGTTGCGTCTTTACCGTTTACAGTTTGAGCAATAGCCCAACTTCCAACATTATTGGGTTTGGTAATAGTCAATACACCGTTATAGCCAGCGCCGATGTTACTTGCTTCAATAGTCAAGGTAGATCCGCTGCAGCTAATGGAGAACTGGCTAAGCCCGGATAGTTTTGTGCGTAACTTATTGCACGCCATATCGTTATTTCTGGTCGAACTACTACTATTGCTCGAAGTTGTGCCAGAAAAGTTGCCATTATAGAAAGTATATGTGGTGCCATTATTAGCCTGGAGGTTCACATTCAATGTGCCGTTGAATGCTACATTCCGACTTACCGAAGAAACGGTAATGGTATAACGTGCCTTAACCCCTGGTTGAGCGGCCACTCCTGTAATCCATTGCCCGACGTTTCTGGGATAGTCATAACCCGTCAGTTTGCGTGCCTGGCAACTGGCAAGTGTCGATCCGGTACACCAACGCAAGGTAGAAGGCACCTCTCTGACGCCTACCTGCTTGGTTGGGCCACAATTTGTCAGCTCTTCATCAGTGCAATATTCACTCTCAACAATGCGCCAGTAATAAGGAACCGTTGTTGTGTAATTAATACATTTGGAGCCGGCACCATAAAAGGTATCGTAATTTGTGCAGCCACTTCTACCCTGGCCATAAGCATAAGTATCATTAGGGTAATCATACCCGTTGGTGTTTCTTAAACAGTTACCGCCACTGTTTGTATCGCACCACAAACGATCTGGCCATGAGTTGCTTAGGTCAACGGTGCCGGCAATACTCTCCTGTAACATGCCCTTTTTCTGAACGTTGAATGGGTCAGGATAAGCCGCAGTAAATACCGCATGAGGATAAGATGAGTGATCCGCTTTTTTTGGTGGATCATAACGAATATCCGGATTGTAATACTGGGTATTAAAATCCGGGCTCATAAATAACGGGTCACCCGGCATACAAGGCTTTAACGAATTAGAGATACTTCCGTTGTCATCTTTGGAGTCAAAACACATTGAATCGTTTATATAATCCGGCGTGTAATCCTGCTGCATACTGCCGGAATCATCCAGCGTAAACATCAGATTGTGCTTGATAGTAGCCGAACCACTCGCCATCAGTGTTGCAATCGGCAGGTCAGCAAGATCGGTGAGTGCGGCCATGTTAAAGCCGCCGGGCACGAGCATCAAACCGGCAAAAGCCCATTTCATGCTACGGCGTTTAAAGGATTTATGCATGATTGCTCTCCTGTCCTGACAGAGACATCCGGTTGTGCATCAATTTGCGCCACGACTGGCGATAACTTGAACATACGATCGGGTATTGCGAGGGCCGCTTACCCGAACAACAATCTGGTAATGCAGCAGCAAGTTGCCGGCAAACTGGGGCGAATCAGAACCATGGCTATTACCCAGATCGCCCCCCCCTGCGCCAGCACCAGGCGCAACGGTGTT
>JACCDN011017907.1_pt1 | contig 12585 bp, 7 predicted proteins | sample 7441691 | NCBI WGS metagenome assembly JACCDN01 (sample SAMN15323439, study PRJNA562643) | freshwater metagenome | isolation source: river surface water | place: USA:Blue River Watershed | collected 2017-08-16 | reverse complement strand
GTGCATATTGGGCACCAAAATCAACTACGAGAACGCCGTGCGGTGTGGTTGAGGTACTACTTGCCATGCTGCATCACAACATCAACGCGCTGGAATGACTTCACATCTGAGTAACCACATGCCGCCATCGCTCTACGCAGTGCGCCGAAGAGATTCATATCGCCAGAAGATGAGTGAGAAGGCCCTACCAATACCTCTTCCAACGTTCCAACGGTTCCCACATTAAAGCGTCGACCGCGTGGAAGTTCTGGGTGATAGGCCTCAGATCCCCAATGCCAACCAAGTCCTGGAGATTCAACAGCCTTTGCAAGAGCAGAGCCCATCATCACAGCATCTGCGCCACATGCGATTGCCTTCGCGATATCACCAGAGCGACCTACAGCGCCATCGGCAATTACATGGACATAACGTCCACCTGACTCATCAAGGTATTCACGGCGCGCTGCTGCAACATCTGCAACTGCTGTTGCCATCGGAACTTCAATTCCGGTCACAGTGCGAGTGGTGTGAGCTGCTCCGCCGCCGAAGCCAACGAGCACACCTGCAGCACCTGCGCGCATCAAATGGAGCGCACCTGTTGTAGTGGCAACGCCACCAACAATGACTGGCACATCAAGCTCATAGATAAACTTCTTCAGGTTGAGCGCTTCGCCCTCTGCCCCGACATGCTCTGCAGAGACTGTTGTCCCGCGAATGACGAAGATATCAACGCCAGCCTTAATCACAGCATCGTGGAGTTCAACGGTGCGCTGTGGTGAGAGCGATGCAGCAACTGTGACACCCGCATCTCGAATCTGCTGAATGCGATCACGGATCAGTTCTGGACGAATAGGTGCTGCATATATCTCTTGCATACGTCGAGTTGCATGCTTATCTGGCATCGATGCAATCTCACCGAGCGGAATGCGTGGATCGTCATAGCGAGTCCACAACCCCTCGAGGTTGAGAACACCCAATCCACCGAGCTTGCCAATAGCAATTGCAGTCTCAGGCGAGACAACAGAGTCCATTGGAGCGGCAAGAAGTGGGAGATCAAATTTATAGGCATCGATCTGCCATGCCAGGCTTACCTCTTCCGGCGTGCGAGTACGACGACTTGGGACGATAGCGATATCGTCAAAGGAGAAGGCTTGGCGAGCGCGCTTACCTGGTGCGATTTCGATCTCCACTTATGCCTTCTTTCCATAGTTAGGCGCCTCAGCCACATCGAGCACATCGTGTGGGTGGCTCTCTTTAAGACCTGCTGCAGTAATTTGAATGAGTCGACCTTCACGGCGAAGGGTCTCAATATCGGGAGCTCCTGCATATCCCATTCCGCTCCGTAGACCACCAACGAGTTGGTGGACAACGTTTGCAACTGTGCCGCGATAGGCGACCTTTCCTTCAATTCCCTCTGGGACAAGTTTGTCCTCTGATAGAACATCATCTTGCATATAGCGATCCTTTGAATACGACTTCTTCTCACCACGAGATTGCATCGCACCGAGAGATCCCATTCCGCGATAGCCCTTGTACTTACGACCATCAATCTCAAAGAGTTCACCTGGTGACTCTTCACATCCGGCAAGAAGAGAACCGAGCATCACAGTGTGTGCGCCGGCAACAATCGCCTTGACGATATCGCCTGAATACTGAAGGCCACCATCTGCGATCAATGGGATGCCCGCCTTGTTACAAGCTTTAGCAGCTTCCATGATTGCAGTGATCTGCGGTACGCCAACTCCGGCAACAACGCGAGTAGTGCAGATAGATCCAGGACCTACTCCAACCTTTACCGCATCAGCACCCGCATTGATAAGAGCTTGTGCGCCGGCACGGGTTGCGATATTTCCACCGATGATCTCTGTCGATGGTGAGAACTTCTTAATGCGAGCGATGGAATCCAGGACTGCGCGATGGTGGCCGTGTGCTGTATCTACAACAACCACATCAACACCGGCATCGATTAGCGCTTGGGCGCGAGCAAATCCATCATCGCCCACACCAACGGCAGCACCTGCCAGGCCAACGTTCTTCACCAACTTCACGTGAGCTACCTGCTCTTCAATCGGCAGGTTTCGGTGGATGATGCCAACTCCCCCAGCCTTTGCCATAGCGATAGCCATCGCAGATTCAGTGACGGTATCCATCGCAGATGAGACGAGTGGGACGGCGAGTGAGATATTGCGAGTCAACCAGGTTGAGGTATTGACCTCAGATGGGACTACCTCTGATGCATCGGGAAGGAGGAGAACATCGTCATATGTCAGGCCAAGGAGCGCCACCTTCTCTGAATCGATGGACATCTACTCTCCCCTTGATCTGCCTGAGGGGTAATTCTAACTGCCTTTTAGAGGCCTACCGCCCGCTTAATCTCCTCAGCAGCATTGCCCAAACCCATCACCAATGTGGCATCTGAGCAAGAATCAGCATCCCAGCCAGGGCCGCCGAGGACAATCCGTGGCGCAGGTCTAACGGTGGGAAGGTTGCGATAGAACTGTGGGTCTGCATTCTTGGGAAGGAGGGCCCAGAGAAAGACTGCCGGTGGCGCCACGCGAGTAATAGTCGATGCCACCGCTTCAAAAGGAGTGCGAGCTCCGAGGAAGTGAGTCCTAATTCCACTCTCACTTAAGAGCGCCTCGAGGGCATGGAGTGGGAGTGAATGTTGCTCCTCGCCCACCGCGGCAATAACCACTGGGTTTGGATTAACCGGGGTCTCAATCGATTGTGATCGATCGCGGAATAACTTCTTTAAGATCTCAGTGAAGGCATGTTCAACCTCAATACCCTCGCCAGATTCTTGCCATGATTCACCAATCTCAATCAACGTTGGAACAATGATTTCATGCCAAGCAATTTCAACGCCGAGCTCTTCTAATTGGGCCTCTAAAATCTCTTCCACAAAAGCGATATCAAATGCCTGTAGCGCTTTATTAATTGCAGCAACTACCTCTTCCCGCACCTCAAACTCTTTGACGATATTGGCGAGCTTGACCTCACCCTTTGCCGCCTTCGCTTTCTCAGCAGCATCGCTCGGTGCAACGCCTGCGCTAATAAGGCGACGCATCAACATCAACTTGGCGAGATCTGCTGGGCAGTAGCGGCGATGTTCGCCCGCCTCATGGGTCGATGGGCCAAGGCCATAGCGGCGATCCCAGGTCCGAAGGGTTGCCGGTGCCACCCCGAGGCGCCGGGCGACGGCAGCGACGGTGAGGAGCTCCTCTTCGAGATTGGCCATGGGGCAAGGATGGCTCAGAGTGGGCCATCTCACCACTTGAAATTCGGACATTTGGGGCCAATAAAGCGGCGCGAACAAGGTTTGGAGCGTTAGCCCCTTGAACAACCTATGAAACGGTTGTAGCCTTCATCCCACGGTGCATCCCACAGAGCGTGGGATCTCTAGAAGGAGCCAAACCATGAATACATTCGCAGAGCGATCAGAGGCCTTACGTCCTGTTGCCGATGAGTGGGAGTGGCAATTTGAGGGCGCATGTCGCGGCATGGATCCAGAGATGTTCTTCCATCCTGATGGAGAGCGTGGTCCCCGTCGACGCAATCGTGAAAATGCAGCTAAGGCTGTCTGTGCATCATGTCCAGTCCTAATGAAGTGTCGCGAACGCGCACTTGCAGTGCAGGAGCCTTACGGCATCTGGGGTGGACTCTCCGAAGATGATCGCGCAGCGATCCTCTCTCGTCGTGGAGTCGCACGTATCTCAGAGGCATCATAAAACTAATTCAATAATGTTAAACAATATTTAATATTAAAGAATTAAATAATAAAGAAACCCCCGCATCAGATGAGGCGGGGGTTTCTTTTTCTATTCGTTATCTCAACTTACTTAGACTTACTCCAATTGATAATCACTGAAGCGTGGCGGGCAGCTGGAATATTGTCCTTTGCAAGTCCTGGGAATTTAAGTGTGTAACCACCCTTAAGTCCTAGTGACTTCACAACAGCGGCAACATTCTTTGCACGGTTTGTTGAGAGGTACTTGATGTTTCCTGGATTTGGATTTGGCTGAACCCATCCCTGAATCTCAATCGTGACCTTAGATCCATCTGCAATCTTGTTCTTCGCGAATTGAACTAGCTTTGAGATGCGAGACTTCTCAGCCTTAGTCACAACTGGTGAGTTCATACCGAAGTAGACCTCAAAGCGCATAGATCCTGGCTTGTTGACGACCGTTGCAGGAACCAAGGTAATTGGAATTGCAGCGGTGCGCTCTGTCGACTCAGGCGTCTGGCCCTTCGCCTGGAAGGTGTGATCGCCTTCTGGAAGTGAGTTAGGCATCGGCAAGGTGGTTGTGAAGTTACCAAATTGGTCGGTAATTACCGCACCTAACCATGTTGGAGTTGAGTAGACCCAGACATCGACCTGGCTAAATGGCTTAAACCCAGTACCGCTAGTCGTGACGGTGTTTCCCTTCTCGATAACAACGCGGGCTGATGTGTCCTCAACTGTTCCTTGAACGAACTGAGTTGTTGACTTGATCTGAAGTGACCAATCAGTTGCTGAGACGATAATTCCTGTCTTCTCATCATTCTGGCGGACAGTAATGGTCTCTGCCTTTCCAGCAGTCTGAAGAATCACAGCAGGAGCTGGTGTTGTGATGGTCTTGGTATCAGGAGTATTGACCGGTTTTGATGGTGCAATGACCGGCTTTGCATCCTTCTTCTCAAGGACTTCGATGGTCACGTTAGATTCCATCTCTTCATTGTCTTCACGGTTATCAGGTGTGAACTTCACATTAAGTGGGTGCTTACCTGGTGCCAAGATCGTTCCCGCAGGTGGGTTGTAGCTGTACTTGCCTGGGACATTTGCCAAGGCGTTGAGCTGACCTCCACCAAGAGGAGTTGGATTGATAATCGGTGATGGGTTAAACCAGAGAATCTGTGGCTTGACCTTACCCTTCACAACGAGTGTCACTGAACCTGTGATTGGCTCAAAGTTCGGGTCGGTTGGAGTACATGTCACAGTAAGTGTGTAAGTGCCAGCTGGAAGAACTGCTCCAAGCGCCGGTGAATAGACGCAGACTGATGGAACATCGGTCACTGCATTGAGCTGGGAACCACTTAGTGGTGTTCCATGTTTGATAGCCGAAGGATTGCTCCATGTGAGTTTTGCCTTCTGCTTCACTGTTGGAGTAGTTGGCGCTGGCGCTGCAGCTGCATTCCAAATCGCATAGAGCGTGAGGTTTGCACTGAAGTCATAGGTTGCGCCATCGGCAAACTCAACGCTTCCACCTGATGTGCGAGACCAGCCTGCGAAGGTTGAGCCTGACTTAGTAAAGGCATTGGCGGTAAGGGCTGCAGATGTCACACCGCTTTGCGCGCTCATTGAACCTGACCCGCTATTGGCAAGGAATGTAACTGAGTAGCCGGTGCTGAAGATAAGCACTTCACCGATGCTGTCACCTTGTGCTCCGAAAGTCTTGATCTGGAAGAAGTAAGTATTTCCAGCGACCAAATCGGTGATATCTGCAAAGACCGCATCATCTGATGAAAGGGTCGTTAGCTGTGAGGATGGGATATCAAGGGTCTGAATGCAGTTAGACAGAGAACCATCGACTCCGACATCTTCAGCATCTGAGAGGCAGAACTGCGCTGTTCCTGTTGAATCGCCATTGCGGTTGACTGTTGCATTGAGGCGAGCAGTTGATGATGTCACGGATGTTGCAGCCTTGGTAATTCCCACAGGAGCGCCTGCTCTAAATGAGAGGACCTCTCCATAGGAAGTTCCTTGGCCATTTACCGCAATAATCTGGAAGTAATACAAGGTTCCGGAAGTCAGTGATGTCACGGATGCTGACTCAGGATTATCGATGGTGATTGAGCTCGCAAAGGACGCTGGTGTTGCAGTTGGTGTCGAGAGGCAGGTTGTAATTGAACCATTCGCTCCAACTGTTGGATCTGTGGCAAGGCAGAAAGTCACGCTTGTGACGTTTGAACCATTTGCCTTAACAGTTCCGTTGAGAATCGCCGATGTAGAAGCAACGTTCGTTGCTGGCTGAGTCTTCACAATTGGTGCACCTGTCTTAAAGGAGAGAACTGCGCCATAGATTGTGTTAGTTGCCCCAGCAACAGTGTTGCTTGCAACCACCTGGAAGTAATAGGTGGTGTTTGCGGTAAGTGAGTCGATATTGAGCGAGAGTGATGTCAGACCCGCTGTCGCTCCAACTGTTCCCACAGTTGGGCTCAAAGTACAACCGGTGATCATTCCCGAACCGCCAACCGTGTTGCTGGTGTGGTAACAGAACTTCACCGTAGTGGCAGCGCCACCTGAGTTCACACGACCATTAAGGGTTGCGGTGGTCGAGAGGACATTTGTCGCAGCAACAGTGGTTGCAACCGGTGAACCTGCAAGTGTTGTAAATGACTTGATGGTTCCGTATGTAGTTCCTTGTGAGTTATCACCAATTGCTTGGTAGTAATAGGTGGTTGCCTGTGAGAGCCCCACTGCATCTCCAGTCGTGTTTGCAGTTGTCGTGGTGGTTGTAGGAGAGGATGGAATCACAAAGAGGCATGAGTCGAGAATGCCATCGATAGCTGTAGTCGCATTGCTGGTAGAGATACAGAAAGATCCTGTAGTCAGCGCACCGTTTGCAGTGAGCGTTCCACGAACCGTTGCAGTGTCGACTCCAAGGACAAGGACATCTTCGGTAGTCACACCAGGTGCGTATGCGGTGATAAAGCTCAAGACTTCACCATAGCTAAAGAGGGCACCAGTTGAGTTCTTACCAATTGCCTGGAAGTAATAGGTCTTGCCTGCAGTTAGGCCACCAAGACTGTATTCAATAGCTCCACGAGCAGTCGAAGTAGTTGGTGTTGCCGCAACAACGGTCGAGCTATCTAACTGACCTGCTGCTGTGACGGTATTGGTGTCTGAGTAACGGAAGAAGTTCTCAGAGGTAAATCCATTGGGATTTACGTAACCGTGGAGGAGCGCCTCCCATGTGGTTCCGGAGGTTATCTTCACATCAGTTGCAGCCTGCGTTGATGCTACTGGCGCACCAAATGTGAAGGATCGGATGGAGCCTGAGACAGTACTTGAGCTTCCATAGGTTCCAAAGGCTTGGTAGTAGTAGACCTTGCCTAATGTGAGGCCTGTTGCGGTGTATTGAATGCTGACGCTTCCGTTGCCTGTTGCGCTCGATGGTGATGCTGTCACAAGTGCGCCTGTGAGGCAGTTAGATGCGCTCAATGTGTTAGCTGTGAAAGTCTCGGTGACGCAGAACTTTGGAGTCACAGAATTGCCATTTGGTGCAATCGATCCTGTGACAGTTGCTCCCGTGGATGTAAATCCAGTGGCTGAAGAGGTCACAGCTACAGGCGCTGGACTACCTGTATCAAATTGAACAATATTTCCGTAGGTTTTTGTATTAGAACGGTCTGCAATCACCTGGTAGTAATAGCGGGTAGATGCATCGAGACCAGTCGCATTGAGGAGAACATCAACAAATGAGTTTGACTTCACCTTGCTCGGAGTTGTTGAAAGATTCTGAATACAACTTGTTAGCTTGCCTGAATAATCGGTGGCAACCTTGAAATCCTTTGAGTAACAGATGGTAATTGAGTACTCGCGATCACTCTTGGTTTGGACTGATCCATTCATTCGAGCTGTTGTCTCAGTAATGTTTGATGCATCTGTGGTGCGGATATATGGACGAGAGCCTGGCTTGAACTTCCAGATTCCACCATAGACCTTGCCGCCACCTGTGTGCCAACCAACAAGCTGGTAGTAATAGTTGTTATTTGAAAGGCTTGAGAGGTTACTAGTGACTTCCACGTTTTGATCACTAGAGCTGTTAAAAACTGCTGCAGTGATACAGGTTGGCGATCCACCAAGAATTCCGTTAGAGATTGACGGCGCATCTGTCTGCTTGTAACAGAACTGCCAGTTGGTGTTGTTTGAGTTTGTATCCAAGCGGCCGGTTAAAGTCACCGCGTCAGAGGCGGTGAACTTAGGACCTGTTGTGCGCACGCCAGGTGCCGTTCCTCCGCCCGCCACTGCGTTGATCGTAAATGAGCGAACCACATTTGCAGCTGGAGCAATTACTGATGTTCCAGGCTGTGAAGCTGTAACAGTACATGTGCCCGCGGCAAGAAGGTTGATAGTCAATCCGGTAATGGAACAGATCGAAGGTGTATTTGAGGTAAGAGTTGGAGTAAGAGAAGTTCCGTTTGTCGCAAGTGCTGATGCACCAGTTACAACCGTCTGAGAGTCAAGATTTTGAGTTCCTGGTTGATTAAAGGTAATCGTCTGGGTCTCAGTTGGTGCAGCTCCAGAGATAATCTGGAACTCCTGTGTCTTCTCAGCCGCCGCACCATATGTGGCATCACCCGGTTGAGTTGCAACGATGACGCACGTTCCAGCTGCTACCGGGGTGATATCAAGGCTTGGTGGTGTGACAGTACAAATACCGGGCGTCAGAGATTTTAGGACAACAGCGAGTGATGATGAAGCCGTTGCGCCAGATGGGAAGGCGCCAGATCCTGTTCCTTTAGTTCCTGGATTTGGGAAGGTGATGGTCTGCGCATTAGCCACTTTTGTAATAGTTAAAGTATTGGCACTGGTACTAAATTCAAGACCGTCATTTACATTAAATGAGATCGTCGAGTTTCCCGCACCTGGGGTGAAGCGAAGATTGCCCTTCTCGATTTCTGAAGTAGTAATAACTTGGCCCGCGGTCACTGAAGCCCATGCCGAACCATTCCAATACTCAAGGGTTCCATCAGGTGATGGAGCGCCGAGCTTTACTGAGAAGAACGGGTTGTTATCGGCATCTGCATAGTTACCAAAGTTTGCCAATGAAAGGATTGTCGCACCCGAGGCGTTGATTGATGTATCAGTAGATGTTGGAGGTGCGTTGTACTGGTTTGAATACTCTGTAGGAATACCGCCATTTGGCCAACCACCAAAGACAAGACCGAAATAGTTTGTCTGATTTGCAACAACGTTACCAAAGCTAAATTCAATGCGTTGCACCGCATCATACTTAAGCATTACCTGATCTTCGGGCACAGAGGAACGTGAGCCAGTCTTGTTGGCGATAAAGCGCACACGAGCAGGTGAGTTAAGCGACTGAACAGCAAGGTTTGTTGGTGACATCATCGCGTACTTCTGGAAACCAGTTGCATCTGTGTACTGGTAGCTACCTGCGGCAGATGAACAGTCAAGGTCGATTGATGTGATCTTCACATTCTGAAGAACCACAGGAATACCCGTATTTGCACCGGTATAACTTCCTGCACGATAGAACTCAAAGCGGAATCGCGCTTCACCACCAACAGTATTGATCATCCAGTTGTTGGAAGCGCCTGCTGCAGTGGATGCACTTCCTGGATTGTCGTAATTTGAAATAGAGCCTGAGACTGAGAGCGTGGTGATTACGGCATCAATGGCAACTCCACCATATGTACCGACTGTCTTATAGAGAACGACATCGTTTGCTGCAGTACCCGTACCAACGAGGTTGGTCGAGTTTGACTTCACGAAAGCCAGTGGCGCATCGGTATCGTTGATAAAGACAGTTGTCGCACCTTGAGCAGTTGCTCCCCCAATGACGGAGAAGAGGGTGAGGGTGAGAGCTGCAATCGCGATTTTTGCGGCAGAGGTACGGATTCGAACGTGAGTCATGAGAGCCATCTTTCGGTGGTCGGGCCGCCCTAGATCACTAGGGGTGACCCAACGGGTGAGTTGAATGGGGGACACAGTACCGTCAGGATGGAGATGGGTGAGGCATTTGGGGTGAGAAAAAGGCCCCCACCTGGTCACAGGTGAGGGCCTTCTCTTTTTTTTTTAAGGTCTTACTTAGTGGCTATGGCCGCCAGGTCCATGGGAGTGGCCGTGGCCAGCAGCCTCTGCCTCTTCACCGGCAGGGCGCTCAAAGACAACAGCATCTGTTGTAATGAACATCGCTGCGATCGATGCGGCATTGGCAAGTGCTGAACGGGTGACCTTTACTGGATCGATAACGCCATCCTTGCGGAGGTCGCCATAGATATCAGTTGCAGCATTGAATCCCTCATTGGCAGGAAGGGCGCGGACCTTAGCGACTACGACGTAGCCCTCAAGTCCAGCATTCTCTGCAATCCAACGAAGTGGCTCATCGCATGCCTTACGGACAAGTGCGACACCGACTGCCTTATCACCTGTGAAGCCGAGATTATCTGCAAGAGCATCTGCTGCGTGAACAAGAGCTGCTCCACCACCGATAACAATTCCCTCTTCAACTGCTGCGCGAGTAGCTGAGATTGCATCCTCAAGGCGATGCTTCTTCTCCTTGAGTTCAACTTCAGTATGTGCGACAACCTTGATCACGCAGACACCGCCTGCGAGCTTGGCAACTCGCTCTTGAAGCTTTTCGCGATCCCAATCTGAATCTGAGTTTGCAATCTCATTGCGAAGCTCCTGAACGCGAGCCTCAACAACCTTTGCATCTCCCGCGCCATCGACGATTGTTGTTGCATCCTTAGAGATGACAACGCGACGAGCGCGACCAAGATCCGTGAGCTGTACTTGATCAAGCTTCATGCCGATCTCAGCTGAGATAACAGTTCCGCCGGTGAGTACTGCAATATCTTGAAGCATCGCCTTGCGACGATCTCCAAAGCCTGGCGCCTTCACTGCAGCTGATGTGAATACTCCGCGCATACGGTTCACAACGAGAGTTGAGAGCGCCTCGCCCTCAACATCTTCGGCAATGATCAAAAGTGGCTTACCTGATTGTGAGACCTTCTCAAGGATAGGAAGGAGTTCAGCGAGCGCTGAGATCTTTCCAGCTGAGATGAGTACGTAGGCATCATCAAGGATTGCCTCCATACGGTCCTGGTCTGTCACGAAATATGGCGAGATATAGCCCTTATCGAACTGCATACCTTCAGCAAATTCGAGCTCAAGAGCGGTAGTTGATGCCTCTTCGACTGTGATCACGCCATCTTTGCCGACCTTATCCATCGCCTCTGCGATGAGGTCACCGATTGCACGATCTTGCGCTGAGATAGTTGCAACATCTGCAATCTCAGCCTTATCTGCAACTACTGATGCATTCTCACGAAGACGAGCAGAGACAGCAGCTACTGCTGCTTCAATGCCGAGCTTGAGATCCATTGGCTGTGCTCCAGCTGCAAGGTTGCGAAGGCCTTCCTTCACCATTGCCTGGGCAAGGACTGTTGCTGTTGTTGTTCCGTCACCGGCAACATCATTGGTCTTTGTGGCAACTTCCTTAACAAGCTGAGCGCCCATGTTCTCTGCTGGATCTGAGAGCTCAATCTCTTTTGCGATTGTGACGCCGTCATTGGTGATGAGCGGTGCGCCGAAGTTCTTTGAGATAACGACGTTACGTCCCTTAGGACCGAGCGTTACCTTGACGGTGTCAGCAAGGATGTTGACACCACGTTCCATTGAGCGACGAGCGTGCTCGTCGAATTGCAGCTGCTTACCCATATAAGTCGCAGCCCTTACTTCTCTACGATTGCGAGAATGTCGCGAGCTGAGAGAACGAGTAGCTCTTCATTACCTGAACGAACCTCAGTTCCTCCATACTTGCTATAAAGAACTACATCGCCAACTTTGACATCCATTGGGACGCGGACGCCATCATCGAAACGACCAGGACCTACTGCAACAACAGTTCCTTCCTGTGGCTTCTCCTTCGCTGTATCAGGGATAACAAGACCTGAAGCGGTAGTTGTCTCTGCCTCATTCGCCTTTACGACGATGCGATCTTCTAGTGGCCGTAGTGCCATGGTGATATCTCCTCTATAAGTTAAGTGAGCGTCTTTTTCCTTCTCGGGGCCACAGCGTGGTTAGCAGTGTCGACCCGAGAGTGCTAACGCCAAGGGTAGGGGTGCTTATTCCGCATATCAAATTGGAGGCAAGAGCCTCCAACGGACCGCCAAAGACCCCAAGAGTGGGGCTAGGCCAGGCTTACCTGCTCCACCTGAAGGCTGGAGTCGGCATCGAAGGCCCCTGCCGTGGCGGGACGGCCAGCGCTGACCATGAGAGATCCCAGGGAGGCGACCATTGCTCCGTTATCGGTGCAGAGGGCAGGGTCAGGACTTCGCAGCTGGATACCGGCCTTGGCGCAGCGCTCGCTGGCAACCTCACGCAGGCGCGAGTTAGCAGCAACTCCTCCAGCGATCACAAGGGAATCAATCCCGCTCGCTCTGCAGGCAGCTAGTGCCTTGAGAACGAGGACATCAACTACCGCCTCTTGGAAAGAGGCAGCAACATCTGCCCGAATATGTGAAGGGGTCTGCTCGATATAGCGAGCAACCGCAGTCTTGAGTCCTGAGAATGAGAAGTCATAGGGGCGATTCGCCCAATCATTGGTAGTTGTTAATCCGCGCGGAAAATCAATCGCGGTTGGGCTTCCTTCTCGTGCCTGTCGATCAATCGCAGGGCCACCAGGAAAACCTAAATCAAGAATTCGAGCGATTTTATCGAAAGCCTCTCCCGCTGCATCATCCATCGTCGCACCGAGCTTGGTAATAGAGCCGGTGATGTCATCTACTTGTAACAGTGATGAGTGCCCACCGCTCACAAGAAGTGCAATTGTTGGATCTGTTGGCAGATCGTGAGTTAAGTAATCAACTGAGACATGC
>JACCDN010320867.1_pt1 | contig 12585 bp, 15 predicted proteins | sample 7441691 | NCBI WGS metagenome assembly JACCDN01 (sample SAMN15323439, study PRJNA562643) | freshwater metagenome | isolation source: river surface water | place: USA:Blue River Watershed | collected 2017-08-16 | reverse complement strand
ATTTGTGTGCCACCATTATTAGTGAATTTTATATTTACACTATCTGATATAGCATTTGTACCTAATATTCTTAATTGTAAAGCGTCTAAACTTTCTATTCCACTTCCTGACTTAGTTCTATTTATAATGCCAACTCCATTAACTGCTACATTGTTTGAGAAAGTAGCAGCACCAGTAAAGTAGTGACCACCAGTTCCAGAAACTTGATAGTTTAAGTCTTTATTAGCAGTATTGTTTGATATAACAGAATGCCCACTTCCTGTATTATATATTTGGGTGATTGCTCCTCCAGAAGATACATTAAAACTTGAAGCAGTAACGCTACTTGAAAATGTAGCAGCACCATTTGTTGCTAAAGATAATATAGTAGTTCTTGTACCACTATTAAAATTAGTAGCATAATTAGCTATCCAAAATTCTCCTGTATTTCTTCTTCCAATACCCCAACCATTATTATTATCTCCTGTATTAGAAAAACCTAAAAATACATCAGCATCTGATGCAGAAGTTTTAAATTCTGGATAAATATCACTTGAACCACTAACTAATAATCCAGAAAATCTTCCAGTACCACTAACATCAAGTTTATATCCTGCATCAGTTGTAGTTCCAACAAGCAAATTTCCATTTGTAGCTACTCTAACTTTTTCAGTATTATCAGTCCATAAAGTAATTACACCACCCCAACCTGTACTTGGACCAATATATAATTTTAAATTTCCATCACTTGCAGATGCTTTACTATAAGCGTAAGTAGTTCCACCATATTGATATTCCATACCTACATAACTTGCTAAAGTTGCGGTATTGGCATAAAATAAATTTCCATTAGCAGTTATTGTTGAAGCCGCAGTTATTGTAGATGCAAATGATGCAGAACCATTATTAGTTATAGCCATCCCATTATATGTAGTTCCATTATATCTTTCTACATATATTCCATTAACATCGCTTCTCGTTCTACCTTGTACACCATATGATGCATCAGTAAAGTTCACAGTGTTATAAACATATAAATCATTGTAAACTTTTAAACCTGTTGTATAAGTTCCACTTGGATTTGCAATTAAAGAAGAACCATCATCACTAATATTACTTGAACCTATTGTTGTTCCTGTTGATGTGAATTTCGCAAGTCTATTATTTGTTCCTGTGCCTGTTACAGGATTAGTTAAAGCATTTTGCTTATTATTAAAAGTATTCCAATCAGTAGAAGTCAAATAACCTCCTTGACTTGTATTAGCTACTTGAATAGTAATATTAGGATTAGCACCTCCGCTTGAAGCTAATGGAGAAGAAGCCGTTACGCTTTGCACTCCTGCAATAACAGTTGCCCAAGATAAAGCTGAACCATCTGTTGTTAAAAATTTACCTGCATTTCCTGTTTGTGTTGGAAAAGCCGCTACCCAAGTATAAGCATCATCCCAATTGCTTTGCTTAATTGTTGTTGGCAAAGAATAACCAGCCGCAAAAGATAAAGCTAAAGTTCCAGAACCTGTTACAGGACTTCCACTTACACTAAATCCTGTCGGTGCTGATAAAGCAACAGAAGTAACCGTACCCACTGACCAAGTTCTATTTGCACTTAGGTCGTAAGTTGTTCCATTTATTGTTAATTCAGTAGCCGCATTTGCTGGAGTATATCCTAACGCAGATGCAATGCTTTTATTTTTCCATAAAGAAGTAGCTGAATCCCAGAATATACCTTGATTATTTGCTACGCTTGAAATTTGTACATCGTGAAGTTCTTCTAATTCATATCCGTTCTGTATCTTTACGAATATAGAACCATTGCCACCAGATTTTTTTACAATATATCCAATAAGTACCGCATTGTTTGGAGCAATTGGTTTAGTTTCTGTAAAAGTACCAGCAGTTGCGCCCAACCAAATTGCAGAACCTTCCGTAAAAGCTAAAGTATTTAAGCCGTGTACGATACCACTTGTTGTAACAAATCCATCAGCACCATTTGCTATTGATTCAGTAACTACCCCAAGCGTTACACTTGATGTAGATTCTAAAGTGTTAGAAGCTAAAGCAACTGAAGGTAATTCGCCTGTTGAACCTGTTATATATACAACTTGACCATCTGTTAAAGTTGATCCTGTGTTATTGTGAACCAATACTCTTTCCTCTTGACCTATTTGCAAAGTCGTATCTCCATCACCATCAATCAGTTGCAAAGTTCTATAAGAAGAATCCCAAGACAAAGTGCCAATCCCTGTTGGTACGCTTGTAGGTGCAGTATTGAATCCTATAAAATCACCCAATAATCCATAAGTACCTAAATTCACATTTCCTGTTGCACCTGTGTAAGGTACGAAGCCACTTAAATCTAAAGTAGCTAAAGAACCATCACCCTTAACATATTGCGCACTTGTACCTGTGAATGCTATATTTATATTACCAGCACTTGTAACAGGACTGCCTGTTATTGATAATGCCTCTGCCGTTTCTGTAATTCCAATAGAAGTCACTCCAAAATCCAAGTGGCTCTGCATCCAATCTTCTATCGTTGAAATTGTAACCTTATTTGTAGTTGAAGCACCTAATGCTACAATAGGAAGGACATCATTATTTTCAATGTCTAACCTTTCTACTAACTGACTTATCCTTTTATCGCTCATACTAATTAAATATAAAATTTGTTGATTCCGTTTTCCTGTAACATATAGTAGTCAGTTTCCAATAAAATGTATTCGTACTCCAATGGAGCAACTTCAGAAAGTATCTTAAACAGGCTAACTTGTGATAAAGTATTTTGTATTGGGTTAAACTTATCCACCTTTTGTAAATAATAGTAGTGATTACCTACCTTAACAATCGTTCTGAAGTCTAAGTCCATAATATCCTGCGGAGTCAAAAAGAACTTACCCTCCAATAATCTACTATTCCTATCCCCAATAGCACTAATTAGAGGCTCATAGTAAGCCGCATATAAGTTAGCTGAAGGATATTCAGCAATACTGAAATAAACCTCTTTAGGAGTACCAAAAAGCAAATCATTGACAGGTTCTATTGGGTCGTTCAAATGCCCAGCATAAGGATATGCGGAGTAAGAAGATGAACCAGCGTTATAAGTGATAGTCCATAAAGTTGGACAAGGTACTTCTGGCTTCCAATATGCTAATCTTGCTTTGAAGTTATCTTTAACCTTTACATTGTTTTCAACCTTATATAAGTGAATCATTATTCGTCCAGGCACTTCCTCACGCATAACAGGAGGTGCAAAGATTACTTTCATTGTCTTCGTATCTAATTGAAAATCATTGTCTACGATTGTACGGCTTTCTCCGTAGCCTTCATTGAACTTTGTTTTATAGAATGTGCTCCAATAATCCGCATCGTCTTCAAAAGCAATTCGGTATTCCTTTGCCGTAAGTTCACTAAGCGGAGTAATTACTATATCGCTACTATGATCTAACTTATCAGTCCAATCAACGGCTTGATTCTTAAACGCACGATAGAATAAAGTATAAGGTACTATTTCAAGTACATTATCCCTTAACTTATCTTGTGTGATGTAAAGATTGTGCATTGTGATAATGCTTTTTAAAAAATCCCTTTGCTTCATACTCTTTGGTAAAGTATCAGCTATTTCGATTGTATCTCCTTCTTCAATTTCTATTGAAATAGGCACTATATTACCTATTTTTAGGTTCTGGCTATTACTTGTTACTTGTACATCTAAGTTTCCAGATATAGATTCTCCTTCCAAAAATACTTCTATATAATCATTCTCTTGTAATTCTAAACTAATGTCATTAGATACATCCCAATTAAACTGCTGACCAGCATAACTAAAGTTTATAACTCTTGACCTGTCAATAATAGGTATTCCGTTTACTAATACTTTTAAGTTCCAAATTGTCTTCCAATCTGTCGGACCACTTAGTGCTTCAAATGTAAAACTTCCGTCATAGTGTAAGCCTGTTTTAATCGATTGCTCCCTATTCCAAGTGAATTTGATACCTGTTGAAGTAAATCCGTAGTTTGTTCCTATTGTAAAAAATTGCGGTTCACTATATGTAACATCTAAAGCTGAATATGTATATGGTTCTGCTACTCCCTCTAAAACAGTACTTATTTGTTTTGTGATTCCTTTTTCAGCAGTAATTAAAAGTAATTTCTTAAAGTATTGTGTATCAAAGAATGGCGCAACAACTTCGAACCCAACTTCAGCAAACATTCGCTTTAATATTTCACGCACGAACACGGCTGGTTTAAAGTTTTCTATTGGATAACTTACCCCATCAACGCTTAATCCATAATCAACCAAAGGATAAACATAATTATCCGCTCCATCTACCCATTGGGTTCTCGCCCAGCTTCCAGATATATTATTGATTTCCCAAGTATGATTGTAGTCGCTAAAGTCAAGGTCGGCTAATGTCTTATCGCCTAATTCCTGTATAATGTCCCTAAGTCTTCCGAATAAGTTTGTTTCGTAAGTAATACCGCCTTGTGTGTTGTTTACCTTGCTTAAACGAAGGATGCCATCGAATATTTTTACATTATCCAAAAATACCTGTGCCTTCGCTTGTTTGGAAGGGTTAAAGTTCACAAGGATATTAGGGTCTGCTTCGTAATAATCGTTAGTAATAGATATATCAAAAATGTTACCGAACAACTTTTGGTTATTAGGTGTTGATGGCAATATGATTGTCTTTGAATACGAAGTGTTTCGCTTTTCAATATCGCTTATTTCAGAAATAGAATAAGTGAAGTCTACATCAATATCCCCTAATGTGTCTACCTCATAACCTTCTACGAATAATCTTGTTGCCATATTATATTGATTGTCTTGTGTTTACTAACCCAAATTCAAGGTCAAGTTCTAAGTTAAATAATTTATCGCTAATTGTCTTCTTCATTTCGTAACTATTTGGTGTTAGCTTTACTGGTACCCAGCTATTTTCTACAAAGTTATCGTTTACCAAGTTCATATACACAAGCGGACTTGAATAAAGTTGTCTTGCTAATACGCTTTGCTCGTCTGTCAAATAGTCTGATATGATTCTCCATTTTTGCATTTCCTTAACAAAGTAAACAGGGTTAAGGTTCTTTACAATGTTTGAACCTGTGATGAACACATCATCTGTGTAGTCCTTCTGATAGCTTTTTCTTTCAATGTCGAAAGAGGTTCTACTTACTAAATCAAAGTTCAAAAAGTCATATGCTCCGTAGCGGTTTAAATAAGCCAAGCGCATTGGTTCGTATTTTCCACAAGCCTGTATGTACATCGTTGCAATATTAGAAACTCTTGCCGAGCCGTTATTATAATTCAATGTTACTTCTATTCTATCCACGCTTCCGTAAGTCAATGGTGTAACTTTGAAATATGTTATTGTATTTGCCGTATAAGCTGGTGCGGCAATAGTCTGATTGCTGATTGTGTTATTAGTCAAGTAAATCTTTAATCCAAGACTTGTTATCTTTCCATTATTGTAAAAAGCAAATACTTGTGAATCGCTACTTCTTAACTTTATAACTGACCAATCGGATAATGGCTTATAAGTTGTGTTATCGCTTCCGTTAAATAGAGCCTCATTAAAGCCTTTTAATTCCAAAAGGGGGAATGCCCCTGCGAATGCAATTTTAGTGGCACTAACGACCTCTGTGTCAAGAATAATGGCAAACACACCACCTACCTCATAGTACTCATAGCACTTAATATAGAAAGACTGCAAAAGTTCTGCACTATTGATAGCCGTTCCAGAAGGTAAAATACCTTTCGTGTACGCAAAGTTTGTCTGTACGAACTTGCTGATGTCAAACTGAATCGCATCGGCAGGGTTTGCAGGAGAATCATAATAAGCCGTAGCCATTAATTCATTTGCTCCGTTATAAACTTTCACAACATATTTAAAACCTGTTTGGTCTGCGTTAGTGCTTATTAAATTGTAGTTAATCCTATTGAAGGCTGGTAACAATGTGCCTGTTGGTTGGGTTAGTGTTAAACTCATTTTGATACTTTTAAAATTAACGAATTAAGACCTATTGTGTCTAATTCTACTTTATAATCTGGTAAAACTGCGTCTAATGACCTTTGCTTGTAGTTCCTTCCCTCAATACCATACTTCTTAATGTAGTAAGCAAGGCTACTTCCTTCTGGTCGTATAAACTTGTTTTTGTTTGGTCTGTCGTTCTTGATTTTGTTTGTGGCTTCGGTTTCTATGTTCTTGCTCATTGCCCAATTTGCTAAACCCCTTAATGCTTCTGGCGGCATTCCGTAGGTCTTAAATTGATAGTGTCTTCCTTCAGCGTTCTTGTAAGTCTTTCTTCGGTTCTGTATTCCCTTCACTCCTTTGTCTATATAGTCTGAATACTCTGCACCGAATCCTATTTCAAGTCTGTAACCGCCTTTATATTCTTTAACCCCAATTACCTTTATGCTACCTTGTAGCTTACCACTTGCAACAGGTGCTAACTCCTCCAGCTTAGTAACCAAATCAATACCCAATCGGTTAAGAATGTTGGTAAGGCTTTTAGTCATTGTCTGGTCAATCGCACCAATGTACTCCTTATCGGTTAGCCTTCTTCCTCCGATATTAAATAAGGCATCTACCTGTTCTTGTGTTGCAACTCCCATTGTTTAAATTGTTGTTCTTTATATTTGTTGTGGTCTTTTAAAAAGGCTAAGGTGTTTAAATATTGGATTATTGGTAGTTTATATGCTTCAGTCACGGTACAATTTTCAAAGTCAGCTACTTCTTTGGTGGAAACAACCCAACCCCATCGTTCCATAAATGAAGAAGAATCTGTTTCGTTTCCTCCTTCAGATTTGAAGAGGTTAGCGTATCTCTTATTAATTCCTTGAATAGTTGATAAAAAAAAACCATACAAGAATAAACTTCTAAGAAATTAGCCTCTAATAAATCATCAGCCACTTTGTCGTGTGGAATCATTCCGTACTCCATATACTTATCTCCTTGCATTGGCAAAAAGAAACAAGCCGCTATCTTATTCATAGCAACCACCTCTTGACCGAATGCGGTAATGTCGATATATTGTCCAGAATTTATTTCACTTACTTCAAAACAGAACTTATACCTGTTGTCCCCAACCTGTAAATAGTCAACAGGCTTTGTTTCTGGTATATTGTTCCAAAATGATAACTTCTCGTTAAATAATCTAACAAGTTCTCTGTACTTGATATAGTCATAAACCTCCTCGTCTTGTCCCTCGATATAAGCCAACATCTTTTGTTGCTTCTCTGGAAGGGTTAGGTTCTGGTTTACATCAATGTCGTAAAGCGTAATAAAATCTTTTACTTTTAATTTGTCCCACATACTTTTAAATATATTTTAATTGGTTTCGTTTATCTAAATGCATACATTCCTTTGTTGCTTACCCTTAGTTCATTCAAGGCAAAGTACCTTAAAGCATCTATTGCGTGGTTGTTATAGTCCACAGGCTCGTTCAATAATCCTCCGTTTTTGTCGGTTCGGTATTTGTATGTCCCTATTTCCTTGCCTATCACATCCCCTGCAAGATAGTTAATATCGTAACGCTTTAGAATGTCAATTCCGTTATTAATTGAATCCTTACCCTTGTTCGCTGGTTTAATGTTTCGCCATCCATCCCTGTAAAGTTCCTCGATGCTTTTTGGTTCGGCTGAATCTGCAATGATCGGCTTGAACTTGTTCACCTCTAATTCGGTTAGCCTTTTGCTTATGTCTTGATTCGTTAATCCCCTTTCGTAAATCAAAGTCTGTATGTATAACTTGCCGTCTTGCTTCCTAACTTCAACGAGGCTTGTTGGGTCAATTGAATAACCGAAGTCCAATCCGTACCCAAGCACCTCTCCTTTGATTTCGTTTGCTGGTTGTATGTTGTTGAATATCAATCCCTCAATCGTACCCCATTCCCCCACTCCGTAAACATTCCATAAAGCTGGGTCGGTAATTCTTAGTAACTCGATTTCTTTGGCTAAAGATTCCTCCAAAAACGGATTATCTTGGTACGAACTAACGATAACCTCAACATCACCCACTTGATGCCTTCTATTGTCCTCTAAATCGGTTTTTATAAAATGTGTTGGGTTACTTGGGTTCAAGGCTAAGAATATTTGCCCTGTTGTACGGAAAAGCAATTGTTGCCATTCTGCTCTGCTGATTTCGTTTGCCTCGTCTATGAACAAGTGCATACGCTTTCTTCCTCGCACCTTTGTTTCTTGGTCAATGGAAAAGAACTCAACAAGCCTGTTTCCGAATCTGAACTCCCTGTCTGTTTTGTTGTAGTCTATGAACTGCATTAGGTCGTTGCTCTCCAGAATGTCGATGAAGTCCCTAAGCGTTGTGCTTCTTAAAGCTGGTAAGTATTTACGCACGATTGAAAACACCCCCTTCTCGTCTACTCCGTGTCCTATGTTCCCTGTTAGTAACCACACTGCCGCCATCTGGCTAATCGAGTAAGACTTGCCACTTCTTGTCCCCCCACGATTAATTCGTATTTTCTTGTCTGTTTGCAGATTACGCAAATAAACAGAACTACTTTTTATCTTTAGTTTCACGCGTTACTATTTCAACTTCTATTCCTGTTATGTTTAAATTACCATCTAATTGCATTTGTTCCTTTGGCTTACCCAATACCCTGTTCCAGAGGGTGTCCATTGAATATAGGCTTCCCTTCTTCCAAGACTTATAAAGGGCATTCGCTATGGTCTTTTCCAATATGGTTGCGTTCTTGTCTTCGTGCACTTCCTTTAGTTCGTCCATCGTCATAGCCATAATAGCTTGTATCGTGTCGTTGATTTCGCTTTGCTTATATCCTATTTCCTTCAGTTGTGTAACGAACTTCTTCGGTCTTCCGTTTGGATTTCCGCTTTGACCCTTTACGAATGGTATTAAATGTTCCTTGCTCATTCTGTTCTTGTTCTGTTTTTAAAGTGCTTCAAGTTCTTTTTTAACTTCTATATAAAATAAATACACATCCATTAATGTAATGTATCTTGAATATACATCGATTAAAATATCTACTGCCTTCAATGCAGATTCTTTGGCAAAAGTCTTATATATGGATTCAAATAGTTCTCTATTCCTATCCCATAATTCATCATTTGCTTTATTGTCTTCTTCGTCAATTTCAAACTCTTTTCTGTTTTCCATACTATAGATGGAATACATTGAATCGAATAATTGTTTTGCGGTTTCTTTTGGATTTTGGTTCATTGTTTATGGTTTTAGCAGTTCTTAAATGCTTTTAATGGGTAGAATACTAATGAATTTCTATATCCCCCTTCCTTTGTGGCTACGATTGGTGTTACTCCGTGTACATTTCTCCAAGCTGGATAAACTAACATTGAATTATCAGAACTATCCATCGTTGCGTTGTAGTCTGGTACGGTGGTATTACCTCCTGTTGCATTTTTCTTTTTTGCAATTATTACATTTACACACCCTTCTAAGTTCCCTGCGTCCCTGTGAAACGGAGCGGGAATGTTGAAGTTTGAGATAGAACTTGTAAATAATCTTCCAAATCGCCATTTTGCTGGTATATTAGTTTCAATAATGCTTTTCTGTCTTTCGAATATCGTTGGTGTTAATTCCTGTATTAGGTTTTCAGCCTCTGTACAAGCCAATAGCATTGCCTTAATGAAGGTCTGTGCCGTTTTAACTTGATGTACACTACTCATAGAAGGGTAAGGTCTGCGCATATGTGGCTTAGGAGGGCAACTTCCAATGATTGTTGAATATTGCTTTACTTCCATTGAACTATCCCTTAATCCGCTTGACCTTCTCATTTCGGACTTAGGTACTCGGTCGCTTAATAGTTCGTTGTTTGCTATTTCAATATACTGCTTCAGCTTTCCATCTATGTTCTTGATATAGAAGCCAATAGGTTCTCCATTGTCATAGAAAATAGAATCCTCTGTTACATTTGGTTCAATGTGTCCACATATATCGCCTATCTGAACATTGTGGGGGACTTTAATTAATTCAATCTTTTTCATTTTACTTCTCTTTTATAGTGTAATGCTAAATCTTTTAGTAAAAGTTTAATATCTACTCTTTGGTCTTTTTTCTTTAGTTCTACAAATGGATGCCATTCCTTAACCATCTTTACTGCGGCTGCTGAATCTTTCTTTTGTTTGTATTCATCGTTTAAGCCTCCTGCGTTTGTTCCAATGTCTGGACTTTGTATTCCGATCGTGTTATACCTAAAGATTCCGTTTCCGTATTTAATTGTCTGAAGGGCAAAATCCCTGTCTTCTTTTAAATTAAACGCTGGTCGGTATCGCCACCATATCTTTTTTACATTCAACATAACACATTGTTCAACAGTCTTCGTGTTCACAGAATAGAAAGTCTTAGCCACCCAGATATATTGCTTATAATTAAACCCAACCATCTCAAAAGGTAACCCTTTAGCCTTTTCTAAATACGAAATTACCTCGTGTATGCTTAACTTATAGTTCTTTTTATTCTTATATATGTCAAACCTTGAAACATCATCATCACAAACAATAATCCATTCGTGATTGTTTTCCTTTGCGTAGTCTAAAATAAAGTTTCTAACATAGGATATTCCTTGATTAGTTCCATTGATATTTACAATATTAGGTACTCCTGCTTTTTTATATTCCTCAATCTGTTGTGGTTCAACAAAATGATAAACAGGTATGTTCGCCTCTGCAAATAACTTGTAGGTTTTTGTTGTTGGTCTACCTTTGCTTGGAATACAGACTATCATTATAACTTCAATTGTTCTTCTTTCAGCTTCTGAATTAGGAAATAACCTATATACATCTTCTGTTCTCTCCAGAACTTGATTAACTCTTGTGCTTCTTCGTAGTGGTCTGGTTCAAACTCAATCTGTATTGCCTTCTTCACATTACCAGCCATTTCGCCTAATTGGTCAGAAATATCTTCGCCATCTAAAATAGAATAGTCAATAGGTTCATCAGTTGAAATTACAGGAACATTCAATCCCCAATCATCCAACTTTTCAACATCCCATTCGTTTGCTAATAATTCAAAATCCCATTCTCCAAAAGCAACATTATCTTTAATGATAAATTCCTTCTGTTCCTGCTCATTAAAATTATCGAGTACAACAATGTTCACTTCTTTCATTCCAGCCTCTTTACAAGCCTTTAAACGCATATTTCCACCCAATACAACCATATCCGCATTAACGGCAATAGGTCGCACTTCTAACATCTTTGGAAATTTCTTAATAGACTTTACAAGCTGATTGAACTTGTCATCACGGATTACTCGTGGGTTTTCTGGATTAGCCTTGATTTCGCTAATTTTGACTTTCTTTGTTTTCATTTAGGATAAAATGTTCGGTTAATGTATTAGGTATTTTGTTTTCTGTTAGCCATTTACTAAACGCTTCAGCAAGAGCAAATATGTCGTCTGACTTTTTTAACTTTACCTTAACGCTTTTTTTCTTTCCGTTGAAGTTTAATTCGAATGAACTCATAATGATTTGTTTTAACGACCCTGCCCTCTGTATTTTTTAGGCTTAGTTTCGTGTTTGTTATAACTTTTTTTTGCTGAACCCTTTTTTCTTTTTCCGAATGTTGTTTTACCTGTGCTACTTAGCTTTGCCATATTCTTTTTCTATTAGTATATCTATATAATGTTTTGCCTTAAGTAAGTCAAATTTGCCATTTTTTGACCTGTGTCTTACCACATACTTGATGATATTGCCTTCAATGAAAGGAATATTGTTCTGGTATATGAATTCGGTAGGCTGAATAGCAAGTTCTTTGTAATGCGTTCCACCTATTTGACAATCCATTGCTGAATCTGGTTTCTCTACAAAGGCTTTAATTTCATCTAAGTTAATGTCTACCATTTAGTTTTTCTTTATGCTTTTGAATTAAATATGGCATATGCGTTTTAGTATCGCCCATAACAAGATGGCATCGTCTGCACAGAGCCATAAGGTTTTCAATATCATCGGATTTTTTGCTTCCCCCCATTCCTCGGCAATCGATATGGTGTATATCGACCGCACGAGTGTTACATACTTCACAGGGGATAAAGTCCTCAATACCATAACCAAAGTGCTTCATATAGACTTTAGTATGGTTCTTCATTAGACTTTACTTGATTGGTCAGCCGATGGGTTATAGTCGTTCAATGTAATAGAAACATCTTTGCCGTACTCGTTTACCTTGTCATAAACATTGATGTTAACATTAACATAAGTCTTTCCGTTATACTCGTATGAATGCTTTTCAGCATCAGACAAACATATTGCGGCAGTCAGCCATTCTGGCTTACGCTTCTTACCGCTTCCTAAATAGATTTTTTTGGTTTGTTCCATATGGTTTATTTTTTGGTTTTTCTGGTTCTTTTAACTACTGGTGCTTCTGTTGGTTCTAATACAGGAACATCTTCGCTATATACATTCGTTGGTGCGTTTGCTTCATACCAATTATAGAGGTAGTGAACTAACTCTGCACGGCAACTGCTACACCAATGACTGAAAGAATGTGTTGGTGCAACATACTTTGTGTAAAGGTAAACTAATTCGTTATAAGTTTCCTTTGTGTAGTTTCTAATATACGAATGTTTTTTCAAACAAGTATATAGTTCTAAGTTCTTTTCGAACAATAAAATATCT
>JACCDN010940011.1_pt1 | contig 12590 bp, 11 predicted proteins | sample 7441691 | NCBI WGS metagenome assembly JACCDN01 (sample SAMN15323439, study PRJNA562643) | freshwater metagenome | isolation source: river surface water | place: USA:Blue River Watershed | collected 2017-08-16 | reverse complement strand
GGTGGCCGCGCCCCGCACATCTTCCACGTCAACTGGTTCCGCCGCGGAGACGACGGTCGCTTCCTGTGGCCGGGCTTCGGCGACAACATTCGTGTCGTCGACTGGATTGTCAAGCGCTTGGGTGGCGATATCGGAGCCAACCCGTCCCCCGTCGGGAACCTTCCGCTGCCCGGTGACCTCAACGTTCACGGGCTCACATTCCACGGTGACGACCTGACGGACCTGCTCACTGTCGACTCTGCCGTCATCGCCGAGGACGCAGTTTCAGCCCAATCGGTGCTGGAAATTGCCGGCGACCGTGCCCCACAGGTCTTGTGGGACGAGAACGCCGAGACGATTCGGTTGTGCGGCTGATCGGCCGTAACGAAACCGTAACGTGTCACTAACGAATTCCTTATGTTTCGGCCGATAAAGTCGAGCCAAAGGAGGCCCCCATGCAGTTCGTTCGCCCACTAATCGGAGCGTCAGTAACGGGGGTACTCCTCCTCAGCGGATGTTCACTCTTCGCAAGCCCCGAGCCGACTGCGACGACGGCCACTCCGACGCCCACCGCGACGGAAACCACACCAGCAGGTGACGGCACCTTCGCCGCACCCGCTGACTGCTCGACGATTCTTCCCCAGGACCAGATCGACTCATACGCCGCAGAGAACATCATTCTCTTGGCCGGTCCTGGTGGTGTCTATGGCGATGAACTCATCCCTGACCCGACCCCCGAAACTCTCGCCGGCGGCATCTCGTGCTATTTCGGTTACGACAACGAAGACGTCAACCAGATCCAGATCTACTCGGTCGTGTCGGTTGCCGGAGTCACCGCGGAAAACCGCGATGGGATTATTCAGGGATTGACCGAACAGGGCCTCAACGAGGGCACCGATTCGGCTGACGCCATGACCTTCGCCATCATTGGCGACACCGACGCCAACGTTCCCGCGATGTACAACGTCGTCAACGAAACGTCGTGGATCTCGGTGATCTCCGTCTTCGGCGGAGAGACATTCTTCGAAGAGAACGTCGCCATCGCCGGACTGGTTCACGACCAGGTATACAACTAGTCGTGCCGGCGCCCTTCACCGCGAGGGTGCACCCGTCGTGGGCTGAGGCGTTCGCGCCTCATGAGGCCCTGATTGCACGCATCGGCGATCGCCTCGCTGCTGAAACCGCGGCGGGCATCGACCGCTTCCCCCGTGACGATCGCATCGTGCGCGCATTCGAGCGGCCATTGGATTCGGTTCGAGTCGTCATCGTCGGACAGGATCCGTATCCGACCCCTGGTCACGCAGTCGGGTTGTCGTTCTCGGTTGAACGCGATGTTCGAACCATTCCCCGCAGCCTGACGAACATTTACCGTGAATTGCACGACGACCTGGGGATAGAGCCAGCCGAACACGGGGACCTGTCCCACTGGGCGGAATCGGGTGTGCTTCTGATGAACCGAGTCCTGACCGTTCAATCGGGTGCCGCCGGGTCTCACCGCGGAATCGGCTGGGAGTCCGTCACCGCGAGCGCCCTTGAACTGTTGTCGCGCCGTGGCGGGCCGCTTGTCGCGGTGTTGTGGGGCAAGGATGCGCAAACTGCGGCGCCTCTTTTGGGTGAAGTGCCGATCATCGCCTCGGCACACCCATCACCGCTGTCCGCTCGTAACGGATTCTTCGGCTCGCACCCGTTCTCACGCGCAAACAAATTACTTGTCGCCCAGGGCGGGCAGCCCGTCGACTGGCGCGTCTAAAGTTGTTGTCGTGACTGGACTGAACTTCCGCCCCGCGACCGTTGCCGACGCCCCCGTGCTCGTCGACATCTACAACCACTATGTGGCGACGTCGACTGTGACGTTCGACCTTGACCCGTGGAACGTGTCTGACATGGAACACAAGTTAGAGACCGTCGCGAATTTGTCGATGCCGTTCATCGTCGTCGAGATCGAGGGCGACATTGTCGGGTACGGATACCTGTCGACGTGGCGCGACAAGTGCGCGTATGAAACGACGATGGAGAACACGCTGTATCTGCGTGAGGATTCGCGTGGGCTGGGCATTGGCCGCCCCCTGTTGGACGAACTCGTTCGATTGGGTGCAGAAGCGGGCGTGCGCGAAATCATCGCCGTGATCTCGGCCAGCACCGATGCTGTTCCGTCTATTCGACTGCACGAGAAGGCCGGTTTCACGCGAGTCGGCGAGATGCCGAACGTCGGGCGCAAATTCGACGAGTGGCTGGGCGTCGTCATGTTGCAGAAGTCACTCGCGTAACTTTTCGTCGCTTAGTTACGCTCTGTTTCGCCGAGGCTGGCGCACTCGCCCGCGGGTTCCTAATGTGAAGTATCCGAACCGAACAGGAGTGACCCCATGACTTGGAAATTTGAAACCCAGCAGATCCACGCTGGTGCAGTGCCGGACCCGACGACGAACGCGCGTGCCGTTCCGCTGTACCGCACCACCGCGTACACGTTCAACAACTCCGACCACGCGAAGAACCTTTTCGCACTCGCCGAGTTCGGAAACATCTACACGCGCATCATGAACCCGACGCAGGACGTCGCCGAACAGCGCATCGCCGCTCTTGAAGGTGGAACTGCTGCACTGTTGCTCGCATCGGGCCAGGCCGCCACGACCTACGCGATCCTCAACATTGCCGGCGCCGGAGACCACATCGTTTCGTCGTCGAACGTCTACGGCGGAACGTACAACCTGTTCCACTACACGTTCGCCAAGCTCGGCATCGAGGTGACCTTCGTCAACGACCAGGACAACCTGGACGAGTGGAAGGCCGCCGTTCGCCCCAACACGAAGGCGTTCTTCGGTGAGGCGATCGCCAACCCGCGCATCAACGTCCTCGACATCGAAGGCGTCTCGGAGGTTGCCCACGCAGCCGGCGTTCCGCTCATCGTCGACAACACTGTCGCCACCCCGTACCTCGTTCGCCCGCTCGAGCACGGCGCCGACATCGTCGTTCACTCGGCGACCAAGTTCCTCGGTGGACACGGAACGGCTGTCGCCGGCGCAATCGTCGACGGCGGAAAGTTCGCATGGAGCAAGAACGTCGAGAAGTTCCCCGGACTCACCGAGCCCGACCCGTCGTACCACGGAGCGTCGTTCACGACCGTTCTCGGCGACGGAATCGCCTACGTCATCAAGGCACGCGTTCAGCTTCTTCGCGACATCGGAGCAGCGGTTGCCCCCGACAACGCGTGGGCGATCATCCAGGGAATTGAAACCCTGTCGCTGCGCATCGAGCGTCACGTCGAAAACGCCCTCGCGGTCGCGAAGTGGCTCGAGGCACACGACGACGTCGCATCGGTTTCGTACTCGGGACTCGAGTCGAGCCCGTGGTACGCCGCCGGCAAGAAGTACGCCCCCAAGGGTGTCGGTGCGGTCCTGTCGTTCGAGCTCAAGGGCGGCGTCAACGCCGGTCGTGCGCTGGTCGAGAGCACGGAACTGTTCAGCCACGTCGCCAACATCGGTGACGTTCGCTCGCTGATCATCCACCCCGCGTCGACGACGCACTCGCAGTTGACGCCCGAAGAGCAGCTCAACGCCGGGGTCACTCCCGGACTGGTCCGCCTCTCGGTCGGTCTCGAGCACATCGACGACATCATCGCCGACCTCGAGCACGGCTTCGCCGCAGCGCGCAAGGCCAAGTAACACCAACCGCAGCGGGGTTGGGTCTTCGGGCTCAACCCCGCTGTTGTTTGCCGTGAGAGGATTGTTGAACCATGGATTGGCAAACATCGGAAGAGACCGTCCCTTCGGCATTCGTGACCGAGGGTTCGATGCGCGTCCTCGGTGCGCCGCCCGTGACGGGTGCATGGCGCGACGGTGACCACCTGGGGAACCGCAAGTTTGCGCAGTTGGGCGATCTTCCGCTGGAGAGCGGGAAGACACTCCCGCGAGCGCGTCTGGCCTACGAAACCTGGGGTACGCCGAACGACGACATGTCGAACGCAGTACTCGTGATTCACTCGTTGACCGCCGATTCACACGTCGCTGGCCCTGGTGGCCCCGGCCACGCGACCGACGGCTGGTGGAACGGCGTCGTCGGTCCCGGACTGGGCATCGACACCGATAAGTGGTTTGTGGTCTGCGCCAACACACTCGGCGGTTGCCAGGGATCGACCGGACCGTCGACAGTGACGAGCGACGGCCGCGAATGGGGTTCGCGTTTCCCGTACCTGACGGTTCGCGACCAAACCAACGCGCTTAAGGCCCTTGCCGACCAACTCGGCATGCAATCGTGGGCCGCCGTCATCGGTGGAAGCGCAGCCGGCATGTCCGCACTGGAATACGCCGTGAGTTACCCCGACCAGGTCGAACGCCTTGCGCTCTTGGCGACGACCGCAGTCACCAGCGCCGACCAGATTTCGCTCAACACCATCCAACTCGAAGCGATCCAGATGGACCCGAACTTCAACGGTGGCGACTACTACGACGAGGACGAAGGCCCGTTCCGCGGTCTCGCACTCGCTCGTCGCATCGCGATGCTGTCGTACCGGGCACCTGCCGAATTCAACGAGCGCTTTGACCGCGCATGGCAGAGCGAAATCTCGCCGCTGGGTAACGGCGGTCGGTTCGCCGTCGAGTCGTACCTCGACTTCCACGGCAACAAGTTCACGCGCCGATTCGACGCGAATTCGTACATCTCGTTGGTCGAAGCAATGAATTCGCATGACGTCACTCGCGGTCGCGGATCGCTGAAGGACGTTCTCGGAACGGTGACCGCAAAGGCTCTCGTTCTCGGTATCGACTCTGACCGTTGTTTCCCGCTGGAACAGCAGGTCACCTTGGCCGAATACTTGCCCAACCACCTCGGCGGGCGCGATGCGCACGTGTTGTCATCCCCGTTCGGGCACGACGCCTTCCTGATCGACGACACGTCGGTTGCGGCCCTGATTCGCCAGCTCCTCGAGGCGTAATTCCCGCACCAGCGCGAACGCTGCGATGCCCAGAAGCGCTACCTCCAGTGCGTTGCGCACCGTGATGAGGACAAGCGGGCCGGGAGCGAGCGACAGGAAGTCGAAGTAGACGTAGGGGTAGAGGACGTGCGTCAACAGCGCGATCATCCCGATGAGTCCGAGCAGAATCGGCGACCAACGCGGGTGCCAGTACAGAACGAGGGCGATGACGGCGACCCCCAGCCACGACACGAACTGCGGTGAGCCGACCTTGTTAAAGACGATGAGTGCCGAAATCAGGGTCGTGAGCGACAGCCCGAGGATGTGGGTCGTGATTTCACCAATCATGCGCACGCGGTGCAACACGATTCGCGTCGCGAGGGCGAGCAAGACGAGCAGTTCAATCAGCGTAAGCATCGCCGCAACAGCCGCCGTTGAATCACCGCTGATTTCGAACGTCAGCAGTTCGCTCGAGAACACGACGGCCGAGAACCCGCCGTTGAAGGCGTCCCAGAGCCACGGGGTTGCGGCGACGGCCTCGACCTGAATTCCGCGTCCCTGTTGGTCACTGAGGAAACTTGTGACGTTTGCCGCCCCGCCGAAGAAGATTCCCGTTGCCCCGATTGCGAGAGCTGTTCCCGCGGCCCACACGGCGATTGCGCGGGCTCGGGTGGTCAGAAGTGACGAGAGGCCCAACACGATCGGCCAGACTTTCACCCACGTTGCGACCGCGATGAGCACGCCGGCAATACGGGGGTTCGAATCCGCAAGCGCGATGACGACGACGCCCAAAGCGACAGTGAACACGTCGATTCTGCCGACAGCGATCGGTCCAAGGAGAGCGAGAAACCCCAACCACGCCAGAGCCGCGATGCGACCGTGTGAGCGGGCGAATCCGAACGCGACACCGTTGACGGCGAGGACGAAAAGGAACCACCAACCCCAGCCGTAGGCCCCGAAAAACATCGGGATCAACGCGAGCATGGGGTAGACGCCCGTCGCGGTGATTCCCTGCCAGCCACCGCCGGTCATCCCTTGGGCGATCCACTGCGGATAGGTGTACAACACGTCACCTAGCGGTCCGTTGGGCGCGAACAGGTTTTCGGCGATCAAGACGACGTGAACGAGAGCGAACAGCCCCCAGTCGCGAACAGCCCGCATCATGCGAGGTTGACCAGGTCTCGAACGACACCGGGAATCTGGGCAACGAGTTGGTCGAGGAGGAACGGTCCGCCACCCGAAGCGCGCGAAGCGGCCACCGAGTGAATCAGGACACCCGTTGCGGCGATTCGGGCCAGTGCACGGCCGCTCTCGGCAATCTCGGCAGACCGGGTTGCGATGAGCGCACCAATGATCCCAGCGAGTGTGTCGCCCGCCCCGGCCATCGCGAGCCAGGTCGGCGCGATACTGAGCGAATACGCGTCCCCCAGCGGGTTCACGACATACGTCGTCGACCCCTTGAGGACGACCGTGGAATCCCACTGAATCGCAGCCCGAAGTGCCATCGCGGCGGGGTCATCGGTAATGACCGAACGGTCGACACCGAGTGCGGTGGCGAGTTCCCCCGCGTGCGGAGTGGCGACCGTGCGGTGGTGAACGGGAAGAACTGAGATTGCACCGGCGTCGACGACGCTGGGAAGCCCTTCGGACAGCGCTGCTCGGGCGAGCATCATCGATTCGTCATCGCTGGCGACCATGCCGGACCCAACAACCCACGCCGAGACTCGGCCGGGTTCCTTTACGACCTCGGGGTGGCGGGCGAGAATGCCATCCGCGAGCGACTCGTCGCCGGCGAATCGAATCATGCCGACACCTGTCGACAGGGCGGCGGAAATCCCCAACAGTGCGGCGCCGGGGTACGTCACGGAACCGGTCGCGAACCCCACAACACCGCGCGAATACTTGTCGTCGCCGGCTGTGGGGACGCGCACTTCACGCGCCGCGAGGGCAGGAGTGAAGGGCTCGATTCGCACGTCGCCAGCCTAACCACCCGCCCGCTCGTAAACTTGCGGCATGACGACTCCCGCCCTGTTCCAGCCTCTGACCATTCGTTCCGTGACGTTCCGGAACCGAATCTGGCTTTCGCCGCTGTGCGAGTATTCCGCGGGACGGGACGGAGTTCCCACCGATTGGCATCTGGTCCACTTGGGTTCGGTCGCGATCGGTCGCGCCGGTCTCGTGATGGCCGAGGCAACGGGCGTGAACGACGTCGCCCGCATTTCCCCTCACGACGTCGGCATCTGGACCGACGCACAGGAAGCCGGTTGGAAGCGCGTCACCGACTTCATCCACTCACAGGGGGTCATGGCGGGCATTCAGTTGGCACACGCCGGACGAAAGGCGTCGACCGCACCGGGCTGGGGAGCCGACTACGAGAACAGCGCGACCCCGGAACAAGGCGGTTGGGACACCGTCGGTCCGTCGACTCTCGCGTTCGGTGAGTATGCGGCCCCCACCGCGTTGGACATCGCTGGGATTGACCAGACGGTGGAGGATTGGGCCAACGCGGCGAAGCGAGCACTTCGCGCCGGATTCGACGTCCTTGAGGTTCACGCTGCTCATGGATACCTGTTGCACCAGTTCCTCTCCCCCATCGCCAACGATCGCACCGACGAATACGGCGGGTCGCTGGAAAACCGCGCGCGTCTCTTGCTTCGAATCGTTCGCGCTGTCCGTGAGGTTTCCGGCGAGGACGTTCCGCTGTTCGTGCGCGTCAGCGCGACCGACTGGACCCCGGAAGGACTGCAACCAGAAGAGGTCGAACAAGTCGCCGCGTGGGCTCACGAAGCCGGCGCTGACCTGATCGACACGTCAACCGGCGGAATCCAAACGGGCATCCCCATCCCGACTGGCCCTGGATACCAGGTGAAATTCGCAACCGGCATCAAGCAAACCGCCGAGGTTCCCGTGAACGCGGTGGGGCAGATCACCGACCCGCACCAGGCGAACGAAATCGTCGAGACGGGCCAAGCCGACGCCGTGATGCTGGGACGTGAATTGATGCGCGACCCGCACTTCGCACTTCGCGCATCAACGGCCCTGGGCTACAAACTTCCCTATTGGCCCGAACAGTACGAGCGCGCGCAGCCCTAACGGCCGAACTTGACTTCGTCGAGACGAGGAGGGTTCGCTCCTTCACGTTGAACCGTGATGGCAGCGCACTGCAAGGCTTCGTTGACGATTGATGTCAGGTTCTCGTCCGTCAGCATGTGAAGGGCGCCGCGGTGAGCGACGTCGAGCATTTCGCGGTGAAAGAGCGAGGCGATCAGCCCGGCCATGAACGAATCGCCAGCACCGATCGTGTCCGCAACGGTCACCGTTGGTGCGACGTGTTCGGAAACAGAATCATCACTCGTCACAACCGTTGCGCCGGTTCCACCTGCGGTCACGACGACGAACGCGGGTCCCATGATGGCCCAGGCGCGAGCAGTCTCAACGGGAGTGCGATCGGGGTACAACCATTCGAGGTCTTCGTCCGACGCCTTGATGATGTCAGCAAGACGCACATAGCCTTCGACGATTCGCACGGCGTCGGCGCGATCGCCCATCAGGGCGGGTCGCGAATTGGGGTCGTACGTCACGAGACTCGTCGAACGCAATCGCGCGATGGTGTCGAGAACGTGTGCGCCTCCGGGCGCAAGGACAGCACCGATCGAACCGGTGTGCACGGCCTTCGGCGTGAAATCGATGTCGTCTGACCAATCCCATTCGATGTCAAAGACGTAACTCGCAGCGCCGTCGGCACCGATTGTCGCCGTCGCGGTTGACGTGCGAGCCGCTCCGCGCGAATTGGGCGTCAACACAACGCTGGAACCGCTGGTGTGCGCATCAATCAGTGCACCACGGTCGTCTCGCCCGAAGCGCGTTGACAGCGCGGACGAAACCCCGAGCCGAGACGCGCCGACGGCAACGTTCATCGGCGAACCACCAGCGTGGGCGTGCTCACCGTCGGCACGTCGCACAACGTCAATCAGCGCTTCGCCGATGGCAAGCAGAACAGGGGAATCCGAGGTCATTCGACCAGATTAGCGGCGACGCGTCGCGTCTTGCACTTCACCGATCAGCTCTTCGATGATGTCCTCGAGGAACAGAACACCAACGGTGTCGCCGTCGGCATCGAAGACTCGCGCGATGTGCGCACCGGTGCGACGCAGTTGGGCCAACGCATCTTCAAGGTCGAGTCCGCGGTACAACGACGTCAGTTGTCGAATGCGCTTGGCTGGAATCGGGTCGTCGTTGTCACGCCCGATGACGTCCTTGAGGTGGATGTATCCCGTCGGTTCGCCTGAATCATCAAGAAGGACGTAACGGCTGAATCCGCGTTGTGCGACTTCGCGTTCGACGTCCGTCGGGGTCGCGCCTTCACGCAGCGACACGATGTCCGCAATCGGAACAGTGATGTCGTGGACCTTCTTCGACGTGAACTCGATGGTCGCCGAGACAGCGCCAGCGCGGTCATCGAACATGCCCTCTTTCTGTGACTGTTCAACGATGGTGGCCATCTCGTCGAGCGTGAACACCGACTGAGCTTCGTCCTTCGGTTCGAATCCGCTGAGGCGAACGAGACCGTTCGCCATCGCGTTCAACACAAAAATGAACGGCTTGAAGACGAACGCGACACCCATGAGCGCCGGAGCGAGGATGAGGACCGCGCGGTCGGGCACCGAGAATGCGATGTTCTTGGGGACCATCTCACCGACGACGACGTGCAACACCGTGACGATGAGGATCGTCAGCACAAGGGCGATCGCGGAGATCGAATCACCCGACAGCGGAAGGCCGTGAAGGACCTCGTCAAACAGGTGGTGAATCGCGGGCTCCGAGACTCCCAGGATGAGGAGCGAGCAGACGGTGATTCCCAGCTGCGACGTCGCCAACATCAAGGACGCCTTTTCCATCGCGCTCAATGCCAACTTCGCGGACCACGAACCGGCTTCGGCGCGCGGTTCGATCTGGCTGCGGCGAGCTGCGACGACGGCAAATTCAGCACCGACGAAGAACGCGTTGATGAGCAAGAGGACACCGAGCCAACCGATTCCCGAATAATCAGTCATCGCTCACCTCCGTCTCGGTGAACCGCACGCGGTCGATGCGGCGACCGTCCATGCGCTCGACGACAAATACGCCGCCACAAGCTTCGAGGGATTGCCCCGCTTCGGGAATGTGTCCCCATTCGGCGAGAAGATATCCGCCGACGGTTTCCCACGGTCCGTCTTCCGGGACGTTGATCCCGGTTCGCTCGCGCAATTCATCCGGTCGAAGCGACGCGGGGAAAGTTAGCGAGTCCTTGCCCTTGATCACGTCGGCCTTGGCGCGGTCGTGTTCGTCACTGACCTCGCCGATCAGTTCTTCAATGAGGTCTTCGAGGGTTGCGATTCCCGCGGTTCCGCCGTACTCGTCGACGACGAGAGACATCTGGTAGCCGCGTGTACGAAGTTCACCGAGGAGAACATCGAGCTGCATCGTCTCGGGGACACGCAGCGCTTCGGTCTGAAGTGCGCCAGCGGGGACCTCGGCGCGACGTTCGCGAGGAACCGCGACGGCCTGCTTGACGTGGACAATGCCAACGACGTCGTCGGCGTCTTCATCGATGACAGGGAATCGCGAGAAACCCGTCTTTCGCGCGAGAGCGATGATGTCGTCTGCCGACTCGCCCACCTTGATGGTCGCGACACGGGTTCGCGGAGTCATGATGTCTTGCGCCTGGTGCTCGGCGAACGACAGCGCCTTGCCCAATAGGGTCGCCGTGTCCTCTTCGAGCCCGCCGTGAATCGATGAGTGGCGAACTGCTGACGCGAGTTCCTCTGCGGTTCGCGCGGAGGACAACTCTTCCTTCGGTTCAACGCCGAACATTCGAACCAGCGCATTGGCTGACTTCACGAGAAGCCAGATAAACGGGTTGAACAACCACGTGAATGCCAACTGGAACGGAGCAACAACCTTGATCACGCGGCGCGGAGCCGAAAGTGCCAGGTTCTTGGGGTACAGCTCGCCGATAATCATCGACAACACTGTCGCGATGGTGACGGACGTGACGAGGCTGACGATCGGTGCGGCACCGGCCGGGATTCCCCACGACAGGAAGACAGGTTCGATCATTGAAGTGATCGCGGGTTCCATCGTCCAACCCGTGAGCAACGTCGTCAGGGTGATGCCGAGTTGCGCGGAGGACAAATGAGTTGACGTTCGCGTCAGCGCCTTGATTCCCGACGAGAATCCGCTCTCGCCTGCGGCGCGACGAGCCTCGAGGTCACTGCGGTCCAGAGTGACGAGGGCGAACTCGGAAGCGACGAAGAAACCGGTTCCGATGGTCAACACAACACCGAGAAGAATGAACAACCAGTCCGTCACGCGACACCGCCCTTTTCAGCGCAGCCGCGTGACTCGAAACTATGGCCACCGTCCATGTTTCCAGCATAACTTGCGCAACGCCCGTGGGGCTGGCACATCGCCCGCCCGTCACTAGGTAGGCTGGCTTCTGGCGGATAACCACCGCCACCAAAGCTCTCACATACGAGGTGACAAGAAGCAGTGTCCAACGACGGTTCGACTGACTCTCCCGCATCCGACGACTTCGGAGCCAATGGCTGGCTCGTCGAAGAGATGTATGAATCGTGGGTCAAGGACCCCGCATCCGTGGATGCGTCCTGGATTCCGACCCTGCAGACGTACGCGTCACGCATCGGTGCAGCCGTAACCGCACCCGCTGTCGCTCCGGCATCTCCCGTAGAACTTGCGCCAGAGGCGCCACTCGCTGGTGAAAACATCACGGGGCCGATTTCGCCCGTTCAGCCCGCTGCGCGGACGACGTCCGTCGCACCGGCGAGCGCCCCCATCCCCGCCCAGGCGCCGACCGCGTCGCGCCCGTCGGAGGAAACAACCGAATCGGTTGTCACGCCGCTCAAGGGAATGGCGAAGGCTCTTGCGTCGAACATGGACACGTCGATTTCGGTTCCGACCGCGACGAGTGTCCGCACGATTCCCGCGAAGTTGATGATCGACAACCGCATCGTCATCAACAACCACCTGCGCCGCACGCGCGGTGGCAAGGTGTCGTTCACCCACATCATCGGCTGGGCGATGATTCGTGCGCTCAAGCAGTTCCCGTCACAAAACGTGTTCTACGACGAGCCTGAGGGAACCCCCTCGCTCGTTGTTCCCGCGCACATCAACCTCGGTCTTGCGATTGACGTCCCCAAGTCGGACGGCACTCGCGCGCTTCTCGTTCCCGGCATCAAGAAGGCCGAACAGATGTCTTTCGCGGACTTCCTTGACGCCTACGAGGACGTCGTCGCCCGCGCACGCGCCAACAAATTGACCCCTGACGACTTCTCGGGGAACACGGTTTCGCTGACGAACCCGGGCGGAATCGGCACCGTTCACTCGGTCCCCCGTCTGATGAAGGGCCAGGGCTGCATCGTCGGTGCTGGTGCGCTGGATTACCCCGCTGAGTTCCAGGGCTCGGCTGAGAAGGTCCTGTATGACCTCGGCATCTCGAAAACCATCACGCTGACGTCGACCTATGACCACCGCGTCATCCAGGGCGCCGGTTCCGGCGAGTTCCTCAAGATCGTTCACGAACTCCTCATCGGAGATAACGACTTCTACGAGGACATCTTCGCGGCGCTGCGAATCCCCTACAAGCCGATTCGCTGGTCACAGGACATCAAGGTCGACGACTCAGACGCGATCAACAAGACTGCGC
>JACCDN011239269.1_pt1 | contig 12598 bp, 3 predicted proteins | sample 7441691 | NCBI WGS metagenome assembly JACCDN01 (sample SAMN15323439, study PRJNA562643) | freshwater metagenome | isolation source: river surface water | place: USA:Blue River Watershed | collected 2017-08-16 | reverse complement strand
GGCATGAAGGGAACGCTCTGGTACTACCGCTGCCTGGCAGAAATTTTCAGCAGAAGAGGCGCGCCTATGGCCAAGCAGCTTGAGGCTGCGGTTTCTCAGATGGAGAAATTGGCCGTTTTTGATGCCGAATACGAAAAGATTATCAAGGAAAATTTCGGGGAAGATGCGCTGGCACTAGTGAAGGGTTTGGCTTAATAAATATCAGTAAGCTACGAAAAAAGTCATATGACATCGTAAAATATCATTAATGTCTATCTAACTTTGCCATCGATTGTGTAAAAATAATCGAAACGACCACTACTGTTATGTTAAAAACCTGGTTGCAGGAAATGTTGGGCAGGAGAGGTCTTCAAAAGCCAGATGGAAGATGGCTCTATGGGTATCGCCTTTCAACAGCAGATTACAATGCATTAAAAGATGAACTTGAGACCGCTGTCCGTGCTTCACCCGTACAGCTACTTGGCAGAAGTAATCAATTTGCTGCTTTATTTGTACTATATGCTGCCGAGTGGTGGCGTCGGGAATATGACGGTGGCGCTTGGAAATGGGCTCCGATTCTTTCATCTCTGGGCTTTCAGAAAGCAGATTTCAGTCCCAATGAACGTACAGAACTTGTACGTTTGGGTTTTGCATTCTGGGGCCTTAGGCTCATAACCGGAGAAGGAAAGCGTTATTTTGGTTCAGTTGTAGCTCATGGAGGGCTTCCGCTCAAGCTAATTGGCCATGGTGGTAGCCGCTTGAGTGCAATTATGGCAGTGGTGCTTAAGCAGGCATCGCGTTATGGCTGGATGGATGATCAGGTTTCAGAAGCAATTTCTGATCATGCACATTCGATGCCAGATAGTCTACGGCACGAAGAGGTTTACAGCCTTCTGTCAAAGGTTGTCCTCACCACCCTGAAAATCAAGGATCGCCACCAGCTAGGCGGCCTCGAAGATCCTCTTGCACATCTTGATAGAGCAGAACCAGGCTGGCGCGATGAGTATCCTTTACAAATCGATGATGCTGCAGCGATCCAGTTGCTGACATCACTCGTCAAAGCTGCCAGCCAAGAGCTTGCTAGTCATGAAAAGAGCGTTGTTTTTCGCGTTGTTCGATCTCTCTCCCAATCTGTGGCAGGCGAATGGCAGTTCGAGTCTTGTGTAACGCACCCTTCGATTGTCAATGGCGATTCACTAGCGATTCAGTTTGGCATATCGAATGGTTCTGTTTTACCCCGATATTTTGATATCGATGCTGATATCAGTGAAAGGCATCCGCTAACTAGCTGCAGATTGCTTCTAGGTAACACTGATGTTGCCGTTTCGGTGATGCCACAGCGAAAAAAATGGTCGGGTCTCGATGCCTGCGCTGAGCATGTCCTATATCTGCGGACGGCGGGAAGGGATGTGAATAGTGGTGGAATTTCTCTACCGGGTGGAGAGTCACTTGTTACTGATCAGCACCCATGGGTGTTTGTCGAGGAGGTAGATAGTTTCCGTCTGGCGGGAACCGGAGATGTTCGACTCCCTAATGCTGAAGCTATGATCGCTGTATCAGATTGCGCCTTAGTGAGATCGCTGGAGGGTGAATCATCGGCGATTGAACAAGTCGGAACTTTGAAATTAGGCAGTATGAGAGCACTGGCCTTATGGAAAATTGATGGCAGTGTCATCGTTTCCATAGCGGATGATTCATGGAAGATCAGGCTCTCGCAGACCAGCAAGCTAACAGGTAGTCTTGTTCTTGAAGGTAGGCGGGTCGGTTATACATCAAATCCCTGGCCTGTTTTCCGAGGAAAGCCGCACGTTGTTCGATATGATGATGACGGCACCCGATCCGTTTTAAGAAATGGTCTCCGTTGGTTTGCCGCTGGAACCAGATTGAGCATTGACCCAACACATTATTGTGGTCCAGTCGAGCTTCACGTTACCCAGGATGAGGAGCGTATCGGAATCTTCCGCTTCGTTCTCATCATGGAAAACTCCAGAGAGCTTTTCAAAGATTCTGCTATCGAACTTTCAGGCTGGGGTTTCGCTAATATTGCTATTGACCAGAGTGAAGGAATACTTGGGCAATCTACTCCTACTGATAATGGTTTTCTTCTCACGTTTCAGTCGGGTGCTTTTCCCCCGAGAGAAGTTTTGACCTATCTGCATTGGCACAATTCAGCTGCTGAACTCAAATTACGTATACCCTTTCCCGTAAGTGGGGGACGTGCGTTCGATTCTTCTGGCGCAGCAGTTACGTCTGGAATAAGCATGTCACTCCGGAACGCGTCAGCGGTTCGTGTACTTGTCTTTGACCAGAATCCGCAATACCCCAAAATATACGAGATTGAACTCGAGTTGATGGGTGATCCTGTATTAAGCAGATCTGGCTCGTCAGTATCAAAGCATCCTGTTCATGTCAAGAATGGCATGGCTGAAGTGAGGTTGCTTGATTATTACAATGAATTTGAAGCACTCCTCGGTATGTCAGGAGAGCTTGATGCGTATGTAAGATTGACTCTTATTGCCGGGGGTAAAAAGGATTTCAGTATCAACGTATCCAGATATGACGTAGTTCTTATCCCAACGGCAAGGGGTGTATCTTTAACGGATTCAGACCTCCGGATGTTCTCTGTTGAACAGATTAGAGGTTGCAAGTTGCTTGCATTGCCTCTTCTGGAGCCCGGATCAACGCCCAGGGAACTTGCTGACTTCAGTTCCGAAGGTGTCCCATGCGGTTCATGGAGTGTTGATGGGCTCGATTTTGAACATGAACCATGGCTTATATATCCTGGTGACGAGTCAGTACTCGACTTTAGGCCGCTGATATTTACGGCAAACTCAACTAATGCAAGTCTGTTATCCATTGAGATTACCGGCTGTCTGTTAGCGTTAGCCTTGCGTATTGAAGAGTCATCACATCGCAGCGCTCAAATTAATAATGTACTGATCCAGATGGGACTGGATTTTGGGCATGATTCATGGCCCATGCTGGACAATCTCATTGCGGCATTCGGAAGGCTGCCTCTTTGCAGTATTGATACCTTCAAAGTGCTTGCTACGAGACCAGACGTTGTTGTTGCAATGCTTGTAAGAAGCGAGTTGCCACCCCCTCAACTGGTTGATCATGTCAGGCAGTTGAAGCAGCAACTTGGACTTGCCCTTGAATTGGTCGGTATTGATCTATGGCGAAGCACAATCGTGCGTTTTACGGATTACTGGCGTAGCAAGTTCGGAGAGGAGGTTTCTAGAATTAGCCTGCCAATTGTTCTGAAAGATAGGTTGCAGACTATTGCAGATCAATTTCCGAGCTTACAACTGACGATGGAATGGCTCGCTTTCGAATGTCTGAATGAATATGGGGATCTGCTATGCCGAGTACAGAGGGAGACTATTAACGATAAGGCAGCTCATCTGAAAAAACTCTGGCAAGGCGGTGATAGTCTTTTACAACGGCTACTTCTGAGAGTTCACGCAGAAGGCAGCTGGCCGGAACCCAGGTTTTTCAGTGACAAGGCAGTTTTGGCTTTCAAAGACGCACTTGAAGTTGATTCTGCCAGAATTATCCAGCTCCAGAGGCTACAAATCTTCTTCTGGCTGTCGAATGGTGATTTCAAGCTCTCCGTAGCTAATGTGCCGGTTCTCTGTGCTCTATGGTCAGCTTTATCGCTTGATTTAGCCTGGTGGAGCGAGCCAGCTCACAGGCTGGCTTTACAGCGTATCAGGGCATTTGATCCTCAATGGTTCGAAGAAGCATATGGACTGGCATTTGCAACATGTCTCGCTACAGGGATTGTCCGAGCGGTAGAGGTGGTTAAGAAAGATTCAACACCTCTTCTACGGGACACCCCCAGGGTCTATAAACGATAGAAATTATCAATTTAAGCAAATTCAGGACTCAAATTGAAAAGTCATTACTTCACCGAACTCTTGACCGAACTTGGGTCAAGAGCAGCGCGCGCTACAGTCAGCCGACTTGGCTTTTCGAATAACTCGTTGCGAGCCTATCTCGAACGTGTATTTTCTTCGTCATATGGTTCGAAGGGTTCATTTGTAGGCGATCCGGTCTTTGAGGCCACTTTCGGTTGGAAGGAGGCAGACGAATCTTTATCAGAGCTTTCCGGAGCACTTCTTGCACCTGCACTAGTAGATGCACTTGATAGTCCTGGCGGCGACATCAGGAGCTCTTTCCGTTTTCCTCGTCAAGCTCATCCATACAGTCATCAGCTTGAGGCCTGGCGAATCCTGTCAAGATCTGAACCGCAGTCAGTAGTCGTTACCAGCGGAACTGGATCCGGTAAAACAGAATGTTTCATGGTTCCGATTCTTGATCAGTTAGTAAGAGATTACACATCACAGAAATCCCAACTTGTAGGGGTTCAAGCACTTTTCCTCTATCCTCTGAATGCACTGATCCAGAGCCAACGTGAAAGACTTGATGCTTGGACAATGTCATTCGGTGATGGTGTTCGTTATTCACTTTATAACGGCCTCACACCACAGAACCAGCCTAAACACCAGCGGGATCAGCATCCAAATGAAGCTCTTGATCGTGAATCTCTAAGAGCTCTGCCTCCGCCATTACTGGTTACAAACGCTACCATGCTTGAATATATGCTTGTTCGGGCTCAGGATGCACCAATACTCGAGCAGTCTCAGGGTAAGCTCAAATGGATCGTGCTCGATGAGGCGCATACATATATAGGATCTCAGGCAGCCGAGCTTGCATTACTGCTGCGGCGAGTACTCCATGCCTTTGGTGTTACTCCTGAACAGGTGCGATTTGTTGCAACTTCAGCAACTATCGGCGGCGATGAGGCCGAAGCACAGTTACAGGAGTTTCTCGCACGGGTTTCAGGGTTAGGTCTTGATCGTGTACACGTGGTGTCAGGGCAACGCTCTATACAACAACTTACAACCGGTTCCCGTGAATATTGCGATGCTTCGCTCGAAGTTCTCGAGTCATTAGGGAGTGACCCTGCCAAGCTATACGGTGCACTATGTGCCCATGAGACAGCGAAATCCATTCGATCTCTTTTCACCCCACCGAATAACCGTATTGTTACGCTGTCGGATCTGGCTAAAAAGATTGGTGGTTCAAGTGCATATGATGATGCGCAGATCGAAAAGTCAGTTCGCTGGCTTGATTTGCTGACACGTGCCCGTTCACAATCCAAGGAGCAGTCAGGAACTTCTTTTTTGCCGCTTCGGGCACACATTTTTCACAATGTCCTCGATGGGTTATGGGCATGTGCGAACCAGAATTGTCCCTGTAAAGACAATACTGAACTGGATTCTCCCGAATGGCCGTTCGGTATTGTTTATACAGAAACTAGACGACACTGTGACTGTGGGTCACCTGTCTATGAGCTCAGATCCTGCAATGACTGTAATACAACTTATCTCTGGGCGCGCCGTTACGGACCTACAGAGGATGGTACTTACCGGCTCATCCAGACCAATGAAGGCGATCCTGATGAATTCTCGCTTGATGTAGAAAGAGCAGAGGATGACGAGTCGGATACCGAATATCGACCAGGCTACACGCCTGTTCTGCTAGCAAATGGACATGGATCTACGTCAAGTGAATTCTTTATTGATCCGGAATCGCTGACTATTGATCCTGTGAACACATCAGATGCACTCTGTGTTCAGGGCTATGATGAGACCATCGTAGATGGTGGGGAAACGGTTGCAATGGTCTGCCCGGAATGCGGTGGCCATGATCATGCCGTAGCTGGTGGGCTGTTCAGGAAAGCGATGCTTGGAGCTCCATTTCTTATGGGAGAAATAGTCCCAACGCTTCTTGAGTTCTGCCCAGATATCGACTCCAAGGATTCCAAACCACTAGAACGCCCCTACCGTGGCCGGCGAATGATTACGTTTACTGATAGCCGTCAGGGTACAGCTCGTATTGCAGCACGTCTGCAACAGGATTCAGAGCGCAATCGGATACGTGGCCTGGTTTTTGAGGGAGTGCTTTCCGAAGGAGGTTCTGGAAGCGATGTTGAGAGAATCAAGATCCAATCAGAGATCGATGCACTGTCAACAGTGCTAAAGGTTGGCACTAATCCTGCAATACAGAACATTTACGATGAAAAGGTACGTCAATTAAATTCATTGGCAGGTTATAAGCCAGTCAGCTTTTCAGAAATGGTCAACAGGTTCGGTTCTACTGCTACTGATGTTCGGGAGTGGATGTATAACTATTACCGCGAGCTTGATCCCACTGAGTTCGGTCAGAACACAGGTCGTGAAATCCTTGCCAGAATACTTCTGACCCGAGAATTTGGACGCCGCCCGAAGCGGGTCAACTCGCTGGAGACAATGGGTCTGGTACGTGTTGTCTACCCGAAATTAGAGACAATCCAGGAGGTTCCCGGGTTTTCTGGTCTGGCTCCGGCAATAGCACTTGATGACTGGAAAGATTTCCTTAAAATCGCTCTGGACTTCCACGTCCGTGAGAATACCTTTGTTGATTTACCTGAGGCCTGGAGGAAATGGGGTGGTAGTCGCCTATCGGCGAAACAGCTAATGCCCCCAGACTCAAAAGAATCGCAAACCAATCGTTTCAAACGCTGGCCGCAGTGTCTGACAATCCGACGCCAGAGTCGCCTTGTCAGGCTGCTTGCCAGAGGTCTTGAAATTGATCCGCAAACCCAAGCTGGTCGTAATGCAATTGATGCAATTCTGAGGGGGGCATGGGATCAGCTTGTGAATCTCCGTTTGCTCGAATCGGCTGGTGGTACAGGACGTTTTCTCAAGCTGGAGAATCTGTCTCTTGCGCCTATTGAAAAGGGGTGGTTGTGCCCAGTAACACGACGCGTGCTTGATACAACGTTTAAGGGGCTGACGCCATACCTACCTGAATCAGTAAGTCAGGAAATGGTAGAACAGTGCATACAGCTAGAAATGCCGGACTACCGCGAGATTTCTAATCTTGATCTAATTGGTGATGATCGGGTTAATTATGTCCGGAATTGGGTGAACAGTAATGAATCAATATCATCGCTACGTAAATTAGGTCTCTGGTCGGATCTTAATGACCGGATTCTTGAGGGGGGGTTCTATTTCCGTGCTGCAGAACACTCTGCACAGCAGTCCGGAGTCCGGTTGGCGAAGTACGAAACCGAGTTCAAGAGCGGACGAATCAATCTACTGAGCTGCTCTACGACCATGGAAATGGGCGTTGATATTGGCGGCATTTCGGTTGTGGCAATGAATAATGTTCCCCCGCATCCGGCTAATTATCTACAGCGTGCTGGACGCGCTGGTCGTCGTGGTGAAAGCCGTTCGGTTGCACTTTCTCTATGCAAATCAAACCCTCATGATCAGCAGGTGTTCGCTAATCCCCTTTGGCCATTCAATACAGTGCTACCAGCTCCCAAGGTTTTGCTTTCCAGCCCGATCCTTGTCCAGCGTCATCTAAACTCGATGTTGCTAGCAAACTTTCTTCGCAAAGAACTGGATGGTACTGGCACGGCTGAGAAACTAGATCTTGAATGGTGGTTGCTTCCAGCTAACGGATCACGACAGCAAAGGTTTTCTGCCTGGGCAGACTGCTTTAATAGCACCAGGGAATCTCGCCTTGCAAAAGGACTTCAGTCTCTTCTCAGACATACACCACAGGAGGGGAGCGCCTCGCTTGAACGTTTGGTTTCCGAGGCTGGCCGGATGGCAGCCGTTCATGCAAAGAAGTGGTTCGCTGAATTCAACGCTGTCGAGCGTGAGCTTTCACCATTAAGTTCACCGAAAAATAATAATGATCCAGCGAAGAAAGCTCTAGAGATCCAGAAAAAACGGCTGACGGGCGAGTATCTTCTTCGTGAACTGGCAACAGAGGGATTCCTTCCGGGATATGGCTTCCCAACAGATATCACCCCGTTGGATACGCTTACGGCAGAAGAACTTAAAAGAAACTCATCATCTCGCGATCAACGTGGTGAATCGAGCCGGATTGATAACCGAATGCGTTTCAGGGATCTGCCAAGTCGCGATATGGTTACGGCGCTCCGTGAGTATGCTCCGGGATCAGAGGTTGTTATTGATGGTCTTGTATACCGGTCTGCGGGCATTACTCTCAACTGGCATATTCCAGCATCGGTAAGTGCTGTAAATGAGATTCAGAATATTCGAGATGCGTGGCGATGTCGTCAGTGTGGATCAAGTGGGACCAATATCCGTGCGAACAAAGTTCATGATTGCCCTGATTGTGGCGCACGACTTGCTTCGGATGATTCTGAAACACGTTTTGATTATCTTGAACCTGCCGGATTTGCTGTCGACCTTTATAGCAGTCCCCATAATGATGTTTCAACGCAGACTTTTGTCCCTGTATCGCGACCGTGGATAAACGCAAACGGTGATTGGCTATCTCTTCCTAACCCGGTAAACGGTATTTTCCGGAGTAGTACTGATGGATCACTTTTTCATCATTCATCTGGTATTCACGGGCATGGGTTTTCGGTCTGTCTCTCTTGCGGAAGAGCGGAGCCGGAAGAGGAAGAAGGACAGCTGTCACCGGTTTTCTATGATCGAAAAAAGGGCGTACTGATAGAACATAGGCGTTTGAGGGGCACTCAGGGATCTGATTCGGCGATTTGTGACGGAAGCTTTAACGCATACTCGATACAGCGCGACTTAAGGTTAGGCCATGAATCCAGAACCGATGTTCTTGAAATCGCACTTCGAGGTCTTGATGGACAACCAATACAGGACAGGTGTACTGCCTATACATTAGCCGTAGCTATCCGTAATTCGATAGCTTCTGCTCTTGGTATTGAATCTTCCGAACTCGGTTGCGATACAAAGCCTATCCGCATGCTTGGGGAGGGTATGAATCAGGCTATTGTTATCTTTGATAAAAATCCATCAGGGTATGTTTCATCGGTTGCCGATCAGTTACCCCATATCTTCCGTTTAGCTGCAAATCAATTCGAGTGCATTGGAGAGTGTGATTCTGCCTGTCAACACTGTCTTCTGGATTTTGATACGCGCTTTTCAATCGATGACCTTGACCGTCATGCGGGTAGACGTTTCCTGTCAGATCAATGGTTGAATAGCCTCGAATTGCCAGCCGAACTCGCAATATTCGGCGATACTTCGATGGCCGAATATCAGACACTGCCTGAAGCTATTACCCGCGAATTAGCAATTCCTGCTAGTGAGCTTCTTCGGCTTTACTTGCACGGTAGTCCTTTAGACTGGGACATTCCAGCATCTACATTACGTCGTCAGGTTGCAAAGTGGTCTGCAACTGGTGTCAGGATAGAACTTGTTGTCGAAGCAGAATCCGTAGCTGATATTTCAGCAGCTGATAAATCTGCCCTTGCTGCACTTGGTATGCTTGACGGAGTATCCATTCGAACGGGTAGCAAACCGGAAATAGGTGGCAGTTCGATAGTGCTTGCCGAAATCGTTCAGGCTGGGCGTTTGCTCGCATGGGCTGGTAAGTTGGAGATATCGATTCCTGATTCGAGCTGGGGGGAAAGCGGGGCAAGCTCCCTTGTCAGAGGGTGGCCAGGATCCTCTCTGGTTGCACTCACACCATTAGAACTTAAAGTGGTTGAACCTTCGGATTTGCCTGCAAAAACTGTCAGAGTCGAGATTCACGATGAACTTGATGGGACTGCAGACGGCTTCGGTAAACGTATGCTTGATACCTTTATTGAGCATCTGGGAGTGGATATCGCTCGGCAGGATGAAAGGATTGTTTCCGTTGAATACCATGACAGGTATATGAATGCGCCATTGCCTGTTTCACTTCTGCTTGATTTTATTTGTGCTCTCCGCGATTCGGTAGGTGATTCGTGGGAAGTTTCGCAAATTGGACTTTCAGTAACACCGATCCCGGAAATGCGCTTTCAGTCAGTAGCGCCGAATAAAATCTGGCAGAACTGGATAGGAGACAAGGAACGGGAAAGAGCTGTTGTAGCGGCCTTCGACTATGCAGGCCTACAACTTGATCTTGATACGGTCGCGAAGCATGATGCGGCTCACGCAAGGCGATTCGACATCGGTTACGCGGATGGTAAGTTCCTTAAAATCTGGTTTGACCAGGGCTTTTCTTACTGGCAAGTCCCCAGAGAGCGAACCGGTTACGGTGCTGGCAGGATGTTTTATCCTTTTTCGGGTAATTATGATCGTCAGGCCGAATCTATTGGTTCGCCGGGGTTTTCTGTAGAGGGGCAGAGTTACCCTACATATGTCTTCTTAGGATGGTCGTGAAATACAGGTGCTGGGAGAGTTTCTAATGAACTCTCCCATGGCTCCTTTTGATACGGTAACCATCGAATAGTGCCCTTGGGAAGCTACGGGCGCTTTTGTATTACATTGCGATACGTTGTAAAAGTGCTTCCAGAAGCTCGCGGCGGTTATCTACGAAAAGCTGGAAATTGTCCAGGCTGTAGTCATTCAAAGATGGTATCGAATGCCGGTCGCGGAAATTTTTATCTCGCGTTGGTAACCATTTATCGAAAGGAGTTGCATTTTTGGAGGTGTTTTCTGATTCAGTAAGAAGTTGCAAATTTAGGATAGTGTTGAAGTTTGATTGGTAGAAAGCGATTTGCTCCGCTGAATAACCACGATCTTTCAAACCTCGTGTACTGAACAACGATTTTGGGAAAATGTGATCTTCGTGGTACTTGTTGTCTTTCCAGTCGCGATCAGGATATAGAAGAGAAAGTATCAGGTAGCTGTACTTTGAGCTGTAGGCTGTCGCAAGTAGGTTATTGATTTCTGCCCTGGAGAACGTGGGTTCAATATTTAGCTTTGCATTGATAGCCTTGTAAGGAAACAGGCGTAAATCGGTTTGTGCATTAATGACGTCTTGCAGATTCTTCAACGTGGTATCAGATGAGCCTCCGAAGGCGTTTTTCAGCAGGGAGATTGCGAGCCATTTCTGAATGATTATCTGATTTTTTACGTCTTCACTATTGGTTGACTCTACAAAATTGCTCTTTCCAATTTTTCTAAGATAAAGAGCTACTGGGAGAAGTGCCAAGGATGAAAGCAGGTTTTTGTCATTAAACCCGAATTTGCTAATGAGCTTGATAGTGTCTTGAAGATTGGTTTTGATTATTTCCCAATTATTTTCAATTCGCTCGAGATTAGGCTTCGTAAAGTTCTTAACCTTATATTGGATGGGGAGCCCATCGGTTAAATACAAGGCTCCCTTCAGAACGAAGTCCTTGCCGAGGGTGTAGCCGGCGCCAATATCGTTGAGATCGTCAGTAAAGTCGTGGATCTCATCCCGAGCATTAAGTTTTTTCCACTTTGCGGTAGCCGTAGAAAGCAGGATATCGCTGTACTCAAGTTTCTTTCCACCTGTATTCGCTCGAATGAACACCTCAACGACCTTGTCGTAGTCATCAGACCTTTCTTCATAGAAATTGATCAGGCGTTCTGTAAATAGCCTTGAATGAAGTTCCTCGATTAATTCTACGGCGTTCTCGATCAGATCTTGTTGTTGCCCACTCAGTTTTGCGCGAATGTCCTTTCTTGCCTCGCCAGCTGAAGGGAAATTCAATAGATCGCCTACCAAATACCAGAATTGTGGTTTGGTGTCCTTTGGATTTGGTTTGTCGCTTTCACGAAACAAGAATTCGTAGGTTAATTCCTCTGGGTCTTCACTTCTAACGGGCTTCTTAAAAAGATTGAGATAAAGGCGTGTCTTCTTCCAATTGTAGTAAAAGAAACGATAAGAGCCTTTCAACCCGATATATAACGAGGTCAGTCGTTGCTGTCCGTCTAGCACTAGATAGACATCCTGATTCACGCCGGCGAGATTTGCCTCTTCGTTGTGTGGATTCTGTGTGTCGAAGTCGCTGAAAAACTTATACGCGGTCCAGAGCGTCTTGTTCTCTTCTCGAATCTTCCAGAATAGAAAGGAGCTGATTGGATAGTTGCCCATGATCGAGTCGAACAATTTTTCGATCGCTTGGGTGTCCCATACGTATTCACGCTGAATGGCAGGTAAGTAAGTCGTTCGATTGACGTAATCTAGAACAACCTCGCTGATTGTCTTGGGGATGTAACTCATAAAATTGCTCCACTATTTCGTTCAAGAGAGGCCAACAGTGTCCTGGGTGCTGAGTCAGACCAATCGCCAGAATCTGTTGATCAGCAGTACGCAACGAACATTTCAATAGTCTATTATGTCATGAGGCGTAGTGTTAGCATGAGATCACCCTCTAGCCAGTTGGGTAACATGCACAATTCGCTTTACGATATGCTTGGCTTGTACGTTCGGCTTGAAGCCCCGCACCACAACGTGAAGACATGTAGTAACTTGCAGAATACATGACCACATATTTTGAACCATTTAACCTGACTCAAGGTGTCCTCACTTATCCTGGCTATCCATCGTCCTGTTGCTGAAACAGAAAGTCCTTGGTACTTAGTTGCTCTTAGTTAAATGCGATTTAGCACACATCTCCGCGAAATCGAGGATGCTGTGATTAAACTCGCTGAGTCTGTTCCCCTGGGGTTGGGTTTAGACAATATAGCTGCCTAAACCCAGAATGCACCAATTGGCTTATATGCCCTTCGGGTAAGATTTAACCACTTCTAAGATCTCAGATTGAGTTAGCACTTTCCTGGCAATCAGGATTTGAGTTACATGGTTTAGC
>JACCDN010923862.1_pt1 | contig 12598 bp, 10 predicted proteins | sample 7441691 | NCBI WGS metagenome assembly JACCDN01 (sample SAMN15323439, study PRJNA562643) | freshwater metagenome | isolation source: river surface water | place: USA:Blue River Watershed | collected 2017-08-16 | reverse complement strand
CCGCTTGGCCATTGCGTTCTAAATAACGTTCAGTACCAAAGGGCACCATGCCATTGCTGAGCTCGGCTGCGCGGGCTACGCTGCTCTCGTCCACCATGCGGATTTCCAGGGTCGCTGTGCGCCCCAAAATGTCTTTGGCTTTGGCGGTGTCTTGCACGCCGGGCAGTTGCACCACGATGCGGTCCAGGCCCTGCTGCTGGATCACCGGCTCGGCCACGCCCAGCTCGTTGATGCGGTTGTGCAAGGTGGTGATGTTTTGCTTCAAGGCCTGCTCTTGCACTTTGCGAGAAGCTTCGGGCTTGATGTTGGCGGTCAAACGGAATTCATTGCCGGCCGATGATTCTTGGGTTTGCAGATCTGGAAACTGCGCCGACAAAACACGCTGCGCAGCCTCAACTTGCTGCGCATCACGCAAACGGATTTCAATGCTCTGCCCATTGCGGCTGATGCCGCCGTGGCGAACATCTTTTTCGCGCAACAAGCTGCGCAGGTCACCGGTGATGGACTCGACCTTTTGGGTCAGAGCGGCTTGCATGTCCACTTGCAACATGAAGTGCACGCCACCGCGCAAATCCAGACCCAAGTACATGGGCGAGGCATGCAGAGCCGTGAGCCAAGCGGGCGAGCGCGGCACCAAATTCAAAGCCACCACGAATTGGGGGTCGGCACCTTCAGGCGTCAGGGCCCTCTGAATCGCGTCTTTCGCCTTGAGTTGCTGGTCGGTGTTGGCAAAGCGCGCACGAACCGAGGTGCCTTCCAAGCTGACGGCTTGCGCCTCAAGAGAGGCCGCTTTCAGCGCGTCTTCAACTTTTTGCAGCACTTGCGTGTCCACCTTGATGGTGGCCTTGCTCGAGGAGACCTGCACCGCAGGGGCTTCACCGAAAAAGTTGGGCAGCGTGTAGATGACGCCCAGCAACGTGGCGATCACGATGATCGCGTATTTCCAGACCGGGTAACGGTTCATAGTGACTCGCGTACAGAAAAAATAAACGGGGCCAGCGGTGGTCGCGGCCCCTCAATGCAGCCCGAGCGAATTACTTCAAAGTGCCTTTGGGCAACACTTGAATGACCGCGCTGCGCTGCAATTGCACTTCGACACCCGCGGTCAACTCGACACCAATGTAGGCATCGCCAATTTTGCTGACCTTGCCCAACATGCCCCCGGCGGTCACGACTTCGTCGCCCTTGGCCAGCGCATCGATCATGGCGCGGTGCTCTTTTTGCTTTTTCATCTGAGGGCGAATCATGACGAAATACAACACGGCAAACATCAACAACAAAGGCAACATGCTCATCAAGGTGGACTGCATGTCGCCACCGGCGGCAGCGGCAGGAGCGGTCTGGGCAAAAGCGGAAGAAATGAACATGAAAGCTCCACAAAAAGGCTAATTTGGGTTGAATCGGGGCGCCAATGTGCACCCCAAAGACGAAGCCGCCATTGTATGCGGCGCTATGATGCCCCTTAAAAGCCTTTTGACTTGACGGATTGCCTCTGTAAAGCCCGTCGCACGGAAAGAAAACCCCCTTGAATTTGCGTTTGTGGGCCATGCTGGCCTTGATGTGCAGCCTGGTGTCTTTGGCCGTTGGCACCTCGTTTGCCAAAAGCCTGTTTCCTGCTTTGGGCGCCGAAGGCACCACGGCCTATCGCCTGTTTTTCGCCACGCTGATGCTGATGGCCGTGTTCCGTCCCTGGCGCCGCAAATGGGTTTGGGCTGACACGCTCCCGCTCGGTTTGTATGGCGTCACTTTGGGCGTGATGAATCTTTTGTTTTACAGCGCCATCAAAACCATCCCATTTGGCGTGGCCATCGCCATCGAGTTCACCGGCCCATTGGCCGTGGCGGTCTGGACCTCTAAAAAACCCAGCGACTGGCTGTGGGTGGTATTGGCCGCATTGGGCTTGGGGTTGCTGCTGCCTTGGCCATGGACACAGCAGACCACTGCACTCGACCCACAAGGCATGGCCTTGGCCTTGGCGGCGGGCATGTGTTGGGCGCTGTACATCGTTTTTGGACAGCGTGTGGCCAAGCGCTATGGCGGCATGGCCACCCCGATGGGCATGCTGGCCGCCGCTCTGGTGGTGGTCCCGATTGGGGTATCGCATGCGGGCAGCGCATTGCTCAATCCGCAGTGGTTGTTGGCTGGCTTGGCGGTGGCCCTGCTGTCCAGCGCCATTCCATATGCGCTTGAAATGTTTGCACTCAACCACCTGCCCAAAAACACTTTCAGTATTTTGCTCAGCCTCGAGCCCGCGGTGGGCGCATTGGCAGGCTGGTTGGTGTTGGCGGAGCACTTGACCCTCTCTCAAGGTCTGGCTATTGCCATGGTCATGGTCGCTTCGATGGGCACGGCATGGTCTGCCGGAAGATCGGCCCCAGCCTCGGGCTAGGCCTCGACCACAATCTAGCGCCGACTCGGCTTAACGGCCCACAAACACCGGCTTGCGACGCTCAGCAAACGCCGCACGCCCTTCGGCAAAGTCGGCACTGCGGCTGGTCATGTGTTCGCGTTCGCGCACCACCGCTTCGTCAAATTGCCCTGTCTCAATGTCTTGCAACGACTGCTTGGTGGCCTGCACTGCCAACGGGGCCAAAGCCAAAACATCGGTCACCAAAGCCTGCACCGTGGGCTCCCATGCCTCAGCCGTCACCAATGCCTCGAACAAGCCCATCGCCTCGAGTTGTCGGTCGGTGAAGGGGCGCGCCGTCAAAAACGCCCGCCGCGTGCCGGCCATGCCAAAGCGACTCACATAACGCTGCAAGCCGCTTGGGTAATAGTGCAGGCCGAGTGCCGTCGCCGGCATGCGCCACTCCAGACCTTGCAAACCCACGCGCAAATCACAGGCCAACACCAAGTCGGTGGCGCCGCCATAAACGCTGCCATTCAGGGCGCACACCGTCACCGGGCGCAAAGCAGCCAAGGCATTGGGAATAGTTTCAAAAAATGTCGCCCCATGTCCCGGCTCGTCAAAGCCTCCAATGTCATAGCCCGCACAAAACACCGGCTTGGGCTGACCCGACGTCTGAGCGGTGAGCACCAGCACCCGCACATCGGCCTGTTGGTTCACCTTGTCGAAGTGCTCCAGCAAGGCCTTGAGGTCGGCGTTTTCCAGCCGGTTGCGCTGGGCCGGACGGTTCAGGGTAATGGTGGCCACACCGCCTGCTATGTGCAAAACAGGGGCAGAGGCTTGCGCGAAAGCAGTGGACATGGGCGATTTCCAAAACAAAAAGGGTGTCCGAAGACACCCTGATTGTAGAAAGCAGGCCCTTCAGGCCCGCTTTTGTTTCGGCAAATTAGGCCTTGGCTTTGGCCTTGGACATGGCGGCCTTGACCGAAGCTTCGGCTTGGGCAGTAGCAGCCTTGATGTTGGACTCGGCTGTGTCAGCGGCTTGCTTGGCCACTTTTTTCAGGGTTTCAGCAGCAGTTTGGCTGGCTTCGTAAGCTGTTTTGAACACGGCAACAGCGGCGTCAGAGCCAGCAGGTGCGTTTTTCAGGCTGTTTTCGACCAAGCTTTTGGCGGCCTTCTCAGACTCGGCCACTTTGCTTTCGCCAGCTTTGGTGAACACGGCGCCAGTGCTGTTGGCGATTTCAGCCAAGTGACGGCCATAAGAGACCGACTTTTCGAAGGCAGGCTGCACCAAAGCGGCTTGCACAGCCATCAAGTCTTGGGGCGACTTGGCAGCCATCAAGGCTTGCACGTTGGCGAAAGACTCGCCCACGGCGGCTTTGCCAGCAGCCATGTTCAGTTCGACCAAACGCTCGAAACCAGCGAAAGCGGTGTGAGACAGGTCAGCAGCAGCAGCCAGATTGGCTTGTTGGGCGGCGGCGAATTGTTCGGCGTTGAAGTTCATGGTGTGTTCCTTAGAAAGGTTTGTTGCAATGCAGCAATTTGAACACCGCCACCTCACCATAGCAAGGGATTACCCTCACTTTAGAGTGCGCTCTCCAAATGGCCGATTTGTCATCAACCTGTCTAAAAACCCTTTCTCAGGATCCTTATCCCTCGCAAGCATGGGCCAAACCCCTACACTTGCCACAACGGCTATCCCGGCCAAGATGCGTTTGTTTTATGGAATTTCTGAGTCTTTTGTTCTTATTGGCCACGGGTATCCATTGGCTCAACACCCAAGGCCGGCGCAAACGCACGGCTTTGCTGGCCGACTATTTGCGCCCCTACCAAATCGAAAAACACATGGAGCAACTCACCAGCGCATACATGCGGGCGCTGGGCGAAGCCGACCTCGAGCGCCAGCAACACATCTTGCAATTGCAAGAGACAACCGAACAACAATTGGCCGTTGAGTTTCAAAACTTGGCCCGAGAATTTGCCAAATTACCCGCGCCCGACACGCGTGCCTTCAAAATCGCACTGCCCTACATTGACCAGCTCTCGCCCAAAGCCACCTTTGACATGCGCCGCATGCTGGAGGTTCACGCGCAAGGCATCGAAAGAGCCATGAGCAACCGCCAAGGCCTGCCCGCCAAAGAGCGCTCGTTCAGGCTGATGGGCGAGATGTTTTTGATGCAGCACAGTTGCCACTGGTTTTGCAAATCCAAAACCATCGCCTCGGCCCGCATGCTGGCCCAGCACAAAACCCACTACGAACAAGCGCTGGACGCGGTCAGCCCAGAGACGCGTCAGGCCTATTGGGACGTGGTGCAGGGTTAACGCCCCGCACGTTGCTTTAAATAGCTGCTCACCATGTGGCGGCTGGTGCGTTGCAAGCCCATCATCAAAGCGTGGTCGACTTGGGTGCATCCGAAACGGGTTTTGAGGTCGTGCTGCATTTGCGCCAGCAAATGTGCCGCCATCTCGGCATCGGCCAGCGCGCGGTGGGCACGGCCTGACGAAGGCAAATGGTGCAACGCCGCCAGCGTGCCCAGCTTGTGATTCGGTGCTTGTGGATACAGCCGGCGAGACAACAGCAGCGTGCACGCGAAGGCGTGCGAACCGTCTTGGCCGCAACGGGCCAATTCGGCCTGCCAAAACTTTTTGTCAAACGCCGCGTTGTGCGCCACCATAGGCAAATCGCCCACAAAGCGCGCCGCCTCGCGCATCACTTGCTCGGCCGCAGGCGCGGCCTGCAGCATCTCGTTGGTGATGCCGGTGAGCTGGGTGATGAAAGAGTTCACCCGCACCCCGGCGTTCATCAAGCTTTGGTAACGGTCGACCACCTGACCCTCTTGCAACAACACAATCGCCACCTCGGTGGCGCGATCGCCCATGCTGGGCGAAATGCCGGTGGTTTCGAAGTCGATGATCGCGATGGGCTGCATGGTGATCGAACTATAACGACGGAACCGGTTAACGAGCGCCTGTCAGCGCTGTCTGAGCCCAACATCTGAGCCGACCAGGCCAGCATTGACCGGCATTGACCGGCATTGAACGGCACAATGCGGGCAAATCATTTTTGTCGAACAAACGCACATGCTGACCGGCCCTCTCCTCTTCTGTGGCGATCCCCACGGCCAATGGCAGCACATCATCGAGGCAGCGCTGCGAACCCGCGCACGGGCTGTGATTTTGCTGGGCGACTTAGAACCCGCACGGCCACTGCACATCGAGCTTGAGTCTATTTGGGACCGGGTTTGGTTCATCCACGGCAACCACGACACTGACCACCCCAGCCACTTTGCCAACGTGTGGCATAGCGAAGTGACACACCGAAACATCCACGCACGCGTGGTCGAATTGCCCTGCGGCACACGCATTGCGGGGCTGGGCGGCGTGTTTCGCGGTGCGGTCTGGTACCCCAAAGACGCACACGCGCAAAGGTTTCGCAACCGCGAAGAGCACGCCAGCGTCACCCTGCAACCTGATCGGTGGCAAGGCAGCGTGCACCTGAAACACTGGTCCAGCATCTACCCCGATGAAGTGGAGCAACTGGCCGCACAACAAGCCGACATATTGATCACCCACGAAGCACCCGGCTACCACCCCTTTGGCTTTAAAGTGCTGGACACATTGGCCCGCCGCATGAGCGTGCGCATGACAGTGCACGGCCACCAGCACGACTGCATTGACAGCAGCGCACACTGGGAAGCGCAGGGATTTATAAGCTATGGGGTGGGCATGCGGGGGGTGATGGTGGGAGATGCTCAAAAGCAAATGCGAACCATGATGACTGGCGCTTAGGAAGATCAAAAAAATCATCAAGTGACGTCGTCAAGCTGAGTCGCCCCTGGCAAAGCCCTGATACACAAGCTCACACCGCGTGTTTAACCTGGTGGATTCATTCACAAGGAGTCCATAAGACACTATTGCTGAGACAAAAACTGCTCCAGTAAAACTGCGATTACCAACGTTATTTGCCTCTGGGCATTGAAAAATTAGGCTAGCAGAATCGATTTGACTTTTGGACTTACCGTAAAAGCAAGTGCCCAAAATGGTTTCTTAGTGCCTCAAGCAGTCACTCATATTCGTTGGATTAGAAAACTGACAGCGCGTTAAATTTGGCGGTTACCCCCTTACAAGATCCAAGTACAAAATTGCGGACAATCATTAGCATCTTCACCGCGCCGCCTGAATCCCCAAACATGACTAACCCACCCGATCCATCGACCAACGTTGGCTATTACAACGACCGCGCCGAGCAGTTTTTCAGCTCAACATTGCGGGTGGATATGAGTCCAATTTACGAACGTTTTCTCGACGGGCTTGCTCCCGGCGCAAGCATTTTGGATGCCGGTTGTGGCTCCGGGCGTGATGCACGCGCATTTGCCGATTTAGGTTTCAACATCAGCGCATTTGATGCTTCCGATGAGTTGGCCAAGCGCGCCAGTGAGCACTGTGGTTTTGCGGTGGATGTTCGGCGCTTTGAGGATATGGACGAAGTGGCCCAATATGATGCGATCTGGTGCTGTGCCAGTCTTTTACATGTGCCCCTTTCTGACATGCATGGGGTATTGTCCAAACTTTGGACTGCACTTAAAGCGGGTGGTCGCATGTACGTCAGCTATAAGCTGGGCAGCGGCGAGCGCTCGAACGATGGGCGTCGGTTCACCGATGCGGACGAGCCCACCGTGCGTGCTTGGCTTGGGGCCATGCCCGAGTTTCAGCGCATCGAGGTGTGGCAAACCCAGGACCAGCGACCTGACCGCGCCGAAAGCTGGACTAACGCCTTGGCCTTTCGCGCAACGGGGCCAGACCAACGGCTGGTGACGGGCGGCGAAGACCATTTTTTGCCACACCTGTCGGCCGCTTTTGCGCGATCTAATCAAGTCGATTTGGCGGTGTCTTTTGTCAAGACCTCGGGGTTGCGTTTGCTGTGGCCCGATTTGCAGGCCATGGCGGAGGCGGGCGGCATCCATCGCGTGCGGGTGTTGACCAGCGACTATTTGGACATCACCGATCCAGAGGCTTTGCGCTTGCTGCTGTTGCTTCAAGAAAGCGGCGCCGAGGTTCGCGTGTTCGCTACAAAAAACCAAGACAGTTTTCACCTTAAGGCCTATGTGTTCGCTCGTATTGAATGTGACCAGCTGGTGGCTGGCACGGCCTTCATCGGGTCCAGCAACATCAGCCGCAAAGCGCTGCGTGATGGGCTGGAGTGGAACTACCGCGTTGTGTTCCCCCAAGATGCCGGTTATCTGGAGGTACGCGAGCGCTTTGAAGAGATCTTTACCAACCCCAATTGCATCGCCTTGACCGACAGCTGGATCGAGGCGTATGAACAGCGGCGCTTGCCGCCTTCGCGCTCGGTGGCCCCTGGAAGCCACGAGCAAGAAGTGCCGCCAGAGCCAAACGCGATTCAACAAGATGCGCTGCGCGCTTTGGCCGAAACCCGCAACAACGGTTATCGGCGTGGCTTGGTGGTGTTAGCGACGGGTTTGGGCAAGACTTGGCTGGCAGCTTTTGATGCGGTGCGCATGGGGGCGCGGCGGATTTTGTTTGTGGCGCACCGCGAAGAAATTTTGAACCAAGCGGCGTCCACCTTCATCCGCATCTTGCCGGGAAAACGCGTGGGTTACTTCACCGGCCGCAGCCGAGATGGCGATGTAGATGTGTTGTGTGCGTCGGTGCAGACGCTGGGCAAAGCCTCACACCTGGAGCGGTTTGCTCCGCAGCACTTCGATTACATCGTGGTCGATGAGTTTCACCATGCAGCAGCGGCCACCTACCGCCGTTTGTTGGCACACTTTGCACCTTCGTTTATGTTGGGCTTGACGGCCACGCCAGACCGCACAGACCAATCTGACATCTTGTCGCTGTGTGATAACAACTTGGTTTTTGGCTGCCCCTTGTTTGAGGGCATCTCCAGCGGCTTGTTGGCCCCGTTCCATTATTACGGCATTCACGACGATTCGGTCGATTACAAAGAAGTGCCTTGGCGCAACGGCCGCTTTGACCCGGAAGAGCTGAGCAACAAGCTGGCCACTTTGGCGCGTGCCCGTCATGCGCTCACGCAATGGCGGGCCAAAGCGAAAAAGCGCACGCTGGCGTTTTGCGTGTCAACCCGGCACGCCGACTACATGGCCGACCATTTCACCCGTGCGGGCGTGTTGGCAGCGGCGGTGTATGCGGGCTCTGAACTGGGGCGTGCACAAGCGCTTGAAAAACTGGAAGACGGCAGTTTGCAAGTGGTGTTTTCGGTGGACTTGTTCAATGAAGGTGTTGACCTGCCCAGCATTGACACGGTGCTGATGCTCAGGCCCACCGAGTCCAAAATTTTGTTTTTGCAGCAACTGGGCCGCGGCCTTCGGCGGCACGAGGGTAAACAGCAGTTGGTGGTGCTGGACTTCATTGGCAACCACCAAGCCTTTTTGGGCAAGCCACAAGCCTTGTTTGGCGTTGGTGCCACGTACAAAGCCTTGGCGGAGTTTGGACGCAAGGCTGAAAAGAACGCACTCGAATTGCCCAACGGCTGTTACGTCAATTACGACTTGTCTATCGTCGATTTCCTCAAGTCGCTGGACAGTGCAGGTCCACAAAAAGACTACGAAGCGCTGCGGGTCGTACTGGGACGCAGGCCGTCGCTCAGCGAGTTTTACCGATCAGGCAGCAGCATGCTGGACATGCGTCGACAGGCGGGACATTGGTTTTTACTGGTCCACAGCATGGGCGATTTGTCTTCCGAAGAAACGGATGTAGCTGATCGTTTCCAAGCGCTCTTGCGCGAAGTGGAAACTACGGCCATGACCAAAAGTTTCAAGGCTGTCACGCTCGAAGCCTGGCTGGAACAAGACGGCCTGCGCAAGCCTGTGTCGCTGGCGGCGCTTGCAGCGCATTCGCGTTCGGTGCTGGACCGCCGTCGCCCTTTGCTGCATGACCTGGATGCCAACATGCGCATCGCGGCACCCTCTGATCCGGCATGGCAAAAGTATTGGCTGGACAACCCGGTCAAGGCATGGACCGGAGGTAATCTCAAAAACGCCGCTACCGCAGCGTTTGAATTGCGCGATGCGGGCTTTGCACTCAAGCAGCCCGTCTCTGAGTCGGATGCGCCTGTGCTGTCCGAGCTGCTGCAAGAGCTGGTGAATTACCGTCTGGCCGCCTACGAAGTGCGTATAAACGTGGCAGAGCCAGTCAACAACGTGATTCCCTTTCCGACCAAGTCGCGTGAGGTCGTGGAGTTACCTTACTTTCCGAACCTCAAAATTGCTTGCGGTCATTTCAAAACCGGCCGCGCTGACGCTGAAGAGCACCGAACCTTGCCCTTGGCCTATGGCACGCTGGACCCGAGTCGCCACTTCATTGCGCGCGCCTCCGGCAATTCGATGAACGGCGGCAAACATCCGGTGCGCGATGGTGACTATTTGCTGTTGGAATTGATCACGCCAAGCCGTGCAGGTTCGATCACGGGGAGCGTGGTGGCCATCGAGCGGCAAGACGACAGCGGCGACAACCAATACCTGCTGCGCGTGGTCACCAAAAACCGTGACGGCCAATACATCTTGAAGGCCAACAACCCGGATTACGAAGACTTGCCCACCACCGACGATATGCGCACACTGGCTCGTTTACGCAACATCATCGACCCGCTCGATCTAGCCATTGGTGAACCCTTCATGCGCGAAGACATTCCAACGCTGTTTGGTGAGTCTTTCAACCCCGGCAATTGGAACGTCGGTCATGTGGTGCTGGCTGCCAAAAAGGTGCACATCCTGCTAGTCACGATCAACAAACAAGGCAAGGCCGAAGAGCATAAGTACATGGACCACTGGATCGATGGCAGCCACTTTCACTGGCAAAGCCAGAACGCGACCAACCCAAGCAGCAAGCGCGGCCAAGAGATCATCCGGCACGCCACTTTGGGCATCGACATTCATTTGTTTGTGCGCGAAAACAAACTGGCCGCAGGTAAAGCGGCCCCCTTCACATACCACGGCCGCGTGGTCTACGAATCACACCAGGGCAGCCAGCCTATGAGTGTGGTGTTTGGGTTGACCGCCTAGTACCCTTGAAACTCGTTGCTGTCCCGGCTGAGCAATTGCATCAATTTGGGGTGAATGAAGAGCTTTTCTTTCCCATAGGTCATCTCGCGCAGCACGCCCAAGGCCACGAGCTCTTTCAAATACCGCGATGCAGCTTGCCTTTGCCCGATCTGCTTGTCCACGAGGTTGCCAATTCGGCAATAGGGCTGTTCAAAGATCACATCGACCAGCTCTCGGCTGTAGATTTTGGGCAAGCTCAGCCGTACGTGTTCGGTGGTGTGTTCGGCCAACTGCCGGATGGCTCCGATCTTTCCGGTGGTCCATCGCGATGTTTCTTCCACCGCTTTGAGCATGAACAAGATCCATGGCTCCCAAGCCTGGTCGCGCGTGACTTCCAGCAAAAGGCGGTAATAGTCGGCTTTGTTCGCGATGATGTGTCGGCTCAAATAGAGGATGGGCAGGTTCAGCAGCTCTTGCTGGATCAGAAACAGGATGTTGATGACACGGCCTGTGCGTCCGTTGCCGTCCGTGAAAGGGTGAATGGCTTCAAATTGGTAATGCCCAACGGCCATTCGTATCAATGGGTCCAGTTCGGTTTCGTTGTGCAGGAACCGTTCCCAGTTGGCCAGCAGGCTCCGCAACCGGTCTTCCCCTTCCGGCGGTGTATAGATCACTTCGCCCGTCCGGTCGTTGGCCAGTTGGGTGCCGGGTGTTCGCCGGATGTCCATGTCTGCACCTTTGAGGGTGCGACACACTTCAACCGCAGTGGCCGTGCACAGTGGCCTGGATTGGAGTGACCGATAGCCATGGTGCAGTGCGGTTCGGTAACGCAAGGCTTCTTTGGTGGCGTGATCCGCGTGCCCATCACCATCCTGGTGTTGGAACAGTTGGTCGGTGGTTGTGACGATGTTCTCGATTTCCGAGCTGTCTTTGGCTTCCAACAGCGGAATGGTGTTGATGAGCATCGTTTGGTTGGGGATCAGCTCGGCGGCTTGTTTCAACTCGGCCAATGCAGCGCGGGCCGCAATGCAGGCACGCAGCACAACTTTGCTTTCCAGGTCGTGCCCCGGAGGCAGTGTCGGTAACTGGTTATGCGCCCGGTCTGGCTGCCAAACGGTTTCGATATTGGACATGTACTTAAAATTGAATTATTGAAACATGTTCGAAGAATATGTTCTCAAGAGCGACACGTCAAGCCAACGTGTCGCAATAATTCAACTTTTCGATCATGAGAGCGTCGTCATGTTCTTGGCGAGTACACGTCACCTCTTTCATGTCGTCAAAATGGCATTTTGACAACATGAGGATTCAGATCTTTAGGGTGTGGTTCACTCGCCCAGCCCTTTGTAGCGCTGGCGGCAGGTGGATCTGCCATGGTTTCAAAGTGCAGCTCGCAGGGCTGCCAGGTACTCCGGGATAAGCCCGGCTTTCTCATCAAGGTCCGGCGGTGTCTGGCCGTCTTGTTCGTCCAGGTCTATCGCCATAGGTCTGACCAGCGGCCGCGCAACAATTCATCGGTTCTGCGTTCCACCTGTTTGCGCAGCCGGTCGGCGCCTGGGCGCTGGTCTTCAAGACCCATGGTGTGGGCCACGCTTCCTACCTCTTCTATCGCGATGGCGCGAGCGCGTTCCTGAACCACGTCCGTCAGCGGGCGTCTGGGAACCAATGCATAAACCAGTTCGCAATCCAGTCCATCAGCGAGTTTGCGCAGTTGTCCCAGCGAGATGCGATCCTCAGCTTCGGACTGCTCAGACTTATGCAGCGTAGCCCCCGAGATGCCCAGGCGCTGAGCCTGCTGACGTTGCGTTCGGCCGAGGGCCTCTCGGATGAGCTTCAGCCATCCCCGTGAAGGTGGCGGCCGCTTCACCAATTCCTTGTAGCCGGAAAGGGTGGTCTGCACTTGTTCGAGTCGAAGCTGGTTCAGTTCTGAAGACATTGCTAGCTTATAGGCTATTAAATTGAACCTTAATGATAGCCCAAAAAGAAGCAAATTTCAATTAATTGCTTCCTTAAAGTGAATCATTCAAAGTCATTCCGCTGTATTTTTAGCAAGCGCACAAGATCACCTTGGGCGCATGAAAGCAAAGGGCCCATAAGTTTTTCAACTTATGGGCCCTTTGTCTCGGCTTATGGGTACGGCTTCAAGATCGATCAAATATCGATATTCCCCGCCCGCAGCGCGTTGTTCTCGATGAAGTGACGGCGTGGCTCCACCTCATCGCCCATG
>JACCDN010294677.1_pt1 | contig 12601 bp, 9 predicted proteins | sample 7441691 | NCBI WGS metagenome assembly JACCDN01 (sample SAMN15323439, study PRJNA562643) | freshwater metagenome | isolation source: river surface water | place: USA:Blue River Watershed | collected 2017-08-16 | reverse complement strand
ACCGCATTTAACGCTCTCCTTGGGAATTTACCAGTCACCACTCCCGAGTCAATTTCGATGATGATTTTATAATCACCATATTTTGCATGGAAGTGAGGAGGGTTATGCTCCTTGTAATGGATGTAAATGATAATTCCTAAAAAACGACTTATTTCTGGCATTTAAAATATAAATTAATTTTTTAAACAAAGACACAAATATGAAAACCAAAAACAAATCATCGATTACTTAATAATGGGGTCACTCTGGGAAACGGAAATTTTAGCACGCTAAGGAATTAATCCGTCCTCAACTGACTCGCCCTAAATTTTGCATCCCAGATATAATCTCCTGTTAAATTAATATGTTCCCAACCAAGTGGCGACAAATGTTTTATCAGATCCTCATTAAAATCTTGATCATTTTTTCTTAAATAATCAATTGCCTTTTCAATATACACAGTATTCCACAAGATAATTGCTCCAATTACTAAATTTAATCCACTTGCGCGATACATCTGATTTTCAAAGGTCCTATCTCTTATTTCACCTAAGCGATTAAAATGAACAGCCCTAGTTAGAGCATGTTTAGCCTCACCTTTATTTAATCCAGCTTGTACTCTACGACGGAGCTGTGGATCTTTTATCCACTCTAGCATAAAAATACTACGCTCAATTTTACCAAGTTCTCTTAATGCTGCTGCAAGGCTATTTTGTCTTGGATAATTGCCAAGTTTGCGTAACATCAATGATGAGGTAACGGTACCATGTTTAATTGATAAAGCTAGCCTTAGTATTTCATTTTGATTTTTTTCAATTAATCCTGGATTAATATAGTCACCAATTATAGTGGATAATTGAGGATAATTGTTGGATTTATTTGGCAAATATATTCTTTTATCTTTTAAATCTCTGATTCTTGGTGCAAATTTAAAACCAAGCATATGCATCAAAGCAAATACATGATCAGTGAATCCTGCTGTATCGGTATAATGTTCGTAAATATTAAGATCAGCTTCATGATTTAGTAAGCCATCAAGCACATAAGTTGAATCGCGTAAATTACTTGTAATTAAGCTCATATGAAATGCAGCATATAAATCAGAAGTATGAGAATAATAGGTTACTCCAGGCTCATTACCATATTTTGGATTGATATTTGCTGCACGTTCATTTCTGCCACCAGCTCTGAAGCGTTGTCCGTCAGAAGATGAACTATTTCCTTCACCCCAATATTTGGTAATTTCTATTTGATGTTGAGCGTTAGTAATAAATGCTTGAGATTGTTTATAAGTATCTTCTCTGATATACCAAGCCTGTATCGAAGAAAGCTTGGAATAACTAGTACCGGGACAAGCTTCTGCCATTTTAGTTAATCCGAGATTGATGGCGTCAGATAGTATTGCGGTTAATAATAATTGTTTATTTTCTGCGGGTTTGTCACTTTTTAGATGAGTAAAATGCTGAGTGTAATTTACCCAATTATCAACTTCTTGAAGCAAATTGGTGATCTTAATTTTGGGTAGTAAAGCATATACTTTTTGACTAAAAACATAAGCTTCATCTGGTACTGAATTTGTTAATGGTGTAATTTTTAGACCATCATTATCGTTAATTATTACATCTATTAATTCTCCGTTAATGGCCAATTCATTTACTTCCTTTAAATTTGACGTTAATAGATCTATTCTGGTTTTAAGAAATTGATTAAAACTATTTAATCCAATTGCAGGTAATGGAGATTCTGTTTTAAGTTTATTAAATGAATTCTGATCCAGCAGATATTCGTCAAAATCCTTATATTGTTTAGACCCAGCTACCCAAATATCGCCAGACCTTAATGCATTTTTTAATTCACTGAGTACCGCAAACTCATAAAATTTTTTATCAATAATATCATCTTCTTTAAAGACTAAGTTATGCCAGCGTTTTTTAATAAAACTGGTTGGCGCAGTATCTGGAATTTGACGTAATTTCTTTCGATAAATTTCTTTTATAATCTCTATGGCATTAAAAAGATCAATGCTGTTATCAGAGGATTTAAATTCTAGAGTTTCCAAGAATTCTGCAACGTAATGTTTGATCCAAGAATAATGCGAGGTAATTTTATATAAGAAATCAAAATTATCTGGTTTGGCTAAATCTTTGGTATCATCAACTGTTTTGGTAAATTCATCCCAAGAAATAATGGATTCAATTGCTTGATAAGGGTTTTGATTATTTTGTTTAGCGGTAATTAATGCTTGTCCAATTTTCAGATATATGTTTAGCTTATCATTAATTGATTTACTGGAATCTTGAAACTGATTATTATGTCTATTTTTAGCTTTGTTAAAGACATTGCCAAGTATTTTATCATTTAATTCAATGATTTCATCAATAATTGATGCCTTTGTTTCAAGGAGGATTGCTATAATGGTGGCATATTGACGATTTTTCTCTAGGTCTTGAATATCTCTGGCAAACATATTTCCGCCTTCTTTGGCAAGTTTAATTAGTCTAGTATGATGAACATTTTTACCAAGTGTTTCTGGTAAATTAAGGCTTTTAATATAATTGAGTCGCTCAATATGTAGCAAAATATGTTTCGGTTTAGGAATATTGCTAGACTGCTGTAACCAGGTTAGATAAGTAATTTTAGTTTGTGGTTGGATTTTTAGCAATTCATCTAGTTTAATAAAATCAGACGCTGACAGGCTTTGTATTAAATCCTTGAAAAATTCTTGGCTACCAATAGTTATAGCTTCGGCGCATAAGCGCTCAATAACTGCTGGACTTGGCAATAATATTGCAGATTTACGTAGTAAATAAACTAACTCATTAGCAATGATAAGGCCTTTATCGGTTTGCTTAGTCAGTAACAATAATTCTTGTAACATTAATTGGTAGTGAGAATTATTGAATATTTCAAATCCAAATAAGCTTTGTAGTTCAACCAAATGCTCGCGTCTGGTTTGTTCGCGATTAAAATAATTGCGCCAACTATTGTGTTCTAAGATTTTTAGCTGTTCACTAATAAATTTAATAGTTTCTTCAAGAATTTGAGTGTCAGTATTAAAAGAAATGCCAGGATAACGCATACAACATAACAAAATAGCAAAGCCTAACTTATTATGATTACCGCGCTTTTGACTAATGATAGAAAGGTCCGCTTCAGAGAGTAAATAATATTTACTCATTTCGGATATATCATTTGGGATTTTAAATAAGGATTGTTTTTCTGCGTCAGTTAAAACGCTACGGCGTGGCATTTTTTACTTCATTTAAATAATTATAAATAGTTTTCTTTGAAATATTAAACATTTTAGTTATATCTGCCACTGAAGTATTTTTATCAGAATGTAATGTTTGTAGAAGATTTATCTGTTTTTTAGTTAATATTCTCGGCCTTCCGCCTTTTCTACCTCTCGCTCTGGCAGCTGCTAGGCCTGCATTAGTACGTTCACGAATAATATCTTTTTCAAATTCAGCCAATGACGCAAAAATATGAAATACCAATCTGCCTGTAGTGGTGGTAGTATCAATATTCTCATGTAGTGATTTTAACCCGATTTGACGTTTTTCTAAATCATTGACAATGGTTAATAGGTTTTTTAGCGATCTGCCTAAGCGATCCAATTTCCAAACAACCAATATGTCCTTTGGTCTTGCATAGTCGATTGCTTCTTGCAATTGTGGACGTTCAGTTTTGGTACCAGTTATTTTTTCTTGAAAAATTCGGCTACATTCTGCTTTTTTTAGAGCATCTATTTGTAAGTCGAGGTTTTGATCTATGGTTGACACTCTAGCATAACCTATTTTCATAATTGGCAATTTAATAAATGTCTTGAGAAATTTTAACTTATAGCATCATATAATTTATGTGTAATATCTCAATGAATATTTGACAATAATTCATTTTGAATATTATATGAGTTATTCTACGATAATTGAGCGATCTTTGTATGATTTTTTGCAAAAATTTAATAAGTGAAATAAACGAGGGTTTTTTGCACTAAAAAATTTTCATCTAATTATACGTTTCTTGATTATTGTATTAAAAGTCTTAATATTTGTCTTCTTTGCTAACTAGCAAAAGTCAATAATAATAAAATTAAAATGACCAAAGACCATAATTTAGATAGCATCCAAGATAAACGACAAATTACATTACTAGGAAATGAGCCAGGTACTATTATAAGAATTAAAGGTGATGGAAATTGTTTATTTAGAGCAGTAGTTGAAAGTTGTAAGCATTTAGACTTATCCCCAGAATTAGCAGATTGTTTTTCTGATCATATCAAATTACGACAAAAGGTTGTTGATGAGTTAAGAAAAAAGTCTCTAGAAAACGTTCAGGCTATTAAATCAACCATAAGTGATGAAACTCAAAAGCCAGTAAATGAAATTACTGATCAGGATATTGATACCTACCTAGACAAAATGGCAACACCAGAAACTTGGGCAGGCACTCCAGAGATCCAAGCCATTGCTATAATACTAAAAATGAGAATTATCATACATCAAAATCAAACCAACATACATATTCCTCAAGGAGCAGAATATGATAAATGGCCAATTGCAGTTGAATTAGTTCATGACGCTGCAGATAAATCAGATCAAAATTTACCGACTAACAATAACCACTACAATTTAGCTATGAAAACTACTATAGCAGAAAAAATAATATCTCAAAATCAAGAGGAAAGATCCCGTTCTGGCTCAGGAGGTTCCAGTGGCCACTCAGCTCAATTTAATATGGGTTTTTCCACTCCTCTTAAAAGTAAATTCTTGGGTCAAACAATTGATTTTGATCTAAGAGAGGGAACGCAAGAAAATGAAGTAAGATGCGTTTTAGTTTTTGGTAAAGATAGAGCGCCAACAATAGTAAAAGGTGCTCAAGGAAGGCATGTTTCATCAAGTGCACTGTTTATAGAAGCAATTAAATCCCGCACTGATGGATTGGATATAGAGGAAGCTATAGATGAGGTTGTTAGTTTAGTTTCAGAATATGGAGAAGAGTCAAGTGAAGGCATGATCCAGTTTAAAAAATTTGTTGAACAAAGAAAAGACAAATTGATATCAGAAAAAGTATTAAGTAAACAAGATAGAGAAAAACTCTACAAACTAGAAACAGAAGAAATAAAGAAATTATCAGCTTCAATTGATTTAGCACGCAAAGCCTCTCAAACCCAATTGTTACAAGAGCTAGAAGCTATAAAAGAATCCATAGAGGAAAGACACAGAATATTATCTCCAATTGAAAACAGAAATAAAATTAAAAAATGTGATTTATGGGCCTATCAAGGATGCCTAATAGATGTTATAAAAGCAGCAATTGTAACTTTAAACATGATGGAAAATTCTGCTTTTGAAGGATTGACTCAAAAGACTCGTCAGGAGCTTGCAAGGGAAGGAGGTGTTACGACAGGAGTAGTGGGTAGATATAGAAGCGGGAATATTGGCGTTACAATTGATACTAGTAAAATTGCTCAAGACATGGCGAAATTATTTGATTACCCCGTAAATGATATTATAGAGAAATCAAGAGCTGAGAAAAAAGATAAGTCAGTTATTATAGAAGATTTTTATCAGGCAGCAAGAAGGCATGAAAAGTTATTTTATGATAGCTTTAAATGTATTAGAGATTTAGAGGAAAATGATATTATAAAAGCAAGAGAAGATTTTTTTACAGAAATTTTAAATATGGGATGGCGAGACGAATTAAAAAAATTGGGAGATAAAACTAGAAATAAAACTAAAAAATATAGCTCTGGGTTGGTTCGTAAAGAGGAATCCCTTGTTTTATTAGTAAAATTTAATGTTAATAGTTCTTCTCTTTTAGAAAAAGCGATTCAAAGTGAAATTGAAATATCAGATGATGAAATAGGTTATATTAGTGAAGAAGAAATAGATCAAACAAAAACTAAACAAACAGGAAGTGCTATAAAATAATATGTATTCAGAATTAGACTCAAAAGATAAAATAACAAAGCCTTTTGTAGATAAAATATATCAAGATTACTTGAGTAAAAGTGGAATTGGAGATGAGTCTATAAAACCCTATATTCATGTTTTTGTTATTAGTATGTATTTCGCAATGAATCGTCTTGAAGAAAATTACAAAGAAATCTTCGCTAATTTAGCTAAAATTGCTAGAGATGATTTTTATAAATATGTATTCAATAAAGGTAATGAGAATCTTCAATCATCAACATTATTTTGTTGTATGATGAAAGATATTTATGATAAAGATTTTACTAGAATATCTACAGGTGGTTATGCTGCAGATATATTAATGGAATTAGCAGAAATAATGGAGGATGAGTTAATTGATGCTGAAGAAGAGGTAATACCCCTGGCCCAAAAATGGGGTATTAATCAAAAAAAATTAGCTTATTATCTAACCCCTGACAAAATAACTGATGATATAAGAAGATACTTAGATTGCCCAAAAATAATTCCTCTAAATAATCCTTTAAATCCAGCCTTACTACAAGAGGCAATAATGGATAATTTTGCAGTAATTGAAAAAGGGCTTCGGATGACTCTAGGAATGGATAGTATCCTTAAAGATACAAAGCTAATTCATGGAAAATGGACACAAAATGCACTCTCATCTCAAACTAGCAAGCCAAAAGTTAAATGGTCACCTGATTTAGAAAACCACCAAAATGAGAATATCGATAGAAGTATAAAATAGAATTTAATTTTCTTAGCGTGCTAAAATTTCCGTTTCCCAGAGTGACCCCTATAGGAGCTAAAAAAAATGAATATTACAAAGTTAATAATATATCTACAGAACAAAACTTAATTACCATCACCAACCTCAAAGAAAATATTGGTGTTGATGGCATCTTAGGCAAAATATTTAAATCTAATTTATCTCAAATTACCTTCAACCCTGGAAAACTCAAAGGAAAATCAGCAAGGACAAGCTTTGAAGTCTTCAAGGAAGAATCAAGAATTTTTAAGAATGATGATATAGTAACTTTTAGAAGGGGTATTAAAGAGCTAGATATTATTAACTCCGATCTAGCTAAAATTATTAATATTACAGAATCAGCGGTAAAATTAGAATTATCAAATGGTAAAAAAATAACCCTAGATAAAAACTCTCCTTTTACAAAACATTTAGATTTTTTTTATGCAATAACCGCTCATAAAGCTCAAGGTCTTACCTGTGATAATATAATTGCTTTAGTTGAAAGCTGGCGGAAGAATTTAACCGAACAAAAAAGCTTCTATGTCGAAATATCGCGTGCAAGACATGAGGTAACTATTTTTACCGACAATAAATTAGCGGCAATTAAGCAATTAGAATCTAATACCGGTATTGGTATTAGTGCTATTGAACATCAAAGTATTAATAATAGGAGTCAACTTCGCCAAAATAATGCTAAATCAAAGCCTGAATCTAAAACCAGACAATTTCAGACTTATATCAAAAATACCAGTGACAACAAACATTATATGCCAAACCTTACTGAATTTGAAATTAAAGAGAAATTCCAAGATGCAATTAAAAATAAGATAAATTTAAATTCCAGCACCAACTTGTCAGAGGCAATTGATAAAGCATTCAGTAGTTCCAATAAAAAAGTTAGATTTGGCCAAAAGAAGGAATATGAAATTTGTTGGCATGAAAAGGCTGGATATGTGAGGGATTATAAAAATAATCAATATTATAGCTGGGGGGTTGGTAATATCAAAGATGATGGTATTATAAAATATAAGGAAATATCAGCAGAGGAAATGACTAGAATAATGGAAGAACAAAGACTTAAGAACAAACAAACCGAAATAGAAAAACAAAATAAATTTGAGGAAATATCCATAAAAGCAACCCAACAATTCAATGCTTATAGTAAATCTGGCCAGAGTAATTATCTCAAAAACAAAAATATTGATGACATCAAAATTAATGGTATTAAATATGTAGCTGGAAAAATAGTAATTCCTGTCAAAGATCAAAATGATAAACTTTGGTCACTTCAATATATTGATGGAGATGGTCGAAAGATATTTCTAAAAGACGGCAAAAAACAAGGTAACTTCTTTTTGATCACCGATAACAAAACTAGTATTGATAGTGATCACAATCAAATTTTCCTCGCTGAAGGATTTGCTACAGCTGTTACACTCCACAAAGCTACCAATAGTCCGGTGGCGGTTTGCTTTGACGCCGGTAATATTGAACATGTATTAGGTAACTTAAAAACAAAATATCCAAACACAGCATTTATTATCGCTGCTGATAATGATCTTTGGAAAGAAATTAATACCGGCAAAGAAAAAGCGGAGATTGCCGCCATAAAACATAATGCCACAGTTATATTGCCGGAATTTAAATATGAGCATAAAGATCACTTACCGGCCGACTTTAATGATCTTGAAAAATTATCAGGAATAAATGAGGTAAGAAAACAATTGGCAAGATATTTAACTCCTGGCTTAGAAAATAATCGCCAAATAAAAAATAATATCTATGATCGTTCATATAGCGCATCAATTAAATAATGAGGTGGATTTTATTAATCTAAAAACTATTAACAGCCAATACTAATGTCAGAAAAACAATTTTTAGAAATAATTAATTTAATAAAACAGGCAAGATATGATGCTATTAAGGCTGTTAATGTAGAATTAATCAATTTATATGTCAAAATTGGGGAACATATTAGTAACAAAGTTAATAGTAACCACTGGGGTAAATCCATTGTAACACAATTATCTGAATTTATTCAGAAGACAGAGCCAGAGATAAAGGGATTTTCCGATAAAAATCTTTGGAGGATGAAACAATTTTATGAAGCTTATAAGGACTCCCAAAAACTCTCGCCACTGGTGAGAGAAATTAGCTGGAGTAATAATTTAATCATTTTAAGCCAGACTAAAACTCTTGAAGAGAGGGAATTTTACCTTAAATTATGTTCACAGGAAAAATATAGCAAAAGAGAGTTAGAAAGACAAATTAATAGTGGCCTCTTTGAAAGGGTTATGATTGGAAACGCGCAACTAAGTTCAATTCCCAACGAAATATCAAACTTAGATAATACATTAAAAGATAGTTATGTATTTGAATGGTTAGGGCTTCCTGAACCATATGATGAATCAGACTTACAAAAAGGACTGGTGACGCAAATGAAAGATTTTATTCTTGAGTTAGGTAAGGATTTTATCTTCATCGGAGAAGAATATAGGCTGCAAGTAGGAAATAGTGATTTTTATATTGATTTGTTATTTTTTAACAGGGATTTACAATGCCTTGTAGCCTTTGAACTCAAAAATGAGAAATTTAAACCAGATCATTTGGGACAGCTTAACTTTTACTTAGAAGCACTAGATCGCGATGTAAAAAAGCCAAATGAGAATCCTAGTATTGGTATTTTGCTTTGTAAAAGCAAAGATATAGAAGTAGTAGAATATGCTTTGAGTAGAAATCTTTCGCCAACGATGGTGGCAGAATATAAAACAAAGCTACCTGACAAAAAATTGTTACAACAAAAGCTACATACAATTTACGAAAACAAGTCTAAGGTAAGTATGGGTCTTGCTGCATAAGCGGTATTAATCACTCACCAAATTTTATAGAACCCATCGCATAACCAATAAGCTATCCGCCATATCAAACCTAGTAATGCCAGAATATATTGACGATGTTGAATTAAGGCAAATAATTGAAAAGCAGTTAAATAAATTAGAAAGTTCAAATAAGTTTGCCAAGGCTGTATTTTTTGGTAATAATCAAGAGTTTCAGCAATCTACCAAAGAAGAGCAATTGATTGCTGACGGATGTAAAAGACTGATTGAAAACGCTATTACTTGCTGGAATTATCTTTATTTGTCGCAGACAGTTGTTAATTCTAAAAATAAGAGTGAGAATGAGAAAAGCAATTTGATTGATATTATTAGAAATGGTTCACCCGTTACTTGGCAACATATTAATCTGCAAGGAGAATATGATTTTTCTGAGGAAAGTTTGAAGAATTCTATGCAGTTTAAGCTTTCGGAACTGTTAGAGATTTAGGAAAAGTGAGTTGGGAGAAAATGAAATCCTATGACAGATTTCCCCTAAATATGCAATGTTACCCAATAGGCTAAAATTAAAAGAATGTTTGGAATATGTCAGAGAGGATGATACTATAGTTGTCACTCGTCTTGACCGCTTGGCCAGATCAACTCTTCATCTCTGCCAAATAGCAGATGAGTTAAAAAGAAAAAAAGTAGCTATTCAGGTTATAGATCAAAATATCGATACTAATGATGCTACGGGAAGACTACTTTTTAACATGCTTGGTGCTATTTCTCAATTTGAAACTGAGATTCGATCTGAAAGACAAATGGATGGCATTAAGAAAGCCTTGGCTAATGGGGTGAGTTTTGGTAAAAAGAAGAAGTTGGATAAAAAGCAAGTGGCGCAATTGCGGCAAAAAAGAGAGCAAGGGATCAAAATTAAGGATTTGATGAAGGATTATGGGCTTTCTAAAGCTAGTGTTTATAGATATTTATAGGCTTTAGTGTTATGAGTTAAATGTCTTTACTTATAAGGGGGTTGTCTAACATAAACAATTTGAATTATCTCCTACTAAATTTATGACAAAATTAATTTCTACAGAATTTGAAAAAATTCTTGATGATATCAAGGTAATCGCGCTAGAAAATCAGATTTATTATCCAAAGAAATTAATGATGTAAATAATTTCATTAAAAACTATGACAATTACACAGCAAGAATTAGACAAGATTTTAGATAATGTCAGAAATAATCGCATCACAACACTTAACTTATCATCCACAGAAGACATTACTTTAGGACAATTGATACAAATTGCTGAGGCTTTAAAAATTAATACGAGCCTCACCGATTTTAACCTTGCCCACACCAAAATTGGTATTGCTGGGATACAAGTAATCGCCGAAGTTCTAAAAATCAATAAAAGCTTAACTACTCTTCGCCTTTGGTACAATAATATTGGCGATGAAGGAGTTCTGATAATTGCTGAAGCTTTAAAAACTAATACGACTCTAACCAGTCTTAATATACAGAACAACCAAATTACTGCCATAGGGGCTCAAGCAATTGCTGAGATTTTAAGAGATAATTGCTTGACTATGCTTGACCTTTCAAATAATAAAATCGGTGATGATGGAGCGCAGGTAATTTTTGAATCTTTAAAAACTAATACGACTCTAACTAGTCTTACTATAGCTAACAACCAAGTTAGTGATGAAGGGTTAAAGGCAATAGCTGACACCCTAGAAATAAATACTAGTTTGGCTACTCTTTATCTTGGACAAAACAACGTCGGTAGTGAAGGATCTAGTAAAGGATTAAAGGCAATAGCCGCTGCTCTAGAAAAAAATATTACCTTAACTACCCTTAATCTCTGGGGCGACCAAATTAGTGATGAAGGAGCGAAGGCATTTGCTAATGCTTTAGAAAGGAATATCTCTTTGACTAGATTATATCTTTATAACAGTAACATCGGTGATGAAGGAGCAAAGGCGCTTGCTGCTGCCTTAGAAAAAAATACTAATTTGACTCTTCTTTTTTTTCAGACTAGTAACATCAGTGATGAAGGAGCAAAAGCATTTGCTACTGCCTTAGAAAACAATACTAGCCTGACTCATCTTGATTTTATGCACAGTAAAATAGGTGATGAAGGAGCGAAGGCAATAATAGCTGCCTTAGAAAATAATACCAGCCTGACTTATCTTGCCATTTGGGGAGGAAATAACATAGGCGATGAAGGAGCGAAGGCAATAGCTGCTTTCCTAGAAAAAAATACCACCTTGGATTATCTTAATATTCAGAATCATAACATAAGTGATGAGGGAGCGAAGGCAATAATAGCTGCCTTAGAAAAAAACACTAGCATAACTTATTGTGGTCTTGTTGGTGTACAAATTAGCGCTGATTTACAATCTAAAATTAGAGCTTTAATAGAAAGAAATGCTAGTGTAAGACATAATTTTCTTGCTTTGACCAAGAAAACTCTTGATCATGAAAGTCATCTACCAGTTCTTTTAGAAGAGATACCAAAAATACCAGCAACTCATCAAATTTATACTTTACTACAAATGATTGTAGAAGCTGGAAAGTTAAGTAAAGCAAGTAAAGATATTACCAATTATCTAAAAATGATTGAGTTTCTTGTTAGTCATAATGTGCCAATAAACAGTGCCGTTTTACAAGAAGCAAGTCGAAGTAAAAACCCTAAAATCCAACAATTAATTCAACCTAATTTACAAAAAAAAGAGCAATCCATATCTCAGAAATCTTCTACCACTTTGCTTAAAGATATGACTAACAAACCCCTGCAACCCAACCCTATCACAAAAGCTGTAGCTAATAACCCCGTCACAGAATCTAAAATTCAAAAAACATCAGAAGAAATCACTATAGAACAACAAATAACAAAGCTACAACAGCAACACCAAAAAGCAGAAGCAGAAATAGCTAGAATCTCCAGCCAACAATCATCATCAACATCACAATTTTTATCCTCACCGCCAACCATCGATCCAAAATTCACCAAAACTAGAGCAGATATAGCAGAACAAGAACATATAAAATCCAAACCACATTTATTGCAGTATTACAATATCATCCAAAAAACCTTTAACGAAGCCTTCTTATT
>JACCDN010073713.1_pt1 | contig 12601 bp, 12 predicted proteins | sample 7441691 | NCBI WGS metagenome assembly JACCDN01 (sample SAMN15323439, study PRJNA562643) | freshwater metagenome | isolation source: river surface water | place: USA:Blue River Watershed | collected 2017-08-16 | reverse complement strand
TTTCTAAGTGTTTTCCCTTTTTAAGGGTTAGCACCTATGTATTCAAAAATGTATACAAAATACATTGTGTACATGTCATTAAAGATTGTTAAAACGGCACTCTATGTTGAAGTCACCGAGCGTTTGCGCTCTATGGTGGCTAGTGGTGTTTTGAAGCCGGGCTCTTGGATTGATGAACAAAAGCTATCTGAAGAGCTTGGTGTTTCTCGTACACCTTTCCGTGAGGCTATTCGCATTTTGGCTTCTGAAGGCATCTTAAGAATTGAGCCTCGCAAAGGTTGTTACGTTACTGAACTGACTGATCAAGATTTAAACGAGATCTTTCCTCTGATGGCTATCTTAGAGGGTAGATGCGCTTATGAAGCAGCAGAAAAAGCCAGTGAAGCAGACATCCGTTCTTTGGAGTCTTTACACATTCGTTTGAAGAAGTATGCGGATGCAAAGAATATTGATGACTACTATGTCACCAATAGAAAAATTCATGAAGCCATTCAGAGTCTTGCTGGTAATGAGTGGTTGGCCAATATGGTGAATGATTTGCGCCGTATTCTTAATCTTTCCCGTCACCGCAGTTTGCATCATAAGGGACGTATTGAAGAGTCTTGCCAAGAACACTTGTCTATTTTTGCCGCATTAAAAATTAGAAATGCTCAACAAGCTGAAGAGCTTATGAAAACGCATATTTTAAGACAGCGTGAAGTTCTTAAATATCTAAAATCCCCGGAAGTTCTAAGCGCATGATTCTAGATAATCTTCTTAAAGCCAGACATTTCACAAAAACAGTGAATGCAACCAAGCGCCTTTTGTCTGAGCGTGGCGAGTCAAATGCTGCAAGCATGGCCAGTGATGTAATTGAAAACTTTAATACGCTTGAAGATGATCAAAGAGCTGAGTATTTCCATTACCTGGCTGATAAATTTAATCCAAGCCCAGCTGATGTTTTGAGTGCTGCTCAAATTTATGCTTCTAGCCCTAATGCCGATAATTTGGTTTGGTTGATGAAAGTGACCGAAGCGCCAAGGCAAGAGTTATTGCGTCGATTAAATCGGGCGCCAGGTGGTACAAGCATGATTGTTAATATGCGCCACCAACTTTTAAAGTTACTTCATAAGAAGCCAGAATTAAAAGCAGTTGATGCTGATATGCAACATCTTTTAACTTCTTGGTTTAACCCTGGATTTTTGAAAATGCACCAGGTAGATTGGAAGTCTCCTGCGCATATTCTTGAGAAGATTATTCAACATGAGGCTGTTCATGAAATTGATGGTTGGGATGATTTGCGTCGCCGCCTTCAACCAGACCGCCGTTGTTTTTCATTCTTTCACCCGCAGTTATCTGAAGAGCCCCTCATTTTTGTGGAGGTAGCCTTACTTCCTGAGATTCCTGAAGCCATTGAGCCATTAGTGAACAAGAAGTCTGAGGTCATTGAACCGAATCATTACAAATGCGCGATTTTCTATTCAATTAGTAACTGTCAGCCTGGCTTACGCGGGGTGTCGATGGGTAACTTCTTGATTAAGCGAGTTGCTGAAAGTTTGAAAAAAGAATTTCCCTCTTTAAAAACTTTTTGTACTTTGTCGCCAATTCCTGGTTTTATGGAATGGCTTACAGCCAATCAAGATTTAAATTCTGATGATATTAAGCCGGCAGTCTATGAAAAAGTTCAAGAGGCTTATAAGGTTCTCAACCTTAAAGAAAAATCTTGGAATGAACGTTTACAGTCAGGTTGGCATCCTGATACTGCTACAGCGAAAGAAAAAGAAGCTTTAATGAGTTTATGTGCTTTTTATTTGATGACCCAATCATCAAAAAGAGGCGGTAACTCGGTCGCAAAATTCCACTTAGGTAATGGTGCGAAATTACACAGAATTAACTGGGCAGGAGACTTGTCAAAAAAAGGTATTAAACAATCAGCAGGTTTGATGGTGAATTACTTATATGACTTAGAAAACGTGGAAGATAACCACGAGCGTTTTGTTAATGGAGAAATTATTTATTCAAGATCAGTTTCACAACTAATTTGATTAATTATTTTTATAGAAGTTATTTAACTGGAGTACGAGGAGACAAATATGAAAAAACCAGTAAATGTAGTAGGTGTGTTGAGCACAGTAGCTGTTACTTTGGGCTTGGTGGCAAGTTCAGGTGCGGTTTTAGCTGATCCTAATTGGCCAAGTAAGCCAATCACAATCGTTGTGCCTTTCCCAGCTGGTGGTGGAACAGATGCATTTGCAAGACCTTTATCTGCCCAGCTGACTAAACAACTTGGCAAACAAATTGTGATTGATAACCGTGGTGGCGCTGGCGGCACTTTGGGCGCTGGTATTGCAGCTAAAGCTGCGCCAGATGGCTACACATTCTTTATGGGTGGCGCACATCATGCGATCGCTCCATCTATGTATCCAAAGTTGGACTACGATATTGAAAAGAGCTTTGTGCCTGTGATGTTGCTTGCAACACCACCACAAGTCGTGGTGGTTAATGCACAGCGTGTTCCTGTGAACGATCTTAAAGGCTTTATCGAGTACGCTAAAAAGAATCCAGGTAAATTGAATTACGGTAGTGCTGGTAACGGAAGTTCTCACCATTTGGCTGGTGAGTTATTCAAGATGCAAACAAAAACTTTCATCACGCATATTCCATACCGTGGCGCTGGCCCAGCATTGGGTGATTTAATTGCTGGTCAAGTAGACATGATGTTTGATGGTTTGGGTTCATCATCACAGCACATTAAGAGCGGCAAGATCAAAGCTTTGGCAGTTGCTTCTAACAAGCGCTCTGCGGCTTTCCCTGATGTGCCAACTGCTACTGAAGCAGGTGTACCTGGTTATGTCGTGAGTACTTGGTACGGCTTATGGGCTCCAAAAGGAACTCCAAAAGACGTAGTCGACAAAATGACTGCTGAAGTTACAAAGGCTTTAAATAGCCCAGAGTTAAAAACTTCATGGTTGAACAACGGTTCAGACACACCTAACTTGACTGGAGAAGCTTATGGAAAATTCGTTTCTGCAGAAATCAAACGTTGGGGTGATGTAGCCAAGTCATCTGGCGCAAAAATGGATTAATGATTGAACAGGGGGCTTGCCCCCTAGTTAATCCTTGAGGTTGATATGAATTTATATACGTTATTAGAGAGTGGCTTCCCAAAAGACAAATCATCGTGTGCTATTGAAACGCATGATGGTTTGTATTACAGCTGGGATGACCTAGAAAAAGCAACTGCAAAAATTGCAAATTTATTAATTGGTCTACGTTTGCCTGAGGGTTCACGAGTCGCTGTCCAGGTTGAGAAATCGCCAGAAGCTTTATTTTTGTATTTGGCAACACTTAAGGCGGGTTTGGTTTACTTGCCACTTAATACAGCTTACCAATCTGCAGAGATGGAATATTTTGTGGGTAATGCTGAGCCTGCAGTGCTTGTTTGTAGTCCAAAGAATCACTCATGGATTGCTCAAGTCGCAAAAAAATCTGGCACTAAGCATGTGTTTACTTTGGGTGAAGATAGGTCGGGAACTTTATTAGAACAAGCTGGCAAACAATCCAGTCAATCTAAAACAGTGAAACGATCTGACGATGATTTAGCCGCTATCTTGTATACCTCTGGTACGACAGGACGAAGCAAGGGGGCGATGTTAAGTCATGGTAACTTGGGTAGTAATGCCAAGGTGCTTCAAAAGTTCTGGGCTTGGCAAAAAGGTGATGTGTTGTTGCACGCCTTACCGATCTTCCACGTTCATGGTCTATTTGTAGCTTCTCATGGTGCTTTGCTCAACGGCAGCAAAATGATTTGGTTACCTCGTCTTGACACAAAAGAGTTGATCAAGCATATGCCGCGATCAACCATCATGATGGGTGTGCCAACTTTCTACGTACGTTTGTTGTTAGATGCAACATTTACAAAGAAAACTGTTAAAAATATGCGCTTATTTGTTTCTGGATCAGCGCCATTATTAACAGAGACTTTTAACTCATTTAAAGAGCGCACCGGCCATACGATTTTAGAGCGCTATGGCATGAGTGAGACAGCGATGTTGGTATCTAACCCTTATAAGGGCAAGCGTATCGGTGGATCTGTGGGCTTACCATTGCCGCAAACTAAAGTTCGAATTGTCAAAGATGACGGCAAGTTGTGCGGCGTCAATGAAATTGGCAATGTTGAAGTCAAAGGCCCTAATATTTTTAAAGGCTACTGGCGGATGCCTGAAAAAACCAAAGAAGAATTTACTAAAGACGGTTGGTTTAAAACAGGTGACGTAGGTCGATGGGGTGGTGAAACTAGTGCCGGTAAGGTGCCTGATTCATATCTCTGTATCGTTGGTCGAAGCAAAGATTTAATCATTTCTGGAGGATATAACGTATATCCAAAAGAAATCGAAAGCTTTATTGATGATATGGCAGGTGTTGATGAGAGTGCTGTGATTGGTATTCCTCACCCTGATTTTGGTGAAGCAGTATTGGCAGTTGTTGTTGGTAAGCCTGGGGTCAAACTCAATGCTGAATCAATGATTGCTGACTTAAAGGGCAAGATTGCTAACTTTAAAGTACCAAAACGCATTGTGATTGTTTCTGAGTTACCTCGGAATTCAATGGGTAAGGTACAGAAAAATGTATTACGACAAAGCTATAGTTCGTAATCACCGCGCCCTACAAAAAAGGCCTCATTCAATGAGGCCTTTTTTATTCCATTAATTTCTACCTAGTTGGAAAAAGATGTTGGTGTAACCGCCTGGAGCTGTTGCAACACCAAGATGCACTGGACCCATGAATGTATTGAGTCCTAAAAAGACGCTGTAGCTATGCTTAAGATTGCCAAAGCTCATATCGCTGCGTTTATTCCAGACATTGCCAGACTCAATACTTGTTCCAAGGAACATACTTTGATTCAGTAGTCGCAAATTCAGTGCGCGATATAAATAAGTTAAATTGCCCAGCATCATGTAATTGCCGCTAAATTGATCTAGTTGGTATGCAGAAAGTCTTTGGAAGCCACCAAGGCGATAACCAATACCAGGAATATTTTCAGCTCGATCTTGGAATAGCATACCTAGTTGGCCTGTTAGGTTAATGCTGTGTTCACCCCTACTAAATGCCACTTTGCCATCAGTGCTAAAGGTTTGATAGCTATCCTTTTGATCAAAAATAGCGGCTTGTCCTTCGCTTGAGAGGTAATAGCCAGTTCTTGGAAAAAATGGTGAGTCTAGTTGGTCAAGAGTTACTTTTGCTCGAATACCATACTGCTCAATATCTGCTCCAGGCAGGGTCTGGATATTTTGGGTATTGCCTGATTGAGAAATGATGGCTCCAGTATGGGGGTCCGCCACAATTTTAGAAGCCGTTAAACCAATTCGACCTTCTCCTAAATTGCCAAAAGGTGCGCCAACATCCAATCCAGTTCTGATGGACCTGACTCGATATTTGGCAATTAAGGTCTCATCATCGTAGACCTGGTTGTAGTGCCTTTGGTAATCAATATAGGGTGATAGGTAGGGGCCATCAATAGAATTAATCGGTTTGCGAAGTTCTGACTTGATTCGAACTGCTGAGCCAATTTCTAAATCAGAGCGCCACTCTGTTCCGCTAGCATCAATCCATGGACGACGATGACCGATTTGTAACAAATAACCACTATTGCCGTTCAAGTCGCTAGACATATTCAAGCCAAACTTGAGGAAGTCAGGCCCCCAAGATTTCTCATTGGCTTTGACAACGATGCCGTATTCACCATTTCTTTCAACTAATTCATGGCCAATAACATCAAATTCTCGATTGTTGTAAACCGCTTCGACTCTTTCATTAATCTTTTCAGATGAGTAAGCTTGGCCTACAGGAATATCTAACCAGTTTTTAATTTTCTCTGGTGGAATGATGCCTTTGGTTTGGACTTCAACAAAGGCTACTTTCACATCACCCAAACTAGGCGATGGTCTGGCTTGTAAATATGCTGCGTAAGCCTGTTCAGATACCTGTAATCTTTTTAGCTGGGGGAGTAGATCCTTTGCTGCTTGCTCACCAATTTTGATGGCCTCATCAGCTCTTGTGAAATCTAGGAAAGTAATATCGCCCAGCTTGGGTTCAATCAAAATATCTTGTTTGTTTAAAAGCTTTTTCTGCGCATCGACGTTTTGCTCCGTCAAGATATTGATCATCTGTTGATAGACCGTTAGCAAAGAGTCAATCTTTTCTCTTGGCATTAAGGGGGTGCCGATGTTCACGGCAATAATCTGTGTGGCACCTAATTCTTGGGCAATATCAATAGGTAAGTTTCTTGTTAAGCCACCATCACTCAGAAGTTTTCCATCTATTTCAATCGGGCTAAAAGCGCCTGGTGCTGCCATACTTGCACGAATCGCATGATGAAGAGGGCCTTTTTTAAAAATCACCATGGAGCCAGTTTGCATATCGGTTGCTACAGAGCGATAAGCGATCGGCAGTTGATCGAAGTCAACGTTGGGGGGAATGTGTTGAGTCCAATTTTGCAAAATATCTAAAAACTTATTGGCTTGAACTGCCCCAGATGGAAGTTTGATGCGACCATCACCAACACCAACGCTTCCTAATGGATAAAGAAAGTCATCTTGTCTGTGAGAAGGTGGAAGGGATTTACGATCGATTCGATCAAGAGCTATATCAGCAAGATCTAACTCTAAGAGTCTTTTTTCCAATTCTTTGGCGGGCATTCCTGATGCGTATACGCCACCTATGACAGCACCCATACTCGTGCCAACTATGCAGTCAATTGGAATTCGGTTTTCTTCTAAAACTTTTAAAACGCCAATATGGCTATAGCCGCGCGCCCCACCTCCAGACAAAACAACACATGTCTTTTTCTTTGGCGCTACTTTATTTGTTTTGGAAATATCAGCTGCATAAGTAATGTTGGTATGCGCTACGAGAGATGCCAGTAGTAGAGCGCTGAGCACTCGATAAAAGTGTTTAGTCATAATGTGTCTTGCAAGCAAAAAGCTTAAACGAGGAAATTAATAAAGCCCTAGGCTTGTGAGACCTTTGTTGAGCATGTAGCCAGACAGGCAAATTAAAACAATGGCAAAAACTTTTTTAAGTTGAGCTACGTTGAGTTGATGAGCTACCTTGGCGCCTAAGGGCGCAGTCATTACGCTGGCTAGTGCAATGCAAAGGAGGGCGGGTAAATATACATAACCCAATGATCCCTCTGGTAGATTAGGGTTGCCATAGCCGCTAATGACATAACCAATTGCGCTAGCAAGTGCTATTGGGAAACCTAGAGCTGCTGATGTGGCAACTGCGTTGTGCATAGCCACATTGCACCATGTCATAAATGGGACAGAAACAAAGCCACCACCTGCGCCAACTAGACTTGATAAAAATCCGATAAATGTTCCAACACCTAACATGCCGCTTTTGCCAGGTAGTGTGCGGCTAGGTTGTGGTTTTTTATTCATCAGCATTTGATAGGCAGAGAAGCCCACAAATCCTGCAAAAATAAATGAGAGCCAAGATGTTTTAAGTAAGGCAAATAACTTGCCGCCGCCCAATAAGCCGCCGATCAATATGCCGGGTGCCAAGGTCAAGACAATGTCCCAGCGCACGGCTCCTCGTTTGTGATGGGCTCTCACTGAAGATAGTGAAGTAAAAAGAATGGTAGCCATCGATGTGGCAATGGCCACATGCACAATCACTTCTGCGGGGAAGCCATAAATTGAAAATAAAAATGTTAAAAATGGCACCAAAATCATGCCGCCACCAATACCTAATAAACCTGCAGCAAACCCTGTGCAAGCACCTAAGAGAACCAATGCGATGATTTGTATTAGGGTCATGCGATGTTCTCTTTATTTGTATTTGTAGAATTGTTGATTGATGTAAGCAACAAGGTCAGCCTCATCCTCGGGGAATAAGTCTAGACGAAGCTCTGTGTTACACATAGCGACCATGCTTTTAACTTTTGCTAAGTCTTTTGCTTTTCGATCTAAGCGGGTGTAAATCACATCACCATTACCGAGACCTGATTTTTCGGCATGGCATTGATAGCATTTCGCTTGATGCAGTGTTTTGCCATTTTGGATATCTGCTGCCTGAGCTAAGTTGCCCAAAAGACCTAAAGTAAGGAGTAATTGTATTTTTAAAATTTGATTGATACGCATGCCAGTCTCCTTCTATTAATAGAATTCCCCACCTTGGTCGCTAGGCCGTCATCCTGAACCCAGTAGGTTCAAGGCGGCATGGCAATAATGCTTCGGGTGCACCAAGTTTTTCAGGGAGAACATTACCCAAAGTAATGCTCTATGAGCAACGAGGCGCTCGCGCCCACACTATATGGCCCACGCCAGATGCTTGCGCATCGGTTCAAGGAACTATTGGCCTTGGCGTGCCAGGTAGGGAAAGCAGTTTCAGTGCAGTGTCTACAGAAGCTTCGATCTCATCCACTTTATTTTGCAATAGAGTGATTTGATCAACGCTAGCCCCTGGATTCTCTGTTTGACTGAGGTTCATTTTGGCAGCTTGCAAGTCGCCAGCCAATTTAATGGCGGTCATAATGGCGGCACGCTCAATGCTGCGGTTGCCTGCTGATAGTGCTGCTTCTAATTGTTCATCAACAATAGCTGCCGCAGCACGTAGGCTTGTTTCATGTTCTGGTGTTGTTGCAAATGCAAACTTTTGACCAGCTAGAGTAATTTCGATGCGATGTTGGCTCATTTGTCACCTTCTGGAGCGGAGGCTAGAAGATCAAGTTGACCTGTATCGCCAGGGCTAGGCAATTTATTCAAGATATTTTGGATGCGATTTTGAGCATCTTCAATCTTATCTTCCAGCGCTAAGCGCTCTTTATGTGTTTGCTCAACGGCAGCCAAAAGCGCCTTAGTTTTACCCTCTAAGCGCACAAGACTATCTTGCAAACGAGTATGTGAGTTGTTTGTAAGTTCTGACATAGGTACATTGTATCCATATCCAGAAATCCTTCAAGAATTAAAAAACCCGCCATTGGCGGGCTTGATTGGAGGAAAAAATCCTAGAAAACATACCTTCCAGTTAGGTTAAATGTTCTTCCCAGTGTTGGATAAACAGTTTGTTGATATAGGGGCAGGTAGCTAGCTTTATAGATGCCGTAGTCATATTGTTTTTTATCTAGCAGATTGTTGATGCTTGCAGTCCAATCCCAGGATTTTTGTTTGAGGTTATATCTTGCATCTAGGTAGTGTTGTTTAGATGTTTGATTTTGGGTATTGAAGTTATCCCCGGATAAGTAAGATTTACCTACTGTTCTGTAGGAAATATCAAACATCTCATGTGGATTAACTTTAACCTCTAGCCCAATTGTTCCTGTGTAACTTGGAACGCTAGGTACTGTTTTGCCCGCATAGTTTCCGGCTAAGATTTTTGAGTTAATAGTTTGAATTTGACCCCTTAGCGTTGCATGACTGGTTATAACTTGTCGCCCATTTGCAATCATACCGTTTCTTTTGGAGGAGGGGTAATTACCATTGCCATAAATATTTTCATCATAGCCAATTTCATTGGTTATATCACTTGTGTAATAGATGAGAGCGAAATCTTGACTGATGTTTTTGTATTTAAAACCCAATTCATTATCAATTGATGTTTGCGGTTTTAAAGGAGTCACCGAACGCCAGTTAACTTCAGTTAATTGATAGTTGTCATCAGCATTGGGAAGCCTATAGTTCTTTCCATGCTTGGCATAAAGCTGAATTTTTTCTATGGTTTTTGTGTATTGAATATTGTGCGCAGATACTCTTTGAGTATCGCTACCTTGTTCGGCAGATCCATAGCTAAAGGCATATTTATTTTGCTTGAACTTTTCAGTTCGATACCCTGTTGTTAGTCGATTTTCCTGATTGATGAACCAGTCTGAATTTAAGTAGAAGCCACTTGAGGTATGTTTGTTTTTTGCGGAGCTGGGGCCATAATTTGAATCTGGCACATCTCTTCCATAATTCCAGTCTAGCCAATCCCAGCCCAGAGTTAACTTGTTGCCGACTAACAAGTAGTCATCAATCTTTACTCTTGGATTAATTTGCCTGGTTTTTGAACCATTATTAAGAATCGAATATGAGTTTCCTGGGTAAGGAGTACTTGTGGTGCAATTGTTGCTGGGGTTATAAATTTGGCATTTATCTTTGTCGTAGCTCCAGTGGGTGTGCTTATTTCTCTCAGTTACATCTAATGCATATTCTGTTCTATCAATCTTGGTTGAGCTAAAAAAAGTAACATTGCTTGATTCTGCTCTGTACTGTTCAGAATAAATAGATTGCTGCTTTGATCTTGAGTTGGTATTTACCCAAGCTAGAGGCAAAGTGCCAATTAATGAATTTCTTTGTTCATCGGCAAATACTCTTAATCCAGCAGTTGTGAAATGATTGGGTTGCCATTGAATAATTCCACCTGCTGATTGAGAAGCAGTTTGATTGGAGTCTCGATATCCTTTTGAATTATTAGTACTTCCAAAAACTGAAGCGCTGATATCGCCCATTTTTTTTGATGTATATAAGTTCGATTGATAGGAATCGTAACTACCTACTCCAGCAGAAACAACTGTTAGGTTGTCTAGATTTTTCTTGGTGATGACGTTAATAACACCACCATTTGCTCCATCGCCATATAAAACGCTGTTGCCGCCCCGGGTAATTTCAATTTGTTCAATCGCTTCAATTGGAATGAGGGATATTCTTGCTGAGGATTGCTCATTCTCTGAAATTCTTACGCCATCCAGTAAGACAACAATATTGTTGTCTGCAGCATCACCAAATCCACCCATGTCGATGCTGGCATTGGTGTTTCCATATAGGTCTTGTCTAACTGGCAAATTCCCTAATTTTTTTAATACATCAGCAACATTGGTTAAACCACTTTTTTGAATTTCAGTTGCTGTAATTAAATTTGTTTGGGGTAATGTGTTTGATGCGCTCTCCTGAAATCGAGACCCATAAACAGTAACTGCTTGAAAATCCGTATTTGTTTGCGCCTGTGATGTTGAGGCAAGTAAAAGAATAGTCGCTGTGACTAGTGGCTTTTTATTAAAAGACATGAATACATACTCCAATAAGATAGCTATTTTTTTTAATAGCTATCTGTTGCTCTGGTCACACCCCGAACCAGTATTAACAATGTCATGCCAAAGGAGTTATTCAAGACAAGCTTGTATGCCACTCCCCGTAGCATGACCACCAATAAGAGGGCTGGTTTCCGGGCTTATGAGTTCCTTTGCAGGCTGCTTAGCTACCTTCCCAGACAAATATAATCCAGTGGTTTCTTGCTTCGCATACTCATTGACCGTTGCGGGGGCAGCGTCAGATTTGTTTTCACTCACTGACTTCCCATTTAATCAACTTTCTGTTGAAAGTTGACACCACACTTACTATCTTTTAATTCTTTAAAAGATAGATTATTTTAACATTTGTGAATCTCAGAACCCTGTATATTGCGGTTTATGAAGATGTTGCATTTATTCCTACTATTAATGTTGTTTGCAATTTTGAGCATTGTTGCTGCTTTATCGATTGGCAGCGTTTCTAATGCCGATGCCACCATCATTTACCAATTAAGACTACCAAGAGTTCTGGCAGCGTTTGCTGTTGGAGGTCTCTTGGCGATGTCAGGTAGTCTTTTACAAGTACTCACTCGTAACCCTCTGGCTGAGCCATCGGTTCTAGGAGTCTCAGGCGGTGCTTCAGTGGGCGCATTGGCAGTTTTAATGCTTGGGGGTGCTGGAACATTTTGGGTTGCTGGTGGGGCTTGGTTGGGTGCGGTTGTTGTGATGTTGCTGCTTTGGGGTTTAGTCGGCGGGTATGCGACCCATCCATCAAGACTGTTGTTGGCTGGAGTCATGATTGCCACTGGCTGCGGAGCAATAAGCACCTTGATGATTGCGTTTGCCTCTAATGTGGCTATGCCAGGAATGATTCACTGGCTAATGGGTGATTTGGATTCAGTGATAAGCCTGGAAGCTGTTAGTGCCGTCTTAGGTGTGTGGCTTTCGGTATTGTTGATTGTGTGGAAGTTGGCCCCAAAAATTCATTTACTGCAATTGGGCACTGATAAGGCAATTACTTTGGGCATTGATGTTACTTATATACAGTGGATGATGGTTTTCTTATCGGCTCTTTCTGCTGCGGCTGCAGTATCTATTGCAGGCTCCATTGGCTTTGTTGGTTTATTGGTGCCGCATGTTTTAAGAGCTTTGATCATTAAACAGCACGGGCCAGATCAAAAATTCTTATTGCCTGCCTCTGCATTCTTGGGGGGCTCTTTCTTGGTTCTATCTGATATGTTTGCAAGAACCATCATTGCCCCAGCTCAATTACCAGTAGGCGTTATTACGGCTTTGATTGGTGTGCCTAGTTTCTTGTGGCTTTTGTCTAGATTGAGACATTGGAGTTCCTAATGAATCAATCATCCTCATCTATTATTTTAGAAACTAAGAACTTAGATATTCAAGTTCCAGGAAGAACTTTAATTAAAGATCTTAACTGGACTGTAAGAGAAGGTGAGCGCTGGTGTTTGATTGGTCGAAATGGCGCAGGCAAATCAACTTTATTAAGAATCATTGCCGGTGTTCAAAAAAACACCGCTCCAGGTGAAGTTTTTTGGCAAGGGCAGTCATTGT
>JACCDN011071361.1_pt1 | contig 12603 bp, 8 predicted proteins | sample 7441691 | NCBI WGS metagenome assembly JACCDN01 (sample SAMN15323439, study PRJNA562643) | freshwater metagenome | isolation source: river surface water | place: USA:Blue River Watershed | collected 2017-08-16 | reverse complement strand
TGGCAGTCTATGGATAAGTGCAGATCATTTATACAGAGGTGACATTTCTATCGGGGACAAATGGTGTCATTTCTAATTGGGGTTGACATGACTCGCTTTATGAAATTTCCCTTGACATTTACGAACTTTTCATCAAAAATAACGCCTCTTCGGAGAGGAGAGATGGCCGAGTGGTCGAAGGCGCTCCCCTGCTAAGGGAGTATGGGGTCAAAAGCTCCATCGAGGGTTCGAATCCCTCTCTCTCCGCCATTATTTCTTCTCAAGCCTTGGGGAAAATCCGTTTCTTTTCTATTGCTTTTACAGGCTCAACCAATGTTTTTTCAAAATCTTGCTCTGCACGACTGGGTAAATTAAATCGTTTCGCTTTATATTCAAGAAACTCAGCCTCAGCTTTGGCCTCAGCCAATTCGTTACTAATTTTGCCTCCATGCTTTAACACTTCTCGTTCTGAAAGCTTTAAAAAGTCATCTAACTTTGCAATCCAATCTTTCATGGTCATAGCACGTCGATTCTGGGCTTGCAAAATCGCAAATTCCAAATAAGCATTCACAATATTGTTCAAGAGGCCAAGCTCATCTTCCTGCAAATAATTTTTAGCGATGGTCACATCTTTTTTGCGAATCTCGCCCCCTGTTGATGCCACATCCCAAGTGGTCAGCCCCATGTTTTTTATACTTGCATCAGCCCGAAGTGCGATGATTTCAGCTGCAGTATGCCCATGTGCCGCCCAGTGCATTTTATTTTGAATGGTTGCAAAGAACTGCTTCGTAGCCTCTAAGCTGGAATCATAGTCGATGCTGGTTGCATAGATATCAAGGACTTTTTTCCAGAAAACTTTTTCGGAGGAGCGAATGTCACGAATACGCGCCAATAATGCTTCAAAATAGTCCTCATCTTGCCCGCGTTTAAAGCGTTCATCATCCAAAAGAAATCCTTGCGTCAAGTAGGCTTTCAATTGCTCGGTTGCCCAACGTCGGAATTGTGTGCCACGATGAGAGCGGACACGATAACCAATTGCAATAACCATATCAAGATTATAATGCTTGATACTTCGGCTAATACTACGACCCCCTTCTTCTCGAACTTGTAAGTACGACTTACAAGTTGAAAATTCATCTAATTCTCTCTCAGTGTAAATGGCTCGAATATGCTGGGTAATATTTTGCGATGTACTTTGAAATAAATCAGCCAATTGCTGTTGAGTGAGCCAAAGGGTTTTCTCTGAAAAACGCACCTGAATACGCGTATGATCGTCCTCGGCTTGATACAGGATAAATTCGCCTTGGGATAGTTCGTTCATGATGATTGCATTTTATTATCCGCATTTTGTAAAGTATAGCAATTTTTCGTACAGTGCGTAATACTTTAACTCTTAAAATAACCCTATAAAAAAAGCACAATCTTAAACAACAAGATTGTGCTTTTAACCTTACACTAACAAGACGATAAAAATACTAGCTATTACTTATTTTACAATTTTGTAATGCCGTAGACATAGAGTCACCTTTACTGACAAGATAATGTGCACAAGACCAGCCTTTTACTGTTCCTGAAGGTGCAGATGTTTTACACTGCGCAGCATACTTCTGCGCTGTTGCATCATTAGGGTTATGCTTTAACGCCGCACTTGTCGTTTTTGTACAAATATTTTGAATTTTTTGTGGATTGGTATTATTGCCCGCCATCGCAGAACTGGCACAAGCAATCCCTAAACCTAACGCCACTAGTTGTAACACTTTCATATTATCTCCTATATATACCACATTTTGTGGTTGATGATTATAAAAATTCTGAATTGAATTAAAAAGCTTAAAAAAGCAAAACAGTGTTGCAAATTTAGGAACCAGTGCTAGCTACATTCAAATAAACCTTGAAAATAAATAATATTATATATAGAACAGTTTGTATTATTTTGAAGTATTTTTTTATATTAAGAAAAATTTTATCATAGCTCTGTCATAACCCAAATACGAGGAAATAAATCATGAAAACCCTAATTTATATCAATGAATCTTCGAAAGCAAACAACCTGGAAGAAATGCTAGATTATATAACGACAAAGCAAATCAATCAGCAAGTTGATTTGTTAAAAGCAAAATCCCCTTTTGATACTCACTGGGATCAGCATCACTCTATAATTAGCGAAGGTGATACGTTAATTTTTAGTGATATTACTCATTTTAGCAAATCTCTTGGCTCGTCCTTGGATTATATTAATAACCTTTTGCAATTACGCGTAAATATTCATTTTGTGAAGTATGATATAGTTTTAGATTCTACCAACTTCACTTTCAGCATGATAACACACTTACTTCAAGAAGCCTCTGCCAAAGAAGATATCGTTATTCGTCCTTATGTTTCAGGTCGACAATATAAAACTCCAGGACGCCCTAAAGGATCACGCAATAAATCTTTAAAACTTGATGTCTTCAAAAATGAAATTCGCAAATATCTTGCTGAAGGCCATTCACATTTGTCAATTTCAAAACTCATCAATTGTCACCCTATGACCTTAAAAAGTTGGCTAAATGAACAACAAGGTCTTTTAAGCTCTACTTCTTAAAAAGAAGGAGCAGGGGGCTTCATAGCAAGCGCTAATAAAAACCATAGCACTCCGATGATACTTATCACAATAGGAATGCTATTGAATCCGAAATGGTGCACTAATATTCCGCCCCCTGCTCCACCACAAAAATCACCAAAAAATTCTGCACTGGCATAAATACCCATTGCACCTCCTTTAAAATTTTTAGGCGCAACTTTAGAAATAAAAAAAGGTAAATTGGCCTCTAAAAAAATAAATGCCGAAAAAAACAGTAGCAGAATGATAATAATCAATAGCAAGTGATGGGGTAAAAACCTCAATAACAGCTGCGAAAAAATCAAAATTAAAATCGCGCTTAAAAAAGCACTTTTGGCAAAACGATTATGTTTACTCACCCAAAATACCAAGGGCAAAATCAAACCACATGACACAAGCAAAATAGGCACATACAATAAAGACTCGTGGTGTTTTGGAATTCCAACCTCTACTAACAAAAAAGGTAAAACAACAAACGAAGCCATCAAAGTTGTGTGGAGGGTAAAAACAGCGTAATCCAAACGCAATAGTTCGGGATGCATTAAAACCTGTTTAAACTGTTTTAAAAATTTTCTTAAATCACGACACACAGGGTATTGATTTACGGGCGTTGGTACAAAATAGAGTAAAATCAAAATACTCAAAGTTGCCAAACCTGCAGTAAGCCAAAAAATCCCTGATAAGCCAGTTAACCCATTAACAATAGGCCCTAAAGCCATGGCACCAATAAAAGCAATCCCCACACCAATACCGATAAACGACATCGCTTTTAACCGATTTTGCTCTGAAGTCACATCTGCCAACAGGGCAATGAGTGTGCCACCAATTGCGCCCGCCCCTTGAATAGCACGCCCCAAAATAACCTCGTCAATGTTATGCGCACAGGCTGCAATTATACTGCCAATAATAAACAGGATTAACCCAAAAATAATGACCGGCTTACGCCCTAAATGATCAGAAGCTACGCCAAAGGGAATTTGTAATAGACATTGCGTTAACCCATATATGCCAAGAGCCATACCAATTAATGCTGGATTTGCGCCTTTATAACCATGAGCATATAAGCTAAATATTGGCAAAACCATGAACAAGCCCAACAGCCTAAAAATATAAATGCTACTTAAAGCAAAGCTAGCGCGACGCTCTTGAGGAGACATAAATCGATAGAGCATTAGACTTTCTATTCAGATAAACTTCCATACTAGTTCAAGTTTATCTTAGGATCAAGTTTTAAGCGTTAAATTATGACTGTGTAAACTGCTCTAGTTAATAGTTAAAACATTACTTAATTCAGCCCTAAGCTCATCTCCACCAGTAAAACCAGAGCCCAGAGCAGACCAAGTCGATCCATTCCACATCGCGACTTTATTCACAGTTAAACTACCAATTGTAGTGAAACGACCGGCAATATAGATATTATTAGAAGTATCATGGGTTATGCCAATAATATTATTATTAAAAACAGGATTAGCGCCCAAGGCAGACCAAGTAGCGCCATTCCAAACTGCTATTTTGTTTGCAAGCGTACTGGCACCATTAACTCTCGAAAAAGCGCCAACTATATATATGCTTGTCCCTATGAAATCGATATCGTTGACCCAATGGTTGCTATCGCTAACACCGTTACCAATTTGAGTCCAAGCGCTACCATTCCACATCCCTACTCTTCTTACCGTAGTGACTCCAGATGTATTAAACGAACCGGTAGCATATAGATCAGTTCCATTGAGAGCAATCGTCGCGACAGAATTAGCTTCACCACTTAATCCCGCCCCCAAAGCAGACCAAGTGGAGCCATTCCATTTTGCAACATTATTAACCGATACCCCTCCTGCAGAATTGACCAGTTGACCTGAAGTATAAATATTTCCAACGCCATCAGAAACAATACCGAGCCCACTCCATCCACCAGAACCAGATAAACCAGTTCCCAAAGCAGACCAAGTGGAGCCATTCCATTTTGCCACACCATTTGCAGTTGTACTTGGGCTACCAACACTTGAAAAATCACCAGTAACATACAAACTGCTCGATGGTATGTCCCATGTTACACGCGTAGGTGCTGCATTGTTGATACCTCCACCGCTAAGATTAGACCAGCTAATGCCATTCCACTTGCCAACACGATTAGAGCTAAGCCCACCTATTATGCCGAATGCCCCTACAACATACAAATTACCAGCAGGATCAAATGCTATATCCGTAATCATAGCACTTGCTCCAACTCCTAAAGGGGACCAACTTGCACCATTCCATTGTGCAATGTAGTTAGCTGAAATACCGCCTGCTGTTGTTGCACCTCCAGCAATGTAAAGATAAGTAGTATTAGTCAGGTTAAAAGTTCGTGATGCACTGAAAACAGAATTACCGGCGACAACTTGCAAACTGGCTAACAGCGATCCAGGGTCTCTTGAGCTTGCGTTTACAACAACCAGACACTCTTGACCTACACCCAATGTATTCACCTTTCCTGTACTTGAAGTTGTAGCACATTCATTATAGATTCCATAGACTGGATCAGTTCCAGCAGTACCTCGATTAATAATGGACATGGATGAATTGCTGGTTAACCAGCTAATAGAGCTGATGTTAATACTTGGATCAGCACTTTCTCCAATATTCTTAACATCAATTACACCATATCTCGGCCCACGAATTGCATTAACATAATAACTATTATAATTTGGATTCGTTGTTGCAATGTAAGTAATTTCTGCTCCACCCAAAACATCGAGAGGTGTATTGACTGTGCTTATATTGGTTCCAGTTACCGTTAATTGACCATCTCCATCAGGATCAGAAGGCAAAAGATTGGTATTATTAATTATTGAAACATAGCAACTTGAGCCCGCAGGTAACGGAGATGGACAAGGGTTATTGATATTATTTGCATCAACCAGCGTTGATGTTACATTACTTTGCTGCCCAGCACCTATAACTAAGCCAAATCCAGGGTTCTGCAATGCAAACCCACCAGCAACCACATTAACCGGAACGACTATATTAGCACCGGACTGATAGGGTAAAACAATTGCTTGGTTGTTGTTAACAATAACAGTTGGACTGGCCAAGCTGATCGCGGAGGTTTGAATTAAGTTATTCCCCATGCTCATACCTGTAACTTCAAGACTACCTCCATTATTGGTGGCATTTGCCGCTGCCGTAACATCAAAAGTACAAGTTGATGGCAATGTTAAGCTACCAACACTAGCGATACCTGAAAGACAGGTATCATTACTAATCGTAATTCCAGATACGTTGTTTAATTGCTGTTGCACATTACTAATGTCAAAATGGCTCATATTGCTAACTGTAACAGTAGTGGTTCCAGGGCCGCTAAAACTCAATGGGATAGGACTAATAGCAATTTGTGGCTCCTCAACAACCAATTGACCGGTCAGAATCGCAACATTATCTCCCGTAATATCAAACGGGACTGGACCGATACTCGTTGCACTGGCCCCTGTAACAGTAACATTACAACTTCCACCTGGAGCAATTGACGCGCAAGTTGTTGCAGTCACTAAGGGAGGCAAGTTCGTCAAAGTAACATTTTGAGCTGCAGTCAGGGTACTCGTATTGGTAATCGTTAAACTAACGCTGCCCGTGGTAGGCACATAAAAAATTCCCGTGGGAATACTAAGAAGTACAGGTGCTACATCCAAAGTGAACACAGGATCATTTACAGTATTACTTCCACCCACCGATAGGTTGTTATAACTTCCAACCGTAGCGTTATTTGCAGCTGTTAATGTAAGATTACATCCAGAACCAGGTGCAATACTTGCACAATTCGTGCTGCTCACTCCAATCGGCAAATTCAATACAGTGACATTGTTCGCTGTAAACCCAGTATTATTTGTTACTGATATTACAAGGCTATTACCCAACTCTAACGGATAATAATTGGCAGCCAAAGTCAGCGCAGGTTTGCCAACAGTAACAGCAACTGTTGGGCTATTACTGCTATTTGCACTCATAATCTCTATGGGTAAGGCTGTATAATTGTTACTGTTTGTTGCAGCGGCAATATTTAAACTACAACTAGCGCCAGCGGCCAAATTCAGACAACCGACACCAACAACTGAAATATCATTACCAGTTCCAGTAAAAATTAAGCCGCCATCAATCGGATTGGGACCCGTGTTGGTCAAAGTTACATCTTGTGCATCCCCTTTTTCAAGCAGTATCGAGCTAGGGCTCACTGATAATTGTGTTGCAGTTGGCCCCTGATTTTGAGGTTGAACTGTTAAATTAATGGTACTTGGATTAACGTTATCGGCTATTAGTGTCAAAATCAGATTCCCCAATGCGGAAGTATTATCAGCACTGATGTTGAAAGTACAACTTTGACCAACCCCAAGAGACGTGCAACCATTGCTCACTATTATTCCTGAAGGAACATTAGTCATCATGATTCCAGTGAGAGGGACATTACCAGAATTTGTTACAACAAGGCTCTGAGAACCTGAGTTTTGATACAGTGATAACATTGATGCGTTCAAAGAAAAAGAATAATTCAACGGTGTCATCGCTATGTTCACTTGCAAGGACAGCGAGGTAACACCAAGCATTTTTAGGTTGGACTCTGGTAATCCGTCCGCAGAAACTAAAAGATTATATGACCCTGCTACAGCAGCGCTAGTAGCCGTTACAGTAAAGGTACAGGCTCCCTGAACCGGAATACTCGTACACAAACCAGTAACAACCAATCCAATCCCTCCTGGAATATTTACAGTAACGTTTGTTAATGCCTGATTTTGATGATTATATAAAGTTACAACTGCTGTATCTCCAGGGGCTAAAGTGATGTTGGTTGGCGATAGATAAACCGAACCAGAATTTCCTGATACAACACCAGAATGATTCGCCGAACAGCCAGTCAAAAAAGAAAAAAGACACAGGATTAACAAAAAAAATTTACAAATCTGAACTCTCAATTTGGTTCCCCCTTAAAATATGTACTTAACACCCAACATCACGCTATTCAAACTCGGCACGCCTGTAGAACCAGGGTCTTGTAAACTATCACCAAAAAAATGGCTGTAAGTCAGTACTCCCTCAACATGCATAGAAAATTGATAGCTCGACCCAAAAGCAATCACAGGACCTAAGCCTCGATCTTGGAGTTGATAATAACCATTCGAGGTCTGTACATTTTCACCGCTGAGATATTGATAACCAAGCCCAAATTTACTAAACACGCTAAATAAAGGCGTAACTGCATATGTTCCAACACCTAAAAGCTCTAGCACGTTCGAATAAGCATTAAACCCAGTGGGATCACCACTGAAACTAGTAAATCCATAATAAGCATAGGCAAGTTCTGGCCCCAAACTAAATTTAGACGTCAAGCTAAATCTATCCCCAACAGCAAGCCGAGCGCCCAGATTAGATTGCGTGTTGTAACCAGGAATTTGTTGTAAAGGTAAGCCACTTTGCTGAACCCAACCCAAATCTGCCTCCGCATAGGGCTCTGCATTTGCAGTAGAAGCAAACGAGCTGCAATAGAACGACAATCCAGCCACAAACAAACAAGGACGAAAAAATCCTGAAATTGGAAATCTAGACATATAACTCTCCGATGTTGATTATTGTGGCAACTATAAGCGAGGCCGTAGCATTCTTGCAAATGGCATTTTTTACTTGTACCAATATAAATTGCAAATAAAGATGGGGGATATTTTATTTGATGATTTCTTTCTGTTTTTTTATGATTTTATAATTTTTATTATGATTAAAACCAATTAAAATATGCCATTAAAAAAAAATTGTTATGAAACCACTGATTTTTTAGTTAAATTTTATGATATGCTTTATAGAATTGACAGTTTCAAAAATAAAAAAGCAATGTTTTTTATTTTAATATACGCCAAAATCTGTTAAAATTTTAATTTTTCTCCTCCTGACCTACAGCCTCCGCATCATTAACCATAGCGGCAATACGAAAGCTCATCAAAGTACCGCGCCGGGCTAAAAACAACAATATATTTCTGTTGGCTACTCTTTGTTTTTCTTGATTAGATATATTATTTTGATCTTGATCTTCACGTTCATCAGCCACATCTAATCCATTATCTGGCACCGGCTTTAACTGTTGTGACGCGTTTGTACTTGATGCATCAGTTGGCATCGTCCTTGATTTTGTTTCTATAGCTTTACGTTCTACTCCTTCATCTTCCATTCCATATCCTTTTTCATAAGCTTCCGAAACTTCATCGACTCCACGGGTAAAATAACTAGTAAAACCAACAATTTGATTTATTATAGACAACTGGGTCTCTAGTTTTGCAGATGTAGAATTATCACTGTGATTGATCGTGGCAATGCTCAGAATATCATTCGTTGCGGGTTCAACATCAGTAAACACGCGCATGAAAAAAAAACTACCGGTTTTCACCTCATCAGTCACATGTCCAGACAGTCCTACTATCGCATCTCCCGTATCTGCAAAATCAACAACTGCATCAAGCACTGAAATGGCCTCACTCAGATGTTTGCTCGCAGAAGTACTTAAATGATTATCAAGAGCGCCCAGAGTGCTCATCCACCCTTCACTCGAAAACAAAACAAGCACTATAATATTCACAGGATTCATTTCCACTACACTAGAGATCCCTAAAGCAGCCGATATCGCCATTCCAGTACCCAATAATGCCCCTGTGGCCCCAGCACTTGCTGCTATAGCATTATGCCCGGAGGGATCATCATCCATAATCGGATTTTCATTCGCATAAGCATAGCGATTGAGTAAAGGATAAGTATCCATTTGGGTAAAACGCATCATTAAAGGATCGTAATAACGCACTTGTAAATATTGCAGACCACTTTCATTATCAGTATATTCATCGGAATAACCAAAGGGATCATCAGTGATGTTTAGCGCTGGGCTGGTTACAGATTGATTTTGTTCAACCACACCATAATCACTGTAATGATTTAATTGACCCTCAGCATTATTAGCCAAAGCACTGGCGACCAATAGCGAACTCACAAGCAACACTCGGAATAGAAACATGATCAGAATTCTGCATCTAGCCCTTGAGTGGCACCTGATAAAAAGTATTTTCATTATTAGCATCCATGCTAGCACCTCCTGTATTTATTTTTGCAATCGGCAAGCGCGTATGCTCAGCCAGAATTAAAATGAGACAAGAGGCAATAAAAATAAGTACAACATCGTCTTTAAATGGAATCTCTGGCTCACGCGCACCTAAGTAACAAATCATGCCCATAATGATTAAATAGGCAAAAACCCAGAGACTTCGCTTTGCATCAAGCTTTATTGCGCGCAGCTCCGAATGCAACATGCGACCTAACATAAAAACCACTAAAGCGAAAGCCAAGAAAATCATAATGTCACAATAAGGCTTCCAGCCCGCCCAATACAGAATCAAATTACTAACAAAGAACGAAGCAAGACACCAAATTCGCGCAAAAGGCAAGCGGTAAGGTCGTGGCTGATTTGGCAATTGCTTACGTAATGCCAGAAGTGAGACCGGGCCAATGGCATAACTCAACACAAAAGCTGAAACCAAAAAGCTTACCATACCCTGCCAACCGGGCGCTGGAAAGAATAATAATAAACCGAGAGCAAAATTCAAAGCTACAGCCACAGTAGGCACGCCTTTTTTACTCAAATGTAAAAATATTTTGGGAAAATAGCTATTTTCGGCCATTGCATAGGTGACACGTGCGGTAGAGGCGATGAAAATAATTGCCGTTCCCAAAGGTGCGACAATAGCCGTAATAAACACCAGATTATCAAGAACATTTAAGTGATGTGCTTGAATGATACCAATGAAGGGACTGGCATCATGACTAAAACTCAAATGCGCCCATCCCTGGCTTAAAGCTTGTGGATTTAACGCACCAATAAAGGCAAGTTGCGCCAAAAAATATACGATCATACAGACAAAAACTGACACCAGTAAAACAAAGGGAATACTCTTTTGAATATTTTTTCCTTCGCCGGCGAGCATAAGCGCCGTTGAAAAGCCAATATAAGAATAAATAATACCTCCTGAAGACAGAGCCTTTCCTGCACCATTCATTCCTCCGGCAAAAAACCCACTGCTCGATAAATTGCCTGCATTAAAGGCAAAAGATATTAAAATAATAATCAAAATAAGGGGCAAGCCAATTTTGAGCCAGGTCATTGCAGCGTTATAACGTGACAGCCATTTGATACTAGAAAAATTTAAAATAGAAATTGCCAACAATAACAAAACCGCCCATTCATAACCTTGATGACTCAAAACAATCACATCTGCTTTTGTTTGGACTAAGTGGGGAAAGTATAAGGACAAATAACGTAAAATTCCCATCGTTTCAGTAGGAGCACTTGCCATATACCCGAGCCACATCATGACATTACAGACAAAACTTGCCAAAGTACCGTGGGAGAATTCCATGAAGCGTGCTTGCGAGCCACTGACGGGGAACATGCTGGTTAACTCAGCGAAAGTAAACGCAATCAATAGGGTAAAAACAGCGCCAATTACCCAACTGAATAATGCTGAAGGCCCGGCAATTTGACTGGCATAATAAGGGGCAAATAGCCAGCCAGAGCCGAGCATCCCGCTTACAGCTGCAAGCACCATGCCCCAAAACCCGATTGAACGTTTAAATTTCATTATCATTCCTTATCCGTGCTTTAAGCATCGCTAAGGACATTTGGCTTCATTGACACGATCCCTATGTCTTTAGCTTATTTATTTTTATAGTTTTCGATCTTGACATCACACACCAAAAGCCCATTAAATAAGATAAGATTTATGAAACAGTGTTTTGCATTTTTATTTAGGATGAGGCCAAGCACTGGCTAAAAGCTGATTTCCCCTGCTGATTGATTCCACAATAATAATATTGCCAATCCGCATTATTACTGATGGGTTGAGGATCTTGCAGGTTGTTGCCATTAAAATACTGCCGATAGGCAACGACGTGTGGATTTTGCAAGCTCTGGGGAAACTGACTTAAAATTTGCACGATTTTTGCAGGATCGCCATACGTTTGTTGAAAATTATAGAGCTCAGCCCAATGTAACTGACCTGTGGCAAGATTAGCGTAATAGGTGGTATAGCCATTGAACCGACCATTTTGACCGATATTAATTATTTTAAATCCCGGATTATTGCCAAATACACTATTAAACGCAATTGTACCAATTAAAGGCGTTTTGTGATTAATCAAAGCCAAATATTCCATATGTACATGCCCGGCATAAATAGTGGTAATTGTTGTTGCATATTGATTTAGCACTTGCAAATATTGTGCTTGTAATGATGGCTTGAGCAAAGGCGTTGGTGTTGCGCTTGTTGCTGATTGATATAAATCCATACCATAGGGAATATGTTCAAGCATAATTACTTTTTTATTATTTGCTTTTGCCTGAGCTAAAATCCGCTTTAACCATTGTAATTGCTGCATCGCAAGAGAAATATCCGGATTTTTCGCAGCTAAAAGATTGCTATTTAAACCAACCAATTCAAGCTTGGATGACAATGGCGTTGCAAAATAACCTCCTTTGGCAAAAGAAGTTTTAAATACTTTTGGGTTATTGACAAACTGGCTTAAATTATTAGCTAAAGTATTGAGAAATGCTGATGAAGGCAACTGATAATCACCATAATCACTATCATTATTGCCTAACACCATATAAATTTTAGCCCGAGGAAATCTTACTTGCAACTGCTCAATCACATAAGCTATGGTCTTAGCGCTAAAGGTCGTTAGGTCTTGTTGGGTATTATATTGTGCAGGCGCAAAGGTATTAAACTCGCCATTAAAATGATGCGCTAATAAGTCACCGCTTATAAAAATAGTATGCGCCTGCTGACTCTCTGCAATCGGCACCACTCCATCCAACCCCTCAATAAAAAAAGCATTATCTGTGTCTTGTTTATAATGGTTGATCGACTCATTGGCTAAAATATTGGGCCACTGTTGAATAGGGTCTTGAATCAACGCTGTTAAAGTCTTACACGGCACTTGTTTACCCATGCACTGAGCATAAGGAT
>JACCDN010719145.1_pt1 | contig 12603 bp, 12 predicted proteins | sample 7441691 | NCBI WGS metagenome assembly JACCDN01 (sample SAMN15323439, study PRJNA562643) | freshwater metagenome | isolation source: river surface water | place: USA:Blue River Watershed | collected 2017-08-16 | reverse complement strand
GTAGAGTATGGTTTCTCCCTCGGCTAAAGTTGCTGCCATCATCGTGCTTTCTGTTGCGCCAACCGACACTTTTTCAAAATTAATTTCCGCACCTTTTAATCTGCCATCAACAACAGCGTCGATGTAACCAGCCGAAAGTTCAATTTTTGCACCGAGCTTTTCCATTGCTTTAATGTAGAGATCAACTGGTCTGGTGCCAATTGCACAACCTCCTGGTAATGAAATTTTTGCTTTTCCAAGACGCGCCAAAAGTGGTCCGAAGGTAAAAATTGAAGCACGCATTTTTCGCACCAATTCGTAAGGAGCGATGGGGTTAGAGATGTTTTTGGCATTAAAAATTAGCGCACGACCTTGATTTCCAGAGTCTGGATCCATTCCATCAAGCTCAACATCAATTCCCAAATTAACCAATAAGTTAATCATGGTTGAAATGTCGGAAACATGAGGAACATTGGTTAAAGTCAATTTTTCATCAGTTAAAATAGACGCCACCATCAAAGGTAATGCAGCATTTTTTGCTCCAGCAATTTGAACTTCACCCTGAAGTTTTTTTCCGCCCGTTATTAGAAGTTTTTTCATTTTAAATTATTTTTTTTCATAAGTTCTAACCAAAGCATCTAGCAAACGCAGACCATATCCACTCGCACCTTTCACCGCCATTGCATCGCCCTTTCCTTTCCAAGCAACTCCAGCAATGTCAAGATGCGCCCATTTAGTTTCACCAACAAAACGCTTTAAGAATTGCGCGGCAGTTGTACTGCCAGCACCGCGCCCAGAGCCAACGTTTTTCATGTCAGCAATGTCAGAATTAATCATTTCGTCATATTCTTCGCCTAGCGGTAAACGCCAAGCGCGCTCTCCAGTTTGAACTCCGCAGCTTTCAATTTTTTTAACCAAATCATCATCATTTGAAAATAAACCAGCATACGCGTCAGCCAAAGCCACAACAATTGCACCAGTTAAAGTTGCTAAATCGACAATAAATTTTGGTTTAAATTTTGTGTTGGTGTAGTGTAAAGCATCAGCCAAAACCAAACGACCTTCAGCATCGGTGTTAATAACCTCAATGGTTTGTCCAGACATTGAAGTTACAACATCGCCTGGTTTGATCGCGGTTCCTGATGGCATATTTTCTACCAATCCAATCACACCAACCACATTAATTTTTGCCTTTCTTTGCGCTAAATTTCTAAGTAATCCAACCACAACTGCAGAACCCGCCATGTCGGTTTTCATGTCTTCCATGTTAGCTGAAGGCTTAATCGAAATTCCGCCAGTGTCGAAGGTTACGCCTTTGCCAACAAAGGCTAGAGGAGCTTCTTTTGCAGATCCGCCATTCCATTTTAAAACCACCAATTTTGACTCGCGCGCGCTACCTTGACCAACGCAAAGCAAAGAGCCCATTCCTAATTTTTTCATTTCCGCCTCACCCAAAACCTGCACTTCTAAACCATCTTTTTTTAAGGTTTTGCAAATTTCCGCATAACTTTCAGGGTTTAATACATTTGAAGGCTCGGAAACTAAATCACGAACAAAGAATATGTTATCTGCTAAAATTTTTAACTCAGAAAATTCTTTTTGAGCCTTTGCTGAATCGGAAGACATGAAGTTAACAGATTCCAATTTCAGCTCTTTGTCTTTTTTCTTATTTTCAAAATATTTGTTAAAACGGTAGCTTTGTAAAGCAGCTCCAAAAGCGATGTTTGCAAGATCTTTAGCAGAATTTTTTGATTCAAAAAACACGCTGCCATTTTTAATTTTAGCGCCATTTAAAGTTGCAGAAATTCTTGAGCCAACTTTTTGCAACTCTAATTCATTAAGCTTCTTTTCTTCGCCAGCACCAATGATTAAAAGCGGGCTTTCATTTTGAGAAACAAGGTGCGCCTGATTGTTTTTTCCAACAAAAGAAAAGTTTTCTTTTGCGAATTTTACTGGTTTTAAATTTGATTTTTTAGCCTGCTCTTCAGTTAAAACCAGAACTGCTACAGAATTTTTAGGCGCAGAAAAACCAGCAGATTTTGTAAAATTAATTTTCATGTTGATTGAATTTTTTAAAAGTGAGGACGAAACTTTCGCGAAACTAAAAACGAAGCTCAATTTTGCAAATTATAAATAAGACGATTTTTAGACCTCGTCATTCGACGGGGTGACAATACTTTTATTACAGAGCTTCCTTGTACTTGCCACCACGTCGAATGACGTGGTCTAAAATTATTCAAAAAACAACCTTAATTAAAATCATGGCAGACTTAACTTTAATTTTCTCTCTAGCCAGCCTTGGTTTTTTGGGAGGCTTTAGTCATTGCGTTGGAATGTGCGGCCCTTTTGTTTTAACGCAGGTTGGAAATCGCCTAAAAGAAACGCCAATAAAAAATTTTTCCGAACTACAACGCTTAAAAAATCTTGCACTTCTTCCTTATCACGCTGGAAGAATTTCTACTTACGCTGCAATTGGTTTTATTTGCTCATTTTTCACCAAAACTATTCAAGATTTTATTGGTTTTAAAATTTTCTCCACACTGTTCTTGTTTATTGCTATTATCGTTTTCTTGAACTTGCTTTTAAACAATCGCTTAAAACTCGCAGACAAAATTCAATTGCGCTTTAAATCGAATTTTTTAAAAAAACTCGCGCATTTATTTTCCAAAAAAATTTCTACTCTGTTTCAAAATCCTCGCGGATTAAAAGGATATTTACTTGGAGTAATTCTGGGTTTTATTCCTTGCGGATTACTATATTCAGCGCTTTTAATTTCGGGCAGCTTTTCTAATCCTGCCCTTGCAGCGCTTGGTATGGTTTTTTTTGGAATTGGCACTTTTCCATCACTTTTTCTTACATCTTGGGGTGGTAATGCTCTAGCAAAACTTCCTGAATTTCGGTTTATTGCTAAAATACTGATTTTACTAAACATCGTTACTCTTTTGTTAATGATCGCAAAATTAATTAATAACTAAAGCTATGTCTTCTGCTCACGCTTCAGAATCTCATCTAAAATATAATTACGACATTCTTAAATTATTCACCATTGCCACAACATTTTGGGGAATTGTTGGTTTTTCTGTCGGCGTTTTAATCGCATTTCAATTAGCCTTTCCAGTTTTAAATCTTGGTTTGGAATGGACTAGTTTTGGTCGCTTAAGACCACTTCACACTTCTGCAGTAATTTTTGCTTTTGGTGGCAATGCTCTTTTTGCAACTAGCTTATTTGTTGTTCAGAGAACTTCACAAGCAAGACTTTGGGGAAGTGATAATTTGCACAAATTTATTTTCTGGGGCTATCAACTATTTATTGTGATGGCAGCTTTTGGTTATATTAACGGAATAACTCAGGCAAAAGAATATGCCGAACCAGAATGGTACGCTGATTTATGGCTAACAATCATTTGGGTTTGCTATTTCTTGGTTTACGTAATGACCATTAAAAACCGAAAAGAGCCTCATATCTACGTTGCCAACTGGTTCTTCATGGGCTTTATCGTTACAGTTGCCATTCTTCACATTGTTAACAACTTATCAATTCCTCTACGTTTAGACGGCACAGCCAGCTATCCAATTTTTGGCGGAGTACAAAGCGCCATGATTCAATGGTGGTACGGTCATAACGCAGTTGGATTTTTCCTCACTGCCGGATTTATTGGAATGATGTATTACTTTGTTCCAAAACGCGCTGAGCGTCCAGTTTACTCTTACCGACTCTCGATTCTACACTTTTGGTCTTTGATCTTCATTTATATTTGGGCAGGACCTCACCATTTACACTACACTTCACTTCCTGATTGGGTTCAAACTTTAGGCATGACTTTTTCAATCATGCTTTGGATGCCATCTTGGGGCGGAATGATTAATGGCATCATGACACTTTCTGGAGCTTGGGACAAACTTCGAACTGACCCAGTTTTACGCTTCTTAATTACCGCCGTTGCTTTTTACGGAATGAGCACTTTTGAAGGTCCTTTAATGGCAATTAAAACTGTAAATGCTTTATCTCATTACACCGACTGGACAATTGGTCACGTTCACTCTGGAGCCTTGGGATGGGTTGCCTTGATTAGCTTTGGTTCACTTTATCACATGGTACCAATTTTGTGGGGCAAAAAAGATCTCTATTCGATGAAGTTGGTTTCAACTCACTTCTGGCTCGCAACCATTGGCATCACTCTTTACATTACCGCCATGTGGATTTCTGGAATTGCTCAAGGTTTAATGTGGCGCTCTTATGACGAAATGGGCTTCTTACAATATTCTTTTGTTGAAACTTTAAAAGTCTTGCATCCACTTTATTTCACTCGCGCTGTTGGAGGTGTATTCTTCCTTGTTGGCGCCTGCTTGATGGCTTACAATTTTTACAAAACAATTCGCTCTAAAAATGCTTAAACATCACGATAAAATTGAACGTAGCTCAATTCTTCTTCTGCTTCTTACTGTAATTGTAGTTTCAATCGGTGGATTAGTTGAAATTGCACCACTTTTTCGCATGGAAACCACCATCGAAAAAGTTGAGGGAATGCGCCCTTACACTCCTCTGGAATTGGCAGGAGCTAAAATCTACAAAAGAGAAGGTTGCTACGGCTGCCACTCTCAACAAGTTCGGGTTTTACGCGACGAAGTTGAGCGCTACGGACATTATTCACTTGCCGCAGAAAGTATGTATGATTTTCCATTTCAATGGGGATCAAAACGCACTGGTCCTGATTTAGCTCGCGTTGGTGGTAAATATTCTGACGAATGGCACGTGCGTCACTTGATTAATCCACGTGACGTCGTTCCTGAATCAATCATGCCTGGATACGCCTTCTTAATTGAGCGCAGCGCTGAAATTTCTAGAATTGCTGACGACATGGAAGTTTTACGAAAAGTTGGAGTTCCTTATAGCGATGAAATGATTCAAAACGCCGTATCAGATGCCGTTTTGCAAGCGTCTAACGATCGCGAAACCGAAGGTCTGCAAAAACGCTACGGCGGCAAAGTAAACATCCATGATTTTGACGGCAATATATACAAAGTTTCCGAGATGGACGCTCTAGTTGCATATTTGCAAGTTCTCGGAACTTTCGTTGATTTTGCTAAATTTGAAAAACACGACACTAAAAAATAATGACTGAATTCATTCGTTACGCACCCACAATAGCGACAATTTTTTTCTTCCTAGTTTTTTGCTACGTGATTTATTTTTCTTTCAAGAAAAGCAATCAGGAAAAATTCAAAAAATTCTCAAAAATTCCCTTAAAAGACCATGATTAAAAAAGACGACAAATCTCAAAAACAAGCTCCTAAAACCACTGGACATGAATGGGATGGAATTTCTGAATACAACATTCCGGCTCCTCGTTGGTGGTTAATTGTTTGGATAATCTGCATAATTTGGTCAGTAATTTATTGGGTATTTTATCCAACATGGCCCACTCCAGGCGGAAATAGCAAAGGCTCCTTAAATTGGACTCAACAATCACAATTAGCAGAATCGCAAAAAGAAATTGATGATCGTCGCGACACATTCTTAGAAAAAATTTCAAAAACTGATTTTGTCGAAATTCAAAAAAATCCTGAATTAATGGAATTTGCACTTAACGGCGGAAGAGCAGCTTTTAAAGAAAATTGCGCCGCCTGCCATGGAACTGGAGCGCAAGGCGCAAAAGGTTACCCCAATTTAAATGATGATGATTGGCTGTGGGGCGGAAAAGTAACCGACATTTATCAAACTCTTCAATTTGGAATTAGATCATCTCACGAAAAAACACGCTTTAGTCAAATGCCTGCTTTTGGAATGGATAAGATTTTGAAAAAAGACGAAATTGAATCTGTTGCGGAATATGTGATGTCGCTTTCCGATCAATCTATTTCAAATCAAAAAGGTGCTGCAATTTTTAAAGCTAATTGCGTCGCTTGTCATGGATCAAATGGTCAGGGAGACAGAGCGGTTGGTGCACCAAATCTATCCGATGCAATCTGGCTTTACGGCAATAAAAAAGAAGATATCGAATTTACCGTAACTTACGCCAGAGCTGGCGTGATGCCTTATTGGATCGGTCGCTTAGACGACGTAACCATAAAACAATTGGCGCTATACGTTCATTCACTTGGTGGCGGAGAATAAATTCTGATTAGACGCTTTTAGCTAAAAGCGTCTAATCCCCTCTCTTAATGGAGGTAAAAAATTGGAGCTATAAATAACTTAAAATGATTGGTTTCGATTCAATAAAATCTGATCTCTTAAATTCTTTCCGAAGCCAAAAACTTCACCACGCCATCATTATTCACGGCAGAAAAGGAGTTGGAAAAGCCTCCTTTGCAAAAGAGTTTGTGCTAGAAGTTTTAAATCAAACCTCAACAAATCATCCAGATCTTTTATTGATTGAAAAAGATCCTGATAAACGCGAGATCAACGTCGATAAAATCAGGGGTATTTTTAATTTTTCAAATCGCACTTCTGCCAATTCTCAATATAAATTCATCATCATTGATTCCGCTTGTGAACTAAACAAATCATCTTCAAACGCCCTATTAAAAATTCTTGAAGAACCTCATTCAAATAATTTTTTGATTTTGATTTCTCATAATTTAAATCAAATTCTACCAACCATCAGATCGCGCTGCCATATAATAAAAACCCCCAATTTATCTGCCGCAAATTTTCACGATATTTTGCAAAAACAGAGCCTTCATTTTTCGGCAAAAGATTTGAATTTCGTCTCTGAAATCTGCAACAATTCACCATCCGAAGCAATTAACTTAGGAATAGATTTAACAAGATTTTACGAGTTATTTTTGCGTTCGATTTATAATAAAAAACTCAACGAAGAATTATTAAAAATCATCTCCGACAAAAAAATCTCTTTTGAGATTTTTGAAAGATCTTATGAATTTTTTTTGAGTCGCTTACTCAAAAACTCCATTGGAAATTCGCTCGATTTCTTTTTTGATGAAGAGAAGGTTTTTTTTAACCTATGTCAAAAATTCTCTACACAAAAAATTCTTGAACTAAGCGACTCAACATTACCGACTCTGCACAAAACCAGCCCACTTAATTTAGATAAAAAACTAATTCTCATTACTATTTTTAACAAAATTTGTTATGAATAAACTTTATAAAAGCATTGGTTTGATGAGTGGAACGTCTATGGATGGCATAGATTTAGCCCTTATTGAGAGCGATGGAAAAAGCATAATAAAAAGCTCTCACTTTGATTACCTGCCCTACACAAAAAATTTTAAATCGCGTCTTGAAGCTTTAATTTACAACACTCCAAAGCTTTCCGAAATTAAATTAGTCGAAAAAGAATTAACTCTTTTGCATATAAATTTGGTGAATGACTTTCTGAAGAAAAACAATATTTCTCCAGTTGAGATCGATTTAATAGCATTTCACGGACACACGATTCTGCACAATCCAGATCAGGGATTTACTTGGCAAATAGGCAATGGACACCTACTTGCAACACAAACTCATATTGACGTTATAACAGATTTCAGGGCGAGAGATGTTGCGCTTGGAGGTCAAGGCGCGCCGCTTGTGCCAATTTATCATTTTTATCTTTTTGCCAAAAATATTCATCCCGTTGCTGTTTTAAATATTGGCGGAATTTCTAATATTACCTATCTGGAAAATGATGATGAAAATAAAATTAAAGCTTTTGACATATGCTTTGGAAACGCCCCTTTAGATGATTTAATACAAGAAAAACTTGGGCGCGATTTTGACGAAAACGGTCAATTAGCAAAAAGCGGTAATGTTAATCAGGTTTTGGCGGACAGCATTTTGCAAAGCGATATTTTCAGAAAACCGCCTCCAAAATCTTTTGATCGCGATGATTTTTCGGCTCTACTATCTCCCATTAATAATTTAAGAACCGAAGATGCTCTAGCAACTTTTGCTTATATACACGCAAAAGCTATCGCCTTAAATTTGAATTTCTTAAATCAAAAACCAAAGACAATTTTTGTATGTGGTGGCGGAAGAAAAAACACCTCTCTTATGGATGAAATGAAAAAAGCGATGCCCGAAATTTCTATTAAATCTGTGGATGAAATCGGGTTTAACGGAGATGCAGTTGAGGCTGAGGCTTTTGCTTTTTTGGGAATAAGAAGTTTGCTAAATATGCCAATTAGCTTCACAAACACAACCGGAGTAAAATCAAGCAGCTGCGGCGGGGTTTTGTATAAAAAATCTTAATTTTTAACTTCCCCGATCACGCAATCTTTTTCAGCAGAAGAAACCAATACCTTAACAATATCTCCAGATTTTAGCTGATTGTTTTCACCTATAATTTTTACATCCAAAAAATTTTCAGATTTTCCAATTCCATCTTTTTCAATTATCACGCTTAAATTTTTACCAATTTGGGTTTGTAAAAATTTTTCTAATTCTTTCGCGCCAGACTCGCGCAAGATTTTTGCTCTCTCTTTGATTATTTTACCATTAACCTGCGGCATCTTGGCAGCGGGAGTTCCATCACGTTTTGAATAAGGAAAAATATGGGTAAAAACAATTCCCGCCTCTTCAATTAACTTGTTTGAATTTAGAAACATTTCGTCGTTTTCAGTTGGAAATCCAGAAATAATGTCGCAACCAAAAGCAATGTCGGGACGAATTTCGCGCGCCTTTTTACAAAATTCTAAAACCTGATTCACAGTGTGGCGACGCTTCATTCTTTTTAAAATAACATCATCTCCAGACTGCACACTCAGGTGCAAATAAGGCATAAATCGCGGTTCATTTTTCAAAATATCAAAAAATTCTTCGTCAATTTCAGCAACGTCAATCGAAGATAATCTTAAACGAGGAAGCTCGGGAACGAGCTTTAGAACGCGCTTAATCATTTTTGAAAGCGTAATTGGAACTGCCAAATCTTCTCCGTAACCCGAAATATCAACACCGGTAAATACAACTTCTGCGTGACCAGCGGCAACCATTTTTCTTACTTGAGAAACGATTTCTCCAAGAGCAATAGAGCGACTATTTCCACGACCAAAAGGAATTATGCAAAAAGTGCAGCGATGATTGCAGCCATTTTGAATTTCAAGAAAAGCACGAGTTTTATTTTCAAAATACGAAACCAATTGCGGCGCGGTATCTGTCACCGACATTATGTCATTAACCTTGATTTTAGAAGTTTCAGAAGCGGTTAAAAAATTTACAGCTTCCTCTCTATTCTCAGAAAAAATCTGATCTTTATGAGCAATATCAAGATTTGAATTAACAACTTTTTTTTGCTTTAATTTTAGGTGATTAAAATCGCTTAAATAACTTTCGACTTGTGATTTTTCTTGATTTCCTAAGACAAGATCAACCTCTGCCATTTTGGCATATTTCTCAGGATTGATTTGAGCAGCGCATCCGGTAACAATAATTTTCGACTCAGGATTGTCTTTACGCGCACGACGCACTGCATTTCGTAACTCGCGCTCAGCTTGGCTGGTTACGGCACAGGAATTAAAAACTATAAGATTTTTTTGATCTGATTTTTTTAGAGCTGCTTTGATTGCTTCACTTTCGTAGGCATTTAAGCGACAACCGAAAGTAACAATTTTGTTATTGGCGTCTTCTAGCGTCATTTGCCAAAATTACATAATTAACGATTTTTTTCACGCCACGGATTTTGGCAATTTTACCTAACGCTCTCTTCATTTCAGCATCATCTTGAGCAACACCAATTATATAAACCACACCTCTTACAGTAGTTACTTTGTAGTTAACGGTCGCAATTTCGCGAGCAAATAATAGAGCCATTTCAGCTCTTAAAGTGAGAAAATAATCTTTCGCCGCTTTTGGAAAATCGCGCGGACGAAAAGATTCGTTTTCCGCCTGAATTTCATCAATAACCTCTTTCACGCCCTCAACTTTCCACGCAACTTGCGCTGCCACTTTTGCATTTTCTAAGTTACGAGCAATGCCTGTTAACAAAACTCTACCTTCATTCACGGTTACGTCGATTGAATTGCCGGGGTTTTTTAATCCTAGCTTCAAGAAGCTTGATTCAATTTTGCTAACAATAACAACATCTTGACCGGTGTCTTCTAAGGTTTTTTCTCTAAGTATTACCGTTGCGGTTGCGGCGGTTCCAATAACTACAGTTTCAACGCAAGAGCTTAAAAGAAATAGGGAGAAAACTAAAAAAAGTGCTGAGATTTTTTTGAGATTTTTCATGTTAAATAATGATGGGAGACTTTGAAAATAAAGAAATCGATCGGCAATAAAGAGATAAAAAACTTACTTTTTGAGATTGAACATTGCAAATTATTTTTGCCTTCCTAAGTTGCCCGCCTCTTCAAATTTCAAGTGATTTTTTTCTTCTAAAAAACAACGAAATATTTGTTTTTGCACTTAATTTATGCGGGCGTAGCTCAGTGGTAGAGTGCCACCTTGCCAAGGTGGATGTCGAGGGTTCGAATCCCTTCGCCCGCTCCAAAATCTTCTACGGTTTTGGAGCTTATTTTCTTACTTCAGTCAGCTTCTTATCCACCTCCACTTCGCCATAAAATTCTTCACCGATTTTAATTTCTTCTCTACCTCTTTTTACGCGCCATTCGTTGGTGTCACGCAAACTAAAAATACAGCCGCAATATTCCTGCTTATAAAATTCTTCACGCTTTGCAATTTCATACATTCTTGCCGAGCCGCCCTCTTTGCGCCAATTGTAAGTCCAATAATTAATTCCTTCGTAATTTTTTGCTGCACGCAAACCGCAGTCATTAATTTGATCCATATCTTTCCAACGAGAAATTCCTAAAGAAGATGTGATTGTTGAAAAGCCATTTTCAAAAGCGTAAAGCGCGGTGCGCTCAAAGCGCATATCGAAACACTTTGTACAACGCTCGCCACGCTCTGGAGAATATTCTAAACCTTTGGCGCGAGAAAACCAATTTTGCACATCGTAATCAGCATCAATGCAGGGAATTTCTAACTGTTCGGCAAAACGACGATTTTCATTTTTGCGAATTTCGTATTCTTTTTTTGGATGAATGTTTGGATTGTAGAAAAAAATTGTCAGATCAATTCCAGAAATTTTCATTCGTTCCATAAGGTCTCCAGCACAAGGCGCGCAACAACTATGCATTAAAACGCGATTATCTTTAGCCTCTGGTGGAAGTTTTAATTCGTACATACTAGGCACTGTTAACAAAGTTAATTAGTTTCATCTTTCGCTCTATTTTTGCTTATTTTTTAATAGAATTGCTCAAAATATATCCAGATATTTATCGCAATTCTATTAAAAAAGCGCTAAAAATATATCAAAATCTGAAACTAATTACCTTTGTTAACAGTGCCTAGTTCTGGTTTTTATTATAAATTCCAAAAATTCAGATTTTAAAAATGCCCGAACTTCCAGAAATAGAAACAATAAGATTAGGAATTCAAAATCTAGTCGGCAAAAAAATTATCAAGGTCTTTCGTTCAAAGCACAGAATGAGAAGCGAGTCGGAAATTGATCTACAAAAATTAACTGGATCTGAAATTTCCGAGATCTCTCGCCGAGCTCGCTATTTAATAATAAAATGCACAAACAACAAAACTCTGATTTTGCATCTTGGAATGAGCGGCAGAATCACTCTAGAAAAAGAATTTAAGCAGTTAAAACATGATCATTTTGCCTGTGAATTTTCTGATAATTCTTGGCTTGTTTTTAATGATGCTCGTCGTTTTGGCTTTGTTGACTTGATTGAAACAGATAGTCTAAAGAATCACAAAATGCTTAAATCTCTTGGTCCAGAGCCACTTTCTGATGAATTTAATTTAACCGATCTAAAAGAAAAATTATCCAAAAAATCAATTAATATAAAAACTCTGATGATGGATAATAAGATTGTTGTTGGAGTTGGAAATATATACATCAACGAATCTCTTTTTGATTCTAAAATTTCGCCTCTGCGCAGCTCTAAATCACTCACAAATTCAGAAATTATTAAGCTGATTTCTTCGATTAAAAAAATTTTGCAACGCGCAATTAAACTTGGCGGTTCGTCAATTTCTGATTATGTTAACGCCAAAGGAAATTTGGGAAATTTTCAAAACGATTTTACTGTTTACGGCCGCGAGAAAGAAAACTGTTTGCTTTGTAAGAATTTAATCAAAAAGATAAAACAGAACGGACGCTCAAGCTTTTATTGCCATCAATGCCAAAAATAATATGAAAAAATTTTTAGAAAAAACCTCACTTATTGCCTCAGCTTTATTTTTACTTTCCTCTTGCTGCAGAACTGAACTTGGAACTCCGCAAAACTCAGTCGTGGCGAACATACCTTATGAACCAGGTCCAATTAACAAAAGCTCCACTCTTTTAGTTGAAGCCTCTACAGATTTTGTGCAAGGCAGCGAAGACATTCCTCTTTTAAAGGGAATGGAAAAAATATTTGACGAAAGTTTGGGCTTTGATTCTCCATCCGGAAGCATTATGTCTTCTAGCTATGAATCGAATATGCCATTAGAAAATATTAAGAAATTTTACGGCAAAACTCTACCTCAGATGGGATGGAATCTGAAAAAAACAGAACCTTCAAAACTATCTTTTAAGCGCGAAAAAGAAAATTTAGAAATTGAGTTCATCAAACAAGATAAAAAAAACATCATTAAGTTTTTTATCTCATCTTCTCTTTAGAGCCTGAGCT
>JACCDN010185354.1_pt1 | contig 12604 bp, 11 predicted proteins | sample 7441691 | NCBI WGS metagenome assembly JACCDN01 (sample SAMN15323439, study PRJNA562643) | freshwater metagenome | isolation source: river surface water | place: USA:Blue River Watershed | collected 2017-08-16 | reverse complement strand
GCGTTCACTGAAGACTTGACTGCTCGCTACCAGTCTTACGGTTGGCACACACAAACTGTTGACTGGAAGAAGACAGGAAACTACAGCGAAGACATCGCAGAACTTTACGCAGCAATTGAAAAGGCCAAAGCTGAAACAACCAAGCCTTCTCTAATCACTTTGAGAACAATCATTGGTTGGCCGTCACCTAAGAAACAGAACACAGGAAAGATTCACGGTTCTGCTCTAGGTGCTGAGGAACTTGCTGGTCTAAAGACAGCTCTCAGTTTCGATCCTGAAAAGTCTTTCGAAGTATTGCCAGAAGTTATCAACCACACAAGAACAAATGCTGCAACTAGAGCTGCTGAAGCACGCTCAGCATGGCAAGCAAAGTTTGATGCTTGGGCAACTGCCAACCCAGACAAGAAGAAACTTTACGACAGAGTTCAATCTGGAAAGACTCCTGACGAACTTGGTTCTTCTCTTCCAGTGTTTGAAGGTGGAACAGAGATTTCTACAAGATCAGCAAGCGGAAAAGTTATCAACGCAATTGCTGCTGTCATGCCAGAACTTTGGGGTGGATCAGCTGACCTTGCAGAGTCAAACAACACAACTATCGAAGGAGCTAAGTCCTTCGTTCCTGCTGAGTGGTCTACTCACGAATGGACTGGAAATCCTTACGGTCGTGTTCTTCACTTTGGTATTCGCGAGCACGCAATGGGTGCAATCCTGAACGGTATCGTTCTGCACGGAAACACTCGTGCTTTCGGTGGAACATTCCTCATCTTCAGCGACTACATGAGACCAGCCGTTCGTCTAGCAGCACTTATGAAGGTTCCGTCAATCTTCGTATGGACACACGACAGCGTCGCTCTTGGTGAAGATGGACCAACACATCAGCCGGTTGAACAGCTAGCAACCCTGAGAGCTATCCCTGGACTAGACATCGTTCGTCCTGGTGATGCTAACGAGGTTGCTTATGCATGGAAGACAATTCTGGAGCGTAGAGAGAACCCAGCAGGTATCGCACTGACACGCCAGAACATTCCCGTGTTCAAGCGTGGAGAAGCGGATGCAACTGGTTCAGTATTCGCCAGTGCTGAGAACACTGCAAAGGGTGCCTACACACTGATTGACGCCTCAAATTCAAAGCCAGAACTGATTCTTATCGCAACTGGTTCTGAAGTTCAGCTTGCTGTTGAAGCAAGAACCAGACTTGAAGCCGAGGGCATCAAGACTCGCGTTGTGTCAGCACCTTGTGTTGAATGGTTCGATGAGCAGTCTGACGAGTACAAGGAATCTGTTCTTCCATCTAATGTTGCAGCTCGAGTTTCAGTTGAAGCTGGTCTGTCACTTGGCTGGAGCAAGTATGTCGGTCGCTCAGGTGAGAGTGTCTCTATTGAACACTTCGGAGCATCAGCTGACTACAAAACTCTATTCAGAGAATTCGGTATGACCACAGAGGCAGTAATCGCTGCTGCACACAAATCATTAAGCAACTAAGTAAACAGGAGAAACTAAGATGACCAGTCCCCTAGCTCAGGTAGCAGCAAACGGCGTCAGCATTTGGCTAGATGATCTGTCAAGAACCAGAATTTCTTCTGGAGCACTTGCTGATCTAATCACCTCAAGAAACGTCGTTGGCGTCACCACTAACCCAACTATCTTTGCTCAGTCAATTGGTAAGGGTGAAGGTTATGAAGCTCAAGTTTCTGAACTAGCTCATGCTGGTGCAACTGCAGCAGAAGCTATCTTCGAAATCACTACAAAGGATGTTGCGGACGCTTGTGACATCTTCGCTGGAGTCTACGCATCAAGCAATGGTTTCGATGGTCGAGTTTCAATCGAAGTTGAACCAGGTCTAGCTAATGACACTGCAGGTACCGTTGCCCAAGCCAAAGAGCTTTTCGCAAAGGTAAATCGTGAGAACGTCATGATCAAGATTCCTGCAACAAAAGCGGGTCTTGCAGCAATCACCGAAGTTATTTCAAACGGCATCAGCGTCAACGTAACTTTGATTTTCTCTCTTCAGCGCTACCGTGAAGTAATCGAAGCCTACAAAGCTGGAATCGCTCTTGCTCATGCAGCAGGTAAAGACCTTTCAAAGATCCACTCTGTTGCTTCATTCTTCGTCTCACGTGTTGACACAGAAATCGACAAGAGACTTGTTGCCTTGGGTACAGAAGAATCGATTGCTCTAAAGAGCCAAGCAGCTCTTGCTAATGCGAGATTGGCCTACGAAGTTTTCGAAACTGAGTTTGCTAAGGCCGACTGGAACGCCTTTGCATCAGCAGGTGCCAACAGGCAAAGACCTCTCATGGCTTCGACAGGTGTAAAGGATCCAGCTCTTAGCGACACCCTTTACGTGACAGAGCTAATTGCACCTGAGCTTGTAAACACAATGCCAGAGAAGACTATGGAAGCTGTGTTTGATCACGGAGTTGTTCCAGCAAACAGCATCTCTGGAACCTACGATGATGCCAGATCAATTCTTGATTCAATCGAATCACTTGGAATTTCTTACGACGAAGTCACAGAACTTCTTGAAACTGAGGGTGTAGATAAATTCATCATCTCTTGGAACGAACTAGTTGAATCAGTAGACGCTGCTCTAAAGGAATCAAAATAATGTCGATTAGTGTGAGAGCCTTCGGCTCAGCTTCGAAGGCGGTTGAAGCAACTATTGATTCTTTGGTTGCAGACAAGGTAGCAAGCAGAATCGCAGCAAAAGACTTCACACTTTGGGGTAAGGAAGCAGAAGCAGAGTCATCAATCAGACTGGGTTGGGTAACCTCTGCAAGCGATTCACAGCCATTAGTGTCAGAGATCCTTGAGCTAAGAGATGCTTTCAGAGCCAAGGGAATCACACGTTTCGTTCTATGTGGAATGGGTGGATCATCTCTTGCTCCTGAGGTCATCACAAACAAGTACGGAGTTGAACTAGTTGTTCTAGATTCAACCTCCCCTGACCAAGTTAGTTCAGTGGTTGCGGTCGACATCGAAAAGACCGCAATTATCGTGTCATCCAAATCAGGATCAACAGTTGAGACAGACTCTCAGAAGAGAATCTTTGAGCAAGCCTTCACTGCTGCAGGTATTGAAAAGACTGAGCGCATCGTTATCGTTACAGACCCAGGTTCACCTATGGAAGCTGCTGCAAAGGCAGATGGCTACAAGGTTTTCAATGCAGATCCAACAGTCGGTGGACGCTACTCTGCTCTTACAGCATTTGGTTTAGTTCCATCAGGATTGGCTGGAGTGGACATTCAAGAACTCCTAAATGAAGGAAACGATGTTCTAGCAGCCTTGAGTGCTGATGACAACACCAACCCAGGATTGATTCTTGGAGCTGCATTAGCTAGATCTTCTAATGGCAAGGAGCTGAAAGACAAGATTGGTCTGATCGCCGATCAAGCAAGCCTTCCTGGCTTCGGAGATTGGATTGAGCAGCTAGTTGCTGAATCAACAGGTAAGAGCTCTCTAGGAATCTTGCCAGTTGTTCTTCAAGCCTCGAGCTACGAGACATTCGCTGATCTAAATGACATGCTTTTGGTGAAGATTTCTGCAGACGCCCATGCTGTTCTAGATGACGGTGTAAGCATTGTTGCTCCTCTCGGTGCTCAGTTCTTGCTTTGGGAATTTGCTACTGCTGTTGCAAGCCGACTGATTGGAATTAACCCTTTTGATCAGCCAGATGTGGAATCTGCAAAGATTGCAGCGCGAGGAATGCTTGAGCAACGTTCAGCAGCTACTCAAAGCGAATACACCTTCGATTCAATCGAGGTAAGCGCTTTGCAGTTGAACTTAGACGGTGTCTCAGGAATACCGACAGCTTTAGTTAAGTTGCTCTCTGAGCTTTCTTCAGATGGTTACATTTCTGTTCACGCATACATGGACAGAACAGCCCCTGTAAGCGCTGAAGCCTTGAGAGACGCTCTATCTTCTGTATCTGACCGACCAACAACTTTTGGTTGGGCTCCACGTTTCCTTCACTCAACTGGTCAGTACCACAAGGGTGGACCAAGACAGGGTGTCTTCCTTCAGCTAGTAGCTAGAACCAATCAGGACGTTCAAGTTCCAGGTAGAGATTTCACGTTCGGTGAACTAATCGCATCTCAAGCAGCTGGTGACGCAAAAGTTCTTGCAGAGCTTGGTAGACCAGTTCTGACTTTGACTCTAAATAACCCAGTTGAAGACTTCAACACAATTTTGCGAGCAATCGGCTAAGGAGAAAGATCTTAATGAGTGAAGTGAAGTTAGGTCCGGGCCTAAATCCTCTTAGAGACCCTTTAGATCGAAGACTCAATCGAATTGCAGGACCATCTGGGCTCATCATATTCGGTGTTACAGGAGACCTAAGTCGTAAGAAGTTGATGCCTGCTGTTTACGACTTAGCTAACCGTGGACTACTTCCACCTGGTTTCTCACTCGTAGGCTTTGCCAGAAGAGACTGGGAAGACCAAGATTTCGGGCAAGTTGTCAAAGATGCAGTCAAGCAGTATGCAAGAACTCCTTGGAGTGAAGAAATCTGGGAGCAGTTATCTCGAGGAATTAGATTCGTGTCTGGTGAATTCGGTGATGACGCTGCATTCGACAAGCTTCGCGAAGTAATTGAAACTCTAGATGCAGAACGTGGAACCAATGGAAACCATGCTTTCTATCTGAGCATCCCGCCAAAAGCTTTCCCACTTGTTACTCAGCAGCTTTCACGTTCAGGTCTAGCTGATCCAAAGCCTGACCAGTTCCGTCGAGTTGTTATCGAGAAGCCATTCGGACACGATCTGCAGTCTGCTCGTGAACTAAATGAAGTCGTGGAATCTGTTTTCCCTGCTGATTCCATCTTCCGTATCGACCACTACCTAGGCAAAGAAACCGTTCAAAACATTCTTGCTCTTAGATTTGCTAACCAGTTGTATGAACCTCTATGGAACAACAACTACATCGACCACGTCCAAATCACTATGGCTGAAGACATTGGTGTTGGTGGACGAGCTGGTTACTACGACGGCATTGGTGCCGCTAGAGATGTTATCCAGAATCACCTGCTACAACTTCTTGCACTTACTGCAATGGAAGAGCCTGTTTCCTTCGATGCCGCTGATCTAAGAGCAGAAAAAGAGAAGGTACTGTCTGCTGTTCGACTTCCAGAAGATCTGGGAAAGCACACTTCACGTGGACAATATGTTGGTGGTTGGCAAGGTGGTGAAAAAGTTACTGGATTCTTAGATGAAGAAGGTATGAATCCTGAGTCAGTCACTGAAACTTTTGCCGCTATGAGACTTGACATCAATACACGTCGATGGGCTGGTGTTCCTTTCTACCTTAGAGCTGGTAAGAGACTAGGCAGACGCGTAACAGAGATCGCTGTTGTGTTCAAGAGAGCTCCTCAGCAAATCTTTGGTGCAAGCCAGACCTCTGCTCTAGGACAGAACGCTCTAGTAATTCGAGTTCAGCCAGACGAAGGTGTAACTATTCGTTTCGGTTCAAAGGTTCCTGGAGTTGGAATGCAGGTAAGAGATGTGACCATGGACTTTGGATACGGACACGCCTTCACTGAAGCTAGCCCGGAAGCCTACGAGAGACTAATTCTGGATGTTCTTCTAGGTGATCCTCCCCTGTTCCCTCGTCATGAAGAAGTAGAACTCTCTTGGAAGATTCTTGACCCGATTGAAGAGTACTGGGCTAAAAGTGGCAAGCCAGAACCTTACAGACCTGGTACATGGGGACCAGATTCAGCTGACAAAATGATGGCTGCCGATGGCAGAGCTTGGAGACGTCCATGATTAAGAATCTTTCAAACACGACATCATCCCTGATTTCTCGTGAGCTAGTTACCATCCGCGAGGAAGGTGGAGCAGTTGCACTGGGAAGAGTTCTAACTCTTCTCGTTCAGACAAAGTTCTCAGGCATCGAAGAGGCAATTACCGCCGCTAACGAAGCCTCTAGAGCTCACCCTTGTCGCATCATTGTTCTTGCTGATGAAGATTCTCAGAGCAAGTCCGAACCTAGACTCGACGCCGAGATCAGAGTTGGTGGAGATGCTGGAGCCTCTGAAGTAATCGTGCTCAGAGCCTACGGTGAAGCTGCAAGTGATCCAGAGAGTCTAGTAACTGGTCTACTCCTACCGGACGCTCCTGTGGTCGCTTGGTGGCCTGGTGAAGCACCAGTTAAGCCATCCACCTCAGCTATTGGAAGAATTGCTCAGCGAAGAATTACTGACGCAGCTAGCCAGCCAGATCCTCACGCTTGGTTGGTATCTCTTGCTAACAACTATGAGCCTGGCGACAGCGATTTCGCTTGGACAAGATTGACTCTATGGAGAGCACAGCTTGCTGCAATCCTTGACCAGCCACCTTACGATCCAATTACTGGCGTGGTTGTTACCGGTGCAGTTGACTCTCCTAGTACAGACCTTCTTGCTGCATGGTTAGGTTTGAAACTGGGAGTCGAAGTAGAACTGGTGAGAACTGACAGAGGAAAAGCTGTTTCAGGAATCAAGGGCGTAAAACTTCAACGAGCATCTGGCGACATTGAAATCGTTCGAAACATTCCTGATGTCGCGACCTTGATTCAGCCTTCTCAGCCGACAAGAGACATTAATTTACCTCGTAGATCTCTCAGAGATTGTTTGATTGAAGATCTAAGACGTCTTGACAGTGATGACGCTTTTGGTTCTTTGATACTTTCTGGATTCAAGAACAAGTAAGCATCAAGTCAGAGAGTTTGACATGAAATCTGTCGAAGTACGTAAAGCAGTAAACGCCTTAGACGTTGCTACCCATGCAACAGATGAGATCCTTCAGACGCTTCAGGAAGTAATCCACGCAAAAGGTTCCGCACACATCGCTCTAACCGGTGGAACGGTTGGGATTCTAACTCTAGAGGTTTTATCGAAGGCTCTACCAACAAGCCAGGTTGACGTTTCGAAGATTCACTTTTGGTGGGGTGATGAGAGATTCGTCGCCAGCGATTCTGCAGATAGAAACGCGAATCAAGCTCGTGATGCACTACTAGACTCATTAGACATTGCACCAGATCATCTGCACGAGTTCCCATCAGCTGACGGCAACTTGGACCTTCAGGTTGCTAAAGGTCAGTTTGCAGCGCACATCAAAGCGGTGTTTGGAGATTCTGAACCAAGCATGGATCTAACCATTTTAGGTATGGGTCCAGATGGTCACGTGGCTTCGCTGTTCCCTGGAGAGCATCACGAGGATGAGCTGATTGTTTCAGTCTCTGACTCCCCTAAGCCTCCTGCACAAAGACTGAGCTTCAGCATGGATCTCATTAACCAGTCAGAGAAGATCATCTTCGTTGTGGCTGGTATTGATAAAGCAGAGGCTGTTGAATCAGTTCATAAGGACCCTGAATGCGAATTGCCAGCTGCTCAAGTTTCAGCCCGTGGCGAGACTTTATGGATTATTGATGAAGCCGCAGGTGCTGCTTTCTGGAGTTGCTAACTAAGCCTTTTTGGTTTTAGCTGCTTTTTTGGCTTCGGCCTTTGCTTCAGCAAGCAATCTAAGACGTCGTTCTCTAACTAGAGCTACTGCCTCGTCCAAGAGATCTTTTGCCTCCTGAGCAGTTCTTCTCTCTTTAACGTAAGCAAGGTGAGTCTTGTATGGCTCGTGCTTAGCGATAAGTGGAGGATTGTCTTTATCTTGCCCTGCTGGAAGTCCACAGTGTGGGCAATCCTGCTCAACTGGAATTTCTGCTGCATCTACTGTTGAAGCGTATGAAGCGTTGAAGCTGTGGTTGTTGCAGCAGTAGTAACTAATTGTTACTCTCTCGGCCTGGAAACCGTTGTCCTGCTCACCCATCGGCCCGGCACCGACACGAGAACCTCTGATCGCTGCTGTATTACCGCTCATAAGTTATACCCAAGAATAAGTTGACGCTAGGCCAAGGATGATTACTGTTACAACCCAAACGAGGCCAAGAATAACTGTGATTCTGTTGAGGTTTCGCTCTGCGACACCTGATGAACCCATGGTGTTGTTGATTCCGCCACCAAACATGTCGCTTAGACCGCCACCGCGACCCTTGTGAAGAAGGATGAGCAATGTCAGTAGCAGGCTTGTTACACCCAGAAGGATGTTCAACGCGATGATAATTCCGGTCATTTGTCTGTTCTTTCGTTTCCGGGAGTCATCTTCGCTCCCTTGTAAATTATAAGGTGAGGTGCTTTAGGAATCGAGATATGCCTGCGAACTCTTCGACATCTAGGCTAGCTCCACCAACCAAAACACCGTCAACTTCAGGGCTTCTTAGGAACCCAGCCACGTTTGCAGCCTTTACAGAGCCTCCGTAGAGAATCCTTGTACTTTGGGCGATTTCAGGGCCTAGCAGGCCTTCAATAGCCTCACGAATCTTTGCTGCCACGCTTGCAGCCTGTTCAGGAGTGGCTACCTGTCCAGTTCCGATAGCCCAAACAGGCTCATAGGCCACAATGAACTCGCCTACCTTGGCATGTCCTGACAAAGCTGCGAGGATCTGGCGAACTGGTACGGCACTTTGCCCCTCAGCCTCAAGCTCTTCCAATGTTTCACCAACACAAATGACTGGGATCAGACCGTTCTTGAAAGCTGCAGCAACCTTTGCCTGCACTACAGCGTCATCTTCGTGGTGATAGTTTCTGCGTTCACTGTGTCCGATAAGGACGTACTGAACATCTAGTTTCTTGAGGAATGAACCTGCAATTTCACCTGTGTATGCTCCTGAGTCATGCTGACTTAGATCTTGAGCACCTAGTGAGATCGAATACTTTTCTGCACTGATGAGTGTCTGAACAGTACGAAGATCTGTGAAGGGTGGAAATACAGCTACTTCTGTTTTGGTGTAATCGTGGTTGGCGTCAGCCAGAGTCCAAGATAGTTTTTGAACCAAAGCAATAGCCTGTTGGTGATCTAGATTCATCTTCCAGTTACCTGCGATGAATGGAACTCTCTCTACGCTCACTTCAAAACCTCTAATCCTGGCATTGTCTTACCTTCTAAGAACTCTAAGCTTGCTCCACCACCGGTAGAAATGTGGGAGAACTGTGAATCATCAAATCCAAGAATGCGAACTGCGGCAGCTGAATCTCCGCCTCCAACTACAGATAGACCCTCTACCTCGCTAAGAGCCTGAGCAACTTGCTTGGTTCCATTAGCGAAGGCATCGATCTCAAACACGCCCATAGGGCCATTCCAGAAAACAGTCTTCGCTGAACGAATAACATCAGCGAAGGCTTTTGCACTTTCTGGTCCAATGTCCAAGCCCAAACCAGAAGCTCCAAATGCCGTCTCTTCAATCTCAGAAGAACTAGTGATAGCAACCTCAGCATCAGCACCGAACTTGCTTGCCACAACAATGTCTGTTGGTAATACAACTTCAACACCGAGCTCTTCTGCTCGCTTGAGATATCCCTTGACGGTTTCAATCTGATCAACTTCAAGAAGACTTGAACCCACCTTGTGACCTAATGCAGCAAGGAATGTGAACACCATTCCACCACCGATTAGCAGTTGATTAACGTGAGGAAGCAGGTGATCAATTACGCCCAGCTTGTCTGAAACCTTAGAACCACCAAGAACAACTGCATAAGGTCTTTCTGGATTTACCGTAAGTCTTGTTAGAACCTCAAGTTCTTTTTCAATCAGGAATCCAGCGACGCTAGGCAGCAAACCAGGAAGTTCATAAACAGAGGCTTGCTTGCGGTGAACAACACCGAAACCATCGCTTACGAAGAAGTCACCAAACTGAGCTAGTTGATCAGCAAAATAGTTTCTTTCGCTTGTTTCCTTTGCAGTCTCCCCTGCGTTAAAACGTAGGTTCTCTAGGACTAGCACTTGACCATCTTGAAGGTTTTCTACTGCCGCTTGAGCCTCTGAACCGACTGTTGTTGCACTGAATGAAACAGTGGTGTCCAGTAGTTCGCCAAGGCGTGAGGCTACAGGTTCAAGGGAGTACTTGCTAACTGGAGCTCCATCTGGGCGACCTAGGTGACTAATAACAATCACCTTGGCACCAAGACCCAAGAGGTGGTTCAAGGTAGGTAGAGATGCAAGGATCCTGCCATCGTCTGTAATCCTTGAACCATCTAGTGGAACGTTCAGATCGCAGCGGACAATTACCCGCTTTGACTTTAGGCCTGGAAGGTCAGCTAGTGTGCGCATTAGTGAATTAGAGCTTTGCTGCAACAAGCTCGGTTAGATCAACTAGGCGGTTTGAGTAACCCCACTCGTTGTCATACCAAGAAGAAAGCTTTACTGTTGTGCCACCGATAACGCGAACCAAACCAGCATCAAAGATTGATGAGTGTGGGTCTGTCACGATGTCGCTAGAAACAATCTCGTCCTCTGTGTACATCAGGATTCCCTTTAGTGGACCTGCAGCAGCAGCCTTGTAAGCGGCCTTGATCTCTTCAACAGTTACTTCTCTCTGAGAAACAAGAGTGAGGTCAGTGATAGATCCTGTTGGAACCGGAACACGAAGTGCGAAACCATCTAGCTTGCCCTTAAGTTCTGGAAGAACTAGACCAAGAGCCTTAGCTGCTCCGGTTGAAGATGGAACGATGTTAATACCTGCCGCACGAGCACGACGAAGGTCGCTGTGTGGACCATCCTGTAGGTTCTGGTCAGCAGTGTAAGCGTGGACAGTAGTCATCAAACCGTTTACGATTCCGAAAGTGTCGTTGAAGACCTTTGCTAGCGGAGCTAGACAGTTTGTTGTGCAAGATGCGTTTGAGATGATGTGGTGGTTTGCTGGGTCGTACAGGTGTTCGTTCACACCAATAACGAATGTTGCGTCTTCACCAGTTGCTGGAGCAGAGATGATTACCTTCTTAGCTCCTGCTTCAATGTGCTTTACAGCATCTTTAGCGTCTGTGAAACGACCGGTTGACTCGATTACGATGTCAACGCCTAGATCTCCCCAACCCAGGTTTGCTGGGTCGCGCTCAGCCAATACCTTGATGGTTGTTCCGCCGACGTGAATGTTCTGTCCTTCAACAGTTACATCCATGTTCAAACGGCCAGTTACGGAGTCATACTTTAGAAGATGAGCTAGCCCCTTTGGATCGCTCAGGTCGTTAACTGCAACGATCTCAAGGTCTGTACCCTTAGCTAGTTCAGCACGTAGGAAGTTTCTTCCAATGCGTCCAAAACCGTTAATTCCAACGCGTGTGGTCATAGTTTTTCTCCGTTATTTCAGGCACCGGAAACGGTGCATTTTGAGGGGTGTATTGGCTTCAAACCACTCAACGTTGGGTGGGATACCTTGCTTTTAGGGTAGCAGAAGAGTTGATGTGTTCTTGCTAGCCTCAAGGAATCTAGCCTGAACGTCGGCCCAGTTAACGATGTTCCAGAAGGCCTTTACGTACTCTGGCTTCACGTTCTGGTAGTCCAGGTAGAAGGCGTGCTCCCACATGTCCAGCATCAATAGTGGGATTGAGCCAACTGAAAGGTTGCCCTGGTGGTCATAAAGCTGCTCGATGATCAGTTTCTGACCCAAAATGTCCCAAACCAGGATTGACCATCCAGAACCCTGGATTCCTAGAGCGCTGGCTGTGAAGTGGGCTCTGAAAGCGTCAAAAGAGCCGAAGAACTCGTCAATAGCAGCTGCAAGTTCGCCTGTTGGCTTGTCGCCACCTTCAGGAGACATGTTCTTCCAGAACACTGTGTGGTTGACGTGACCAGCCAAGTTGAATGCAAGGTCCTTCTGGAACTTGTTCACCATGGTCAAATCGTTCTTTTCTCTGGCTTCAGCAAGAGCGTCTAGTGCTGAGTTTGCTCCGTTGACGTAAGCCAAGTGGTGCTTGTCGTGGTGCAATTCCATGATCTTTCCAGAGATGTTCGGCTCTAGAGCTCCATAGTCGTAGCTGAGGTCTGGCAATACGTATTTGCTCATGTTGTGCTCCTATTTAGTCGTTCTCTTGAGATTCAAGCTCAGTATTTGGAATTCCCTGCTCTGCTGCAACTTTATCCGCTAAAGCCAGCAAACGACGGATACGCCCCGCAATAGCATCCTTAGTCAAAGGAGGGACGGCTAGCCTTCCAAGATCATCAAGGCTGGCGTCACGGTTATTTAATCGCAACTCCCCTGCAACCTTTAGATGCTCTGGAATGTCATCACCAAGGATCTCCATTGCACGCTTAACTCTTTGACCAGCTGCTACTGCGGCTTGGGCCGATCTCATCAAGTTAGCGTTGTCGAAATTAGCCAGCCTGTTTTGCTTGCCACGGACTTCTCTTCTTACTCGGAGTTCTTCATATTTCAAGACAACACCGTGAGCGCCAACGTGCTTCAAGATTTCAACAATCGCATCGCCTTCGCGAACTACAACGCGATAAACGCCGCGAGCTTCACGAACCTTGGCAAATACATCTAATCTTCTGGCAATTCCAACTAGAGCCATAGCTGCTTCATTTCCTGGTGCTGTGATCTCAAGCGTTGCTGATCGTCCAGGGTCGGTAAGTGAACCGTGAGCCAAGATAGCTCCACGCCAAACCGCTTCAGCATCAGCCTTACTTCCGGAAACCAGTGCAGCTGGTAAGCCTCTAACTGGTCGGTTCTTTGAGTCGATAAGTCCTGTTTGACGAGCAAGAATCTCTGCGTTCTCTGTCACTTTGATTCTGTAGTGAGCTGT